>OLNY01003547.1_pt1 | contig 9888 bp, 7 predicted proteins | sample 1671981 | NCBI WGS metagenome assembly OLNY01 (sample SAMEA3136632, study PRJEB25190) | human gut metagenome | biome: human gut; feature: human-associated habitat; material: faeces | place: Austria | collected 2013 | reverse complement strand
CGCCGGCAAGTATCTGACCGACGCGCTGATCAAGGCGTCTTCCGGCCGCTGACAGATCCGCGACCAGTCGCATACGTTAACGTAAAAAGCTGACGATGGAAAGTTCCCATCGTCAGCTTTTTTGTATTCATTCCAAAGTTGGATGCCGGAAACCAGAACAGCTACCGGCGAAACAGCGAGACCAGCTTGTTCCACGTCTTGCTCCACCACGTCGGCCTGTGGAGCAGGTCCATGCCTTCCGAATCGGGCTTCGATTCGCTGGTCATGCCGTAGGCGTAGGCCTTGCCCGCGCTGGGTTTGCCCACCAGCTCGTCGTATTCCAACAGCTGCGTGCGCGGCTCGTACGGGTGGCGGATGTCGAATTCGAACAGTCGAGCGGCACGCTTGGCCGGCACCGGGCCGTATGAGCCAAAACCGCTGGTCGGCGAGGCGACCATCATCATCTGCCGGTCACCGTCGGTTCCGACCGGCACGGAACCGACGAAGGCGTTGCGGTGGTCGTGCCCGGCGGAAATCGCAAAATATCCCGCCTTGTCAAGGATTGCGAATTCGCCGCTGTCGGCATCCGGGCAGCTGACGCCCTCCCCCAGATAGCTTCCGGGCTGCGTTTTGTCTTCGTTGAGCACGAAATGCCGCCCCGCGAAGTTGCGGTATCCTTCAATCGCGCGCGCAGCGGTGGCCGCGACCGGCTTGAGCAGGCGGTAATACTGTTCGATCGGGAAATGCTGGAACACCATGCATGGCAGCGTGGACGGCGTCTTGCGCGGTTCGTGCGGCAATTCCTGCGCGTCTTGCCGATCTTGCTGCGATTGGGGCGATTGCTGGTATTGCGATTGCGCCGCCATCAGCCCCGGCGCATCCGCCAGGAAGCGCAGCGCGGCTTCCGACGGGCTTCCGTAGCCGCCGGAACGCGCGTAATCGCCCGAATCCAGCAGGACCAAGCCCAACACGTCATACGTGCGATCGACGTCCGTCACCGACAACGCGAATGTGCCGGGCGCGCACGCGATCACGGGCTGTTCCGGCAATCCGAAGTCCTGTTCCATATCACCGACATCATGTTTCACACCATGTTTCACGGCGATGCCCGTCGTGCCGTCGGCAGCGCGTTCCGGATTGATACACCCTGGGAATTCGCGGCAGATGCTTTCGATCTCGGCATTGTCGAGCCCGCACTGGAAGTCATGGTTGCCGAACGTCACAGCCCACGGCACGCCGCGGTCGGCAAGCGGGTGGACCAGTTGTTCGATGGTGGCTCGCACCAATTCGCGGGTGTGTTCCAATGCGGCCGCATAGCGTTCCCCGGACGCTTCGGACGATGCGGATGCCGGACGCGCGTCCCAGCGACGCTTGCGGGAGGTCAGCGCGTATGCGGAATCATATCCGGCGATCTGGTTGCCGTTGAAAATAACAAGATCGGGGCGTGTGGCGTCAAGCGAGGCCTCGATGAGGCTGATGGTGTCTTTGCTGACTTTCGGCCCGTCTTGGATGTCGGCGAATTGCAATACGCGGAATTTGCCGGACTGGTGGAATTGCAGGCGGCCGAGCCGTGCGGATACGGAAAGCGGTCGACGGTCCCCCTCTTCCGCTGGTTGGATGCGCGGGCGCGTGGCTTTGGCGGCATGCTGCAATTCGGTCATACTTCTAGGGTAATGCAACATTGGGCGATTACATGTGCGATTCACGCAGGGCGTCAGCAGATTGCGCTGCCACATCGCATCCGGCAAAATCCATCAACCCACCGCCCAAAGCGACGTGAACAGACAGGTGCGAAAAACAAAAAACCCTCGCATCTGCGAGGGCTCATTGGCTGGGATGCCTGGACTCGAACCAAGAATGGCTGAACCAGAATCAGCTGTGTTGCCAATTACACCACATCCCAATTTGGCTTGGCGTAGCAACTCCAAGGAGTTGTTCGTCGTACCCCCAACCGGATTTGAACCGGTGTTGGCGCCGTGAGAGGGCGTAGTCCTAGACCGCTAGACGACGGGGGCTTAAGTTATCGTTGTGATTCTCAGCTAGGCTGTGAACCGCAACGAGTGATAAATATACGCGAAACAGCACAGTCGCGCAACTTACGGCGTGTCGCGCTATTTTCCGCCATTCCGCACCAGCCTTCCGCATAAACGAAAACCCGCCGAATCACTCCGGCGGGTTTCCATCATTCAGCTAACAGTCAGCAGCTCAACGGCTCACAGGTGCTCGCGCAGGCCCTTGAGTCGAGCCATGGCAACGTCCTTGCCGACGATTTCCATGGATTCGAACAGCGGCGGGGACACGCGGCGGCCGCTCATGGCCACGCGCACCGGGCCGAAAGCCAGACGCGGCTTGTAGCCGCCGTCTTCGACCAGCGCCTTGTTCAGCGTCTCGTGCAGGAAGTCGGTCTTCCAATCACCCTCAGCAACGGCGTCCAGCGCCGCGATCGCAGCGTCGAGCACGGCCGGAGCGGAATCCTTCAGCTGCTTCTTGGCGTCGGCGTCCGGCTCGATGTAGCCTTCGGTGGACAGCAGGGAGCCGACCATGCCGGCCACTTCGCCCAGCAGGCGCACGCGCGGCTGGACCAGCGGAGCGGCGGCGGTGAGCACCTCACGCTCGCGGTCGGTCAGCGCATCCCAGGAATCGGCGGAGACCACGCCGTCGCGGTGCAGGTAAGGCACGGAACGGTTCAGGAAGTCCTGCGGTTCGAGCATGCGGATGTGCTCGGCGTTGATGGAGATGGCCTTGTCGATGTCGAAGCGGGCCGGGTTGGCCTTGACGTCACGCACGTCGAACTTCTCGATCATCTCGTCCATGGAGAACACGTCGCGGTCGGGGGCGATGGACCAGCCCAGCAGCGCCAGGTAGTTCAGCAGGCCCTCACGGATGAAGCCGTTGTCACGGTGCAGGAACAGGTTGGATTCCGGATCGCGCTTGGACAGCTTCTTGTTGCCCTGGCCCATGACGTACGGCATGTGGCCGAACAGCGGCATTTCCTTGGCCACACCCAGCTCGATCAGGTAACGGTACAGCACGATCTGACGCGGGGTGGAGCTCAGCAGATCCTCGCCGCGCAGCACCACGTTGATGCGCATCATGGCGTCGTCGACCGGGTTGGTCAGCGTGTACAGCGGGTCGCCGTTCGGACGCACGATCACGTAATCCGGCACGGAACCGGCCTTGAATTCGATGCGACCGCGGATAAGGTCGTCGAAAGCGACGTCCTCGTCGGGCATGCGGATACGCAGGGCCGGCTTGCGGCCTTCCGCGCGGAACGCGGCCTTCTGCTCTTCGGTGAGGTTGCGATCGTAGCCGTCATAGCCGAAAGCCTTCGGACGGCCGGCGGCCACGTTGCGGGCCTCGATCTCCTCAGGAGTGGAGAAGGATTCGTAGGCGTAGCCGGCTTCGAGCAGCTTGGCTGCGACGTCCTTATAGATGTCGCCACGCTCGGACTGGCGGTACGGGCCGTCCGGGCCACCCACGTTGATGCCTTCATCCCAGTCGATGCCCAGCCAATTCAGGGCCTCGATGATCTGGTTGTAGCTTTCCTCGGAGTCGCGCTGGGCGTCCGTATCCTCGATACGGAACACGAACGTGCCCTTGGTGTGGCGGGCCTCAGCCCAGTTGAACAGTGCGGTGCGGACCATGCCGACGTGCGGAATGCCGGTCGGGGACGGGCAGAAACGCACACGAACGTTTTCAGGAAGTTCCGGTTTGGTATTTTCAACTTCAGTCATAGGCTCCATTGTGCCGCGCAAACCGGACGTGCCACGACCCAATCGCCGTTTTTCTTCCGCAGCGTTCCATACTGCAATATTTTTCCCTATCTTCACATCGGCAAAGGAGTAATGTATGAAGCGACTTTCTTTATTCTTTAGTCACCGTTTTGTGAAAGGGCACTCTAATGACGGACCCCAACCAATACAATCCGCAGGTGCCGCAGCCGGCAGCGCAGTATGGCCAGACTCCTGCCCCTGACTACGGCCAGACGGCACCGCAGTACGGCACGCCGGATTACGGGCAGGCGCAGGCGCCCCAGTACGCCGCCCCGAACTACAACCAGGCACCTCAGTATGGTCAGGCTCCGCAGTACGGCCAAGCACCGCAACCGCAATACAACCAGGCTCCGCAGTACGCTCAGGCCCCTCAATATGGACAGGCCCCTCAGTACGGCCAGGCTCCAGCCGCGAATTACGGGCAGCCGGCACCGCAACCGCAGTCGGGCAATAGCTTCTTCGCATTGACCGCGCCGCTTGACATGCCCGCATATGGCTGCAACCTGGGCGAGGCGATCGTCCGTTTCTTCAAGAAGTACGCGGTGTTCAAGGGCCGCGCCTCGCGTAGCGAGTTCTGGTGGTGGTTCCTCACCTATACCGTCGTCACTTTCGTGTTGAGTCTCGTGTTCCGCACGTTGAGGAATCTCACCGATTCCGGCGTGATCGCCACCGTCGGAGACTCGTTCTCCTCCATTTGGGGACTCGTCGTGCTTGTGCCGACCATCGCGCTTGGCGTACGTCGTCTGCATGACATCAACATGCGTGGCACCGTGCTGGCCATCATCTACGCGGTACAGGCGGCCGCCGGAATCTTCTTCGCCATCGGTCTGATCCTCATCATCGGCAGCAGTCTTTCGTTCAGGTCGTTGGAGGCGGGCAACAGCGTCAGCATCGGCGGCGTTGTCCTGCTGATCCTCGGCGTGCTGGCCTTCATTGCCAGCGGTGTGTTCTACTTTGTGCTGATGGCCCGCGATTCCAATCCGGAAGGCGCGCGTTTCGACGCTCCTACGGCTTCCAACGCATGGGCTCCCGCCACGGGCGAGGCTCCGGCAGACCCGTATGCGGCGCAGGCCACCTCGTACGGCAACGTCCCGCTGCCGACCAATCCGGCGGCTGCGGCACCGGCCACGCCGTACACGGCACCAGCGACTCCGGCCGATTCGTACACAGCTCCGGCACCGCAGTATGACGCCGCGCAGCAGCACGCCGCGCCGCAATACGCCGCACCTCAGCAGAATCCGCTGGCGGAGGCTCCGTCCGTACCGTCTATGCCTCCGACACCGTCCATTCCGCCGATGCCGGAAGTGCCGGCCCAGTTCCAGCATCCGCACGAGCAGCCGAATACCGACGCTCCGGCGGATTCGGACGCTTCGGCAGTACCGAATGATCCGGCGAACGGCACCGATCAGCAGCTCTGATTTCGCTCTGATCCCCGCCTTATCGCCACACAAAACGTGGCACACCATAACGAATAACGAATAATCCCGGTATCCTGTGCAATCGCAGGATACCGGGATTATTCGTTTCAGATCATTCGTTACGGGTAGTGACGTCGTTGCGGATGTAACGCGTGGGATAGGCGACGGCCACGCGCAATTCGAGCGCAAGCACAAGCGCACGCAACGCAAGTACACGCAAAGCCTTCACCGTCAGACGTCACACGACCGCCCGCAACACTTATTCCTCGGTCGGCTCCGAACCGGCCTCTTCCGACGAGTCCGAATCCTCAGACAAATTCGAGTCTGCAGACGAATCCAAATCCGCGTCGGAAGCCGCGTTATCGCCATCGCTCGTCAAATTGTATTTCTTTGCGAGCGCTTCCCTGCTTTTGCGCTCGTCCTCGTCTTTGGCGTCCTGTTCGGCCTGCTTCGGGTCCCACTCCAGGAACCTCATATGCCGCAGCCATTCCTGCCCCGCGAAGAAAGCGAGGTACTTGACGGTGGTGGAGAACGTCAGCGGGTTGAACGAGCTGTCGAACACCGACTGGGGCCGTCCGAACTGGCGGGCGGTGTCACGCAGACCAAACAGGTTGATGAGCTGTTCGGCGTTGATGAAAGTGGGCGGAATCGACAGCTGGTTGCGCATGGCGTTGACGAACAGCAGCACCGGCAGCACGCGGATGGCCTGCTCCTGCGAATCGTCGGTGCCATAGCACATGAGGTTTATCAGCGCGTCGAGAACCGTCATCGAGGCGAGGTAGCGTCTTGCGAATTCGTTGCGGTCCACCGTGGCCGACTGGCAGATGCCGACGTTTTCCGCCACGTCATCGTCGACTTCGAATCCGGAGGCGCTGCGCATAGTGCGTGAGAGGTTCTCCATGAGGTCTTGGATTTCCTTTTCGATTCGGGTCTCCACGTCGATGCCGAGTATTCTGGCGGTTTCCATGAACAGTTCGATGCCGTCGACCCCGTGGTAGGAGGCCATCACGTCATAGGCGTGGTTGGCGTCCATCAGCGTGCGGATGATTTCCGGATCGACGCCGGGAAGCACATCCATGCCTTCGTATACGGCTTCCGCAACCGACTGGTCGACTTCTTCGGAGCGTTTCAGCAGCACCTGCGTCATCATGCCGGAGAACATCACCTGCAGGTTCTCCGCATATTTGACATCGTTTTCCAGTTCCTGGTTCGTTTGCAACGGCCACATCTTGACCAGATCGACACCGTAGTCAACTGCCATGGAGACCACATGCGAGCCGTACATCGAGTCGACGACCTTCTGGTCGTATACAAAAGACATACTTTCTCCTTGTATATCGTGCGGCCGGCCCGAACCGCAGTCATCCCCGACCGCGATTGAGCCACCGCATGTTTTGGTTCACATTATTCGACGTCCGCCGCCGGATCGGCGTACGTAATGGACATTATTTTCCCGGTATTGCAATCGTAAGTGATGGAGGTGATAGAAGCGAGCGCGGTGTGGCGCAACAGCATGTTGTGTTCGGGGTGCCCCGTTTCCAGCATGTGCCGGTAGCTCCAAATCGGCGATTCGTGGCTGACCACCACGATCTGTTTGCCGGGATATTCCGCCACTTTCTCCAGGGCGAAGTCCTGCATGCGATGCGCGATCGACTGGTAGCTTTCGCCCCAGCTCGGCTTCCACAGGTTGCGTACCAGCTTCCAGTTGCCGTTCTTCCACAGCGCGCCTTCGCCGAAGCCGATACGCTTGCCGCGAAATTCGTTGCGCGCTTCGATGAGGCGTTCGTCCGTCTGCAGCTCCAGCGGTTCCTCGCCGCGCAGTCCACGTACCGAATTCAGCGATTCGAGGATCTCCCCCGCCGTTTCGCGCGTGCGTTCCAGCGGCGACGAGTAGACGGCGGATACGGTGTTCAGCTGCGGGCTGACCGCGATGTAATGCGCGGTGGCCTGCGCCATGCGCACGCCCACGTCGGACAGGTGGAAACCGGGCAGCCGCTCGTACAGCAGGTGCCCGGGGTTCTCCACTTTGCCGTGGCGCACGAAATGGATGGTTGTCGCCGGCATATTGGCCGCCTTTCTTGCGTTTCGGACCTGCCGGCCACGTGCTGGCTCAGCACGTTTCGCCGGTCGCCGGCCCTGTGAAAAAATTCGTCGATTCGAATATTGGTTCCTGCCCTAATGTACCGCGTGTCACGACGGTACCTGCGCATAAAGTTGCCTTGGTTAACAAAGACACACAAACAACACGCACCATCCCACCTTTCTCCCCGTGTGCGGCATGTCAAACATGTCAATCGATTGACGTGTTCGGACGGCTGGGGCAGCGAGCTGGTATCGGAAGCGGTTAACCAATAATTCAGGGGAACCACCACCATCAGTCCGCACGCGACGCAAAGCTGCGGACGTCACGAGCGAAACCGTGAGCGGAAAGGAGCGGCAAGCATGACCAACAATGTCCTCGTCGGCGTCAAAAACATCGGCCAACGTCTTTTCGGAGGGTATGCGGAGCTGCTTCGCATACCGCACACCGCGCGATTCTCCGTCGGCTCGGTGATCGCCTGCATGCCGTTCCCGATGGTCGGCATGACGATCACGATTTCCGTGCAGCACTACTACGGCAACTACTCGCTTGCCGGCGCGTTGACCGCAGTGCAGGCGATCGCGCTGGCCGTGACCAGCCCGGTGCTCGGCAAGCTGGTAGACAAGTTCGGCCAACGGCAGGTGTCGATTCCGACAATCATCGTGTGGATGGTCGCCGCGGTTGCGCTGGTGTCCTGCATTACCGCCCGCGTACCGTCATGGATCCTGTTCTGCATCGTGCCGTTCATGGCGGCGATTCCGCCGTGGGGCGCGATGAGCCGTCAACGTTGGACCACATTGCTCAAAGGGGATGCGGAAAAAACGAACCGCGCGCTGTCCCTATCAGGCGTATTCGACGAATGCATGTGGGTGATCGGCAATCCTCTGGCGTCCACGCTGGCCGTGATTTCCGGCCTGCTGGCGTTCTCGTTCACCGGCATATGCGTGGTGGTCGGCGCGTTGATGTTCCTGACGGAGCTAACCACCGAACCGAAGTCGCAGACGCAGCTGGCACGCGAGGCCGGTATGACGCGTAAGGAGTACCGTGAGCGCGAAACGGCCCGTTCCAAGGCTTTGCAGACCGAAGCGGCAGTAGAATACGCGCGCGACAAGGCTCGTGCGGAAGGCAAGACGGCCGCTGAGGTGAAGGCCGCGATGCAGAAGGCCGCCACGGATATTGCGGCAGGCAGCAAGGAATCGATTTGGGGTCCGGGCCTGATTGCGGTGTGCGTGACGTGGTTCGGTTTGGGCGCGTTCCAGTCGGCCGCAGGCATTTCGATCGTCGCGTTCGCCACAGAGGCGCATATGAAGCAGTTCACCGGTTTCGTATTCGCCTGCTTCTCGTTCAGCTCTCTGATCGGCGCGCTCGTGTATGGTGCGAAAAATTGGACGATTCCACTGTGGAAGCGTTTCTACTTCTGTCTTGCGGTGGTGAATCTTGGAATCGGTTCGTTCATGTTCGCCAAGCATTTATGGGTGATCATGATCATCTACCTGTGCATCGGCGTCTGCCAGGCTCCGACGTGGGTGAACGGCAACCAGCTGATGCTGCACCTGGTTCCGCCCACACGTTTCACGGAGGGTATGGCTTGGATGGGCGCAATGAATTCGATCGGCGGTTCGGTCGGTTCCGCGATCGCCGGACAGTTCATCGACCGCATGGGCTCGCGGGGCGGTTTCATTGTGGTGACGGCGTTGGCGTTGACGTCGCTGGCGATCGCCATGCTTGGATTCAAGCAGATCAAAGAATCCACCGAACAGCCGACGCTTACCAACGTGAGTGTGTGAACCGTATAACCGAGCCGGCAATCCCAGGAAACGTACGCCAACCGCAGAAAGGCGCGTCCGAATCGCAATAAAAATCCGATTCGGACGCGCCTTTTCGTATGCCGTATACGAAACGCCGCCAGCTACTTCGGCCAGCCCTTCGGCGTATGTTCCAGCGACCACACGCCCAGCTTGTGCGAGAAACTGTTCTCCCACTTGGCCTCCAGCTCCTCCGGGCTCAGGCGGTTTTCCTTCTTCTTCAGACGGTTCGTGGCGTTGGTATGCGTATCGTCCAACAACCACTTGCGTGTCACGAAGTTCCACACCATCACCACGGCGGTGGCGATAAGCTTGCCCACGTTGGTACGGATCAGATATTCGGCGCTTTGAGAGACATACGCATCATGGTTCATGCCGTACGTGGAAATCCAGATGATGGCGTCGTTCATAAACAGGCCGATCACCGCGCCGACCACGAAGATGACGATCTCCATCCAGCGAGCCATGTCCTCACGATGCTTGAACACCATCTTCATGCTGGCGACATAGTTGAAGATCAACGAGATGATAAACGAGATGGTGGCGGCGAGCACGTTGTGCATGTGGAAGGCGCCGACGAGAATGTTTAGAATACCCCAGTCGATGATGAAGGCGATCACACCCACAATGCCGAATTTCATAAGCTGTTCAATCAGTTTTCTCACACGGGATATTTAACACTCGCGCGCAGACCACCTAAACTTGGGTAACGAAGAACAATATATTTCAACGATTGCAAGGAGCAGCAATGCCAGTCATCCACACGCACGTTTCCGTATCCACCACCCCTGGGCAGCGCGAGGCGCTGAAGGCCGCCTACGGCAAGGCCATCA
>OLNY01003539.1_pt1 | contig 9907 bp, 9 predicted proteins | sample 1671981 | NCBI WGS metagenome assembly OLNY01 (sample SAMEA3136632, study PRJEB25190) | human gut metagenome | biome: human gut; feature: human-associated habitat; material: faeces | place: Austria | collected 2013 | reverse complement strand
TAATTATTTATTACAATAATTTATCCCATGGCTTCGAACATGGAATATTATTTGGAAATGTAGCTAATAATCACTTTTGTGATGAATATAAATATTACATAGATTCTGATATATTATTAAATCATTTAAAAAATGGAGATGTTAGTGCATGGTTACATAAAGAATTACCTATATATGAGTTTGTTGATCCAGAAGGGCATGCTAGTTATGGAAACTATAATATATTCGTAATATTCTTAAGCTTCCTTAAAGGTATAGGAATTAAGTCTACTTTAGACTTAATATTAATAAAACTATTTGTATACATACCAACAGCAATATTTTTATATAAAACATCTAAATTATATTTAAATGAAAAGCTTTCTTTAATAAGCGTAGGAATTTTCAGTATATTGCCAGGATACATATTATGTAATTCATTACTTATGAGGGATAATATAATAATTGGAATAACTATAATATTAATTTATTATATACTTTCTCAAAAAGTAAATTATAAATCAATTATTTTAATTCTACTTTTAGCAGTACTACTATTAGAGTTTAGATCTTATTCATTATTAGTTCTTATTGCATGCATTATTTTTACTTTTAAAAATAATAAACGTATTTTTAGCTTTAAGGATATAATTTACTTTATTGCAATAATTGCTACCATTTACTTTTTTGTAAACTTTAATTTTCAATTACAACATTCAAACACATTTTTCTCCTTCTTCCAAATTACACACTTACAAGATATCTTTACCGCTCAATTTGGAAATGGACCTAAAATGATACTTAATTTATTTGCTCAATTAGTGATACATGTTATATATGATCCACCACTATTTAATTTCTTAACAACAGGATTAGTATATTTAATTCTATATTCTTTAGGTAATATTTTAGGAGTAATCTTAAGTGTTGTTTCTTGTTTAGCATTTGTATACTTTACAATAAAAGTTAAAGATAAAAAAGCAATATTATTATTTAAGTTTACAGCTTATTATACAATACTAACTGGTTTAGTCGTGTTAGCTAAGGACTTATTTATTATAAATAGGATAGCTCTTATGTGGTTACCTTTATTTATAATAATATTACTTTATAGTTTAAACGCATTTATAAATAAACCATCAAAACATTAAATAAAAAAAATAAGCCTATATTGAAAGCATAATTACTTTCAATATAGGCTCTTTTCTAATTTTAATATGTTATTAAAAATAAAAGCTGGCATAAAGCCAGCTTTCTTAAAGCAATCAGAAATTACTTATACATTTCATTGTAGTAGTTCATGTATTCACCTGAAGTAACGTTTTTCATCCATTCTTGGTTATCTAAGTACCATTGAATAGTCTTCTTAATTCCAACTTCAAATGTAGTTTCAGGATACCATCCTAATTCTTCTTTAATCTTACTTGGGTCGATTCCGTATCTTCTATCATGACCTTTTCTATCTTCAACATATTTAATTAAGTTTTCAGTAACTTCTTTATCTACATTTTCATTTAAGTAAGCAATTACCGTCTTAACTATTGTTATGTTAGTTCTTTCATTATGTCCACCAACGTTGTAAACTTCTCCATTTCTACCATTGTTTATAACCATATCGATAGCTTTAGCGTGGTCTTCAACAAATAACCAGTCTCTTATATTCATTCCATCACCGTAAACTGGTAAATCTTTATGATCTAAGCAGTTGTTGATTAGTAATGGTATTAACTTTTCTGGGAATTGGAATGGTCCATAGTTGTTTGAACATCTTGTTATGTTCATTGGCATTTTATATGTATCATGGTATGCCTTAACCATTAAATCTGATCCAGCTTTACTTGATGAGTATGGGCTATGAGGATCTAATGGAGTAGTTTCCATGAAGTATCCTGTTTCTCCTAATGAACCGTAAACTTCATCTGTTGAAACGTGTAAGAATTTAACTCCTTCTTTCCATGTTCCATCTTCATTTTCCCATGCAGCCTTTGCACAGTTTAAAAGATTTACTGTTCCCATAACATTTGTCTTAGCAAATACTTCTGGTTCTCTTATACTTCTATCAACATGAGATTCTGCTGCAAAGTGAGCAACGTAGTCTATTTCATATTTTTCGAATAAAGAATTAACTAATGCATTGTCACAGATATCTCCGTGTACAAATATATGTCTTGGATCATCTTGAATTGACTTTAAGTTTTCTAAGTTTCCTGCATAAGTTAACTTATCTAAGTTTATTATTCTTATATCCTCATATTTATTTAACATGTATAATACAAAGTTTGAGCCTATAAATCCAGCCCCACCAGTTACTAAATAAGTTTTCATAATTAAATTCTCCTTATATCTCCAAATTTTAAGTTTATCGATAATTACTAATTATTTTTCAACATTATCCATGAAAGTCTTTAAAGCATCCTTCCAATCTCTCATTTCATCACCAACAGTACATCTAAGCATCATATTATCAAGTGATGAATATGCTGGTCTGTCAGCTGAATTAGGATACATTGCTTTATATTCTGCTGAAGTACATGGATTTACCTTACAATCTCTTCCTGAAAGTTTCATTATTTCTGATGCAAAGTCATACCAACTGCATTCACCTTTTCCAGTACAGTGATATACTCCATACTCTTCTGTTTCAATAAGTTTTAATATGTGATATGCTAAGTCATTAGCATGTGTAGGATTTCCAAGTTGGTCATTTACTACACTTAAAGTATCTCTATCTTTTCCTAGCTTCATCATTGTATAAACAAAGTTATGTCCTACATATCCATAAAGCCAAGCTGTTCTAACTATATAATACTTTGATGAGAATTCTCTTACAAATTCTTCACCTAAAAGCTTAGTTTTTCCATAAGAACTTACTGGTGCAACTATATCTGCTTCATTTAATGGTGTATCACCAACACCTCTAAATACATAGTCAGTTGAAACTTGAACTATTTTAGCTCCTATTTCTTCACAAACCATAGCTAAATTTCTAGCACCTAAAGCATTAATTTTAAAAGCTAAATCCTTATTTGCTTCACATCCATCAACATTTGTTGCTGCTGCACAGTTTATAACTACATCTGGATTTACTTCCTTTAAAACAGTTTTAACTTGTTCTAAATTAGTTATATCTAATTTATCTACATCTACAGCAAAAACTTCAGCAGTTTTAATTGTATTTGAAACTGCTCCAATTTCAGCTGTTCCTGTAGATATTATTTTTTGAAGTTCATTTCCTAGTTGCCCATTTGAACCAGTTATTAAAATTTTCATTTAATTACCTCCTAGCCTTCGTACACAAAAGGTAAATCTAATTCTTTAAATTTCTTTTGCTTCTTATCCTTTTCAGATAATAAAACTTCTTCAATTCCATCTAATGGCCATTCTACAGCAACGTCTTCATCATTCCATAAAAGTCCGCCATCATGTTCTGGTGAATAGAAATCTGTACATTTATAGTTAAATGTTGCAGTTTCAGATAAAACTACAAATCCATGTGCAAAACCTTCTGGTACATAGAATTGTCTCTTATTTTCTGAACTTAAGTATACACCTTCCCATTGTCCATATGTAGGTGAACCCTTTCTTAAGTCAACAGCAACATCCCACACTTCTCCTTCTGTACATCTTACAAGCTTACCTTGTGTATGTTGAGTTTGGAAGTGTAATCCTCTTAAAACACCCTTTTTAGATCTTGATTCATTATCTTGTACGAAAGTCATAGTTAATCCAGCTTTATCAAAATGCTCTTTATTATAACTTTCCATAAAATATCCTCTAGCATCTCCAAATACCTTTGGCTCAACTATGTATAAGTCAGGTATTTTAGTTTCTATAAATTTAAAATTTCCTACTTCAACCATCTCTCTACTCCTCAATTATATCTATTAAATATTTTCCATATTCAGTCTTCATTAAAGGTCCAGCTAATTCTCTAACTTGCTCTTTTGAAATCCATCCTTGTCTATAAGCAATTTCTTCTAAACAAGCAATAAATGTTCCTTGAGTAGTTTGTACCGCCTCAACAAAGTTAGACGCCTTTAACATTGATACATGAGTTCCTGTATCAAGCCAAGCCATACCTCTACCTAATAAATTAACTTTTAAAGTTCCTTCTTCCATATAAACCTTATTTAAATCAGTTATTTCTAATTCACCTCTTGGTGATGGTTTTAAAGATTTTGCTTTTTCAACTACTGAATTATCATAGAAATAAAGTCCTGGTACAGCATACTTTGATTTTGGTTTTTCTGGCTTTTCTTCTAAAGAAGTTACCTTTCCATTTTCATCAAATCCAACTACCCCAAACGCTCTTGGATCTTGAACATAATATCCAAATACCATTGCTCCTTTTTCTAATTGTGCTGCTTCTTTTAAATGAGCACTAAAGCTTTGACCATAGAATATATTATCTCCTAATATCATAGCTACATTGTCATCACCAATGAACTCTTCACCAATAATAAATGCTTCTGCTAATCCATTTGGTTGTTCTTGAATTGCATATTCAATGTTTAAACCATATTCAGAACCATCCTTAAATAACTCCTTGAAGTTAACTATATCTCTTGGTGTTGAGATTATAAGAATATCTCTTATACCTGCTAACATTAATACTGACATTGGATAATAAATCATTGGCTTATCATATATTGGAACCATTTGTTTTGACATTGCCTTTGTTACTGGATATAGTCTAGTTCCTGATCCACCTGCTAAAATAATACCTTTCATAACAAAATACCTCACTTTTTATTTTTTATAAAATTTCATCCCTATAAAACGTGCACCAAAATTAATTATTGCATCTGCAATAATTAATGGCTTTTTATCTTCTATACTTCTTTTTGCTATATATTTAAGAACAGTGAACCCACGTTCTCCTGCACTATACTCTTTTAAATATGGATTTTCTTCAAAGAATTTTCCTATGTCACCATATCTTTTTAATGTTTCTTTAAAGGATAAATCATGAGAATGAATTATCTTAGAGTCTGCTGCATATTCAATTCTATATCCATTCATAATAAGTTTGTATGCAAAATACATATCTTCATTTGTAGGTAAATTTTTATTGTCATATCCATTTAATTCTACAAATATCTTCTTAGAAATGGCACTTGATGCATCTGAAAAGAAGAAAGTCATAAGTCCCAACTTATCAATATCATCTTTGCTTACTATTCTAGTTTCACTTGGATAATTTATTTCTCTTGTATATCTTTCTACCTTATGATTTTCATAACCTATTTGTCTACTAAAGGCAGCTTCACACTTACCATCAATTATATCTTTAGTTAAATAATATAACCAATATTCATCTGCTATTTTTATATCTTGAGTTATAAATACTAGTATATCACCTTCAGCTTCAAATGCCGCTTTTTCTCTAACTAAACTATGTGAAAATTCTTTTTTTGAAATCTTTTCATAATTACATTTTAACTTTTTTAATTTTTCTTCTGTGTTATCACTTGATTCAGTTAAAATAAACTTTATTCCAGCAATGCAAACATCCTTTTGCTTTTGTATATTCAAATATAAATCTTCTATATAACCTTCAGCATTATAAAGAGGACATATTATGGATATTTTCATCTACTCTTCCTCCAATTTCAATGTGTTAAATTGCACCTTCACCTCTAATTACAGAGCCAAATGTTTTAAAAATTATTTTTAAATCTAGCCATAAGCTTCTATTATCTATATAATACATATCCATTTTTATTCTTTCCTCATATGTAGTATCACTTCTTCCATGAGCTTGCCAATATCCTGTAAGTCCTGGAACAACTGAAAATAACTTTGGCGCATATTCTGCATAAAGTGCAACTTCTTTTTCAACTATTGGTCTAGGTCCAACTATGCTCATTGTACCATTTAATATGTTTATTAATTGCGGCAATTCGTCTAAACTAGTTCTTCTTAAAAAATCCCCAACTTTAGTAACTCTAGGGTCATTTTCCAATTTAAAATTCTTATAAAACTCTTCTTTTTGCTCTTCCGTAAAGTTATCAAATATCTCCTGAGAATTTTGATACATAGTTCTAAACTTATAGACTTTTATGTCTTTGCCACCCATTCCTTTTCTAGTATGGCCAAATATTATTGGGCCTTTCGAATCTAACTTTACAGCTATTGCAACAATAAGAAAAATCGGACTCAATAGTATTAATCCAATTAGAGAACCAACTATATCCATTGCTCTTTTGAAAAATAAATAGAATCTTAATCCCATTTTCTCATCCCCTATATCATTAACTCTAAAATCAGTCATATTATCACACTCCATATGAATCTCCGTTAATACTCCCTATATTTATTATTATCAAAATCGATTATAATTACTATAATTAAAATTAATATTTAAATTTAATATAAGTATATTTTATCTAAACCCCCTTAAAATATATTTAATTTCTCAAAATCACTCTCTATATTATTCCATATAGGTTTATATTTTTCTACAATTTTCAAGTTTTTCGATTTTATTATACCTTAAATTTAGATTAATTTCTAATTATAGTCATACATAAAGTAAATCTTACTATTTAATAATATCAATGTCAATATAAAAGGTGCACTATACAGTGCACCTTAAGTAAATCTTAATAATTTATATATTAAATTTTAATTCTTTTAATCATATAATTGTATTAAATAAACTTCCATAACTAATACAAAGAATACTGATAAACCTGCAATATAAGGATTAGTAATTGATGATGCTAAAATCGACATAGTTCCTATAGTCCATCCTACTAGCATTTGCTCATCTCTTTCTCTTAATCCTTTCTTAAATAGAATTAACATTAGTTTAACAAAGTTATAAATTAAATATCCAAAGAATATTAATACTCCAATTATTCCAGTTTTAAATACTAATTCAACATAATATAGCTCAAAGCTACTACTATTAACACCTTGAAGCCCATTTTCCTTCATGTATTGAGGATATTCATAAATATGAGATCCAAATCCCCAACCTAAAACTGGCTTTTCTTTTATCTTATCAACTAAAAATCTAAGTTGAATAGCTCTAACCTTATTAGATTCATCATTTTCAAAATCCCCAATAGATTCTATTCTATCTTTTATACTTCCTGCTGAATCTGGTAAGTTTTGCTCAGGTGAAACAGCAACAATAGTTTTAGGAATTATTACAGCAACTAAAATTAAAGGAATTATAGAAATTAAAACATTCTTTATAGTTAATCTATACTTTTTAACTCTCCATAAATAATATGCAAATGATAATACTACAACTCCTACAGTTCCTAGCCAGAAACCTCTTGTATTTGAAACATATATTCCAATTAAAAGTATTGCTAATTTAACTATTCCGAATATATTTTTCTCTTTATTAAATAATTTAATAAACATAATCGCTACTGCAAGTTGCATGAAAATACCATTATATAAATATACTCTAGCATAGTTATTCGATAATACTAATCCACTTATTAATCCATATTGTAATTTAGTATTTAAATTATTGTATGCCACTATTATTTCTAAGTTATTAGGTAAATAAATTCTACTTACAACAAATAATATAATAGTAATTATTGAAACTATAGTTGCACAATTTACAAAGATATTTAATAGCTTATTAATGTTTTCACTTCTACCTTTTATATAAGCAATTAAAAGTAATATGTATAATATCCCTAAAAATGAGTTTACATCTGAAAATATATCCCCAAGACTATTTCCATTTATTAAGCCAATTACACTACCATATGCTATATAAATACATACTACAATAATTGGAATTAAAAATTTCTTTTCAACTCTTATTCTTTCTCTAAAAATCATATATACTGAAAAAACTATTCCTACAGCAAATAATCCTTTTCTAATTGGAAGTCCTAATATATGGCCAAGACCCCCTAATACGAATTCAATAAAAATTAAAGCTGTAACTATATTAAAAATATTTCTTATAGTGTCCTTCTTATTTTCCATCTTTTTTCTCCCACTCTACTATATTATTAATTAATTATTAAACTTACCAAAAATATTATTTCTATAATCCTTTATACCTTTTTTAATATATTTAAATTTCTCAATTTTATTATCTTCAAATAGAACAATTTTCAAATTTTCAGTAATGAATCTTCTCTTATCAGTTAATACCCATGACGGAAAATCTTCTTTATATTTATCCCAAATATAATGTCTATTTCTACTCATATAATATCTTCTTAAAGGACTATGATTGGTAGGAATCATTTTTAATCCTAAAACGCTCTTCTTAACACTTTCACCAAGATTATGTATTAATGTAGCATTATTAACTTGTATTATTTTAAATCCCTTTTTATTTAAAGATAAACAATAATCATGATCGACTAAATCAATAAATAATTTTTCATCATACATTCCAACATTTTTATATATTTCAGCTTTTGTTAATGCTCCCGAAGTAATTTCTGTTAACACTTCTATATAAGAATTTGAATCTTTTTCTTCATTAATATTAGAACCATTTTGATACTCTTTTTCCTCAACATGAACTGGCACAAGCATTGCCACTTTTTCTTTTAATTCATTATTAAGTCCCTCATAGCAAGTTAACATATTTTTAATCATATTATCTGTTATTATGCTATCATGGTCTAAAGTTAATATCCAATTATATCCCTTTTCAATTGAATATTTTATTCCTTTATTTAAAGCACTTGCAATTCCCTTATTATCTTCTAAGTATATAACAGTTACTTCCTTTTCTAATTCCTTTAGCATATTAATTGTTTCAGCTTTAGAACCATTATCAACTACTATAATTTCATCAACTTTACCCTTAAGCTTATTAATACGCTCCTTAAAATCATTTTCTACATTATATGTTATAATAACCGCTGCAACACTATTCAATGTTATCCCTCCATGTTACAAATCAAATAATTTATATATCTCTTCATCTGATATATTTATATTCTTTAAAATTTGTTTTCTCTTTGTTTCCATTAGAGCCTTTTTACTCTTTACTTCTTTAACATATTTTAAGCATTTCCAATCAAATGCCATAAAGAATACAAGATACTTCATTGCTCCTATATATATCTTGCTTTTATCCTTTTTAAATGCGTAACTTGTTTCATTTTTCATAATCATTAAATAGTGGTTTCTAAAGGAAATTCCCTTTAAGAATTCTGATTGACTTCTTCTGTTCTTTATTGTATTTATTACACCCTTACTGCTATTCATACCTCTTCCATGATATGCAATAGCATCATGAACATAATAACATTTAAATCCATAAAGATTTAATCTCCAACATATATCTATGTCTTCCTTATATGCAAAGAAGTCATTATCAAAGTATTCTCCATTAATCTTTATTTTTTCTAATACATCTCTCTTGAAAACTGCAGCAGCTCCGCAAACTCCAAAGACTCTTTTATCTTCTTCGTATTTACCTTCATCAACTTCATTTTGACCTATATCAATTCCTTGTCTATAATGATTGAAAGCTATTCCTACAGAATCAATTACATTTAATTTTTCATCTGTATCAAAATCATATTTTAGTAACTTACCAGTTACTGCCCCTATAGTAGGATCTTCTTTAAACTTCTTAATACAGTTTTCTATATAATTATCTCCAAATACTATATCTGGATTTGCTATTATTACATAGTCACCTTTAGCTAACTCGATCCCCTTATTAGCCCCACCAGCATATCCTGTATTTTTATTCCTACATAAGATAACATCATTTTTAAAGTTATCTTCAATTATCTTTACTGAATTATCAGTAGAATCATTATCTATAATTATTACTTCTATATTTTTATATTTTTGATTTAATAATGATTTTATACATTTATATAAGTATTTTTCTCCATTCCAATTAACTATTGCTACAGAAACTAATTCTTTCATATAACTCTACACTTTCTACAATTAATTATTTATTTTATAA
>OLNY01003537.1_pt1 | contig 9912 bp, 10 predicted proteins | sample 1671981 | NCBI WGS metagenome assembly OLNY01 (sample SAMEA3136632, study PRJEB25190) | human gut metagenome | biome: human gut; feature: human-associated habitat; material: faeces | place: Austria | collected 2013 | reverse complement strand
CTCAACGGCCAGTGCCGGGTTGATCACTTTCAGCCGTTCCACGCAATCCTTATGTACCGTACTCTTACTGATCCCGAACTTCTTCGCCGCCTGCCTCACCGTCGCCTTTGTTTCCACAATATATCCTGCAATCTCAACTGCACGTTCCTCAATATAATCTTTCACTGCCAAGCCCCCGAAGACGCTTTTTTACAGTGTATGCAAAAGATCTGAAAGGTATGTACCCTGTCACTCTGCTGTCTGAAACTCCTTCCGGAAAACCACCGCAGCCCCGACAATAAACGCACAGCAGATCACCCACGTCACAGGTTCGCAGATGCATACGGCGATATAGCCCCAGACCGGGACGAGCCAGATGGCAAAGATAACTTTACCAATCAGTTCCAACGTACTGCATATCAAAGGTGCTTTCAGGTGCTGCATTCCCTGCAGTGCGTTTCGTAAGATTACCAGCACTGCCATTGGCGGGATCATGGGGATGCTGACCCGAAGATAAAGCAGTCCGTTAGAGATCACCTCCGGGTTGCTGCTTCCGGTAAGAAGCCGGATCGCTGCCGGTGCCAGGGTAAAAGTAAACATAAGTGCAATGATCCACCAGATCCCATACAGAAGAATTGCTGTCCGACAGCCTCTGCGGATTCTTTTTCCCAGGCCCGCCCCATAGTTCTGGCTGGCATAGATCGCCGTGCTGGTTCCAAGTGCCAGTCCTGGAATATAAAACAGTTCCGCAAGCCTCCTGCCTCCAACCTGCGCCGCAATATAAACACTTCCAAGTGCATTGATACTGCTCTGAAGGATCACACTGCCAATACAATAAATAGCATTCATCATCCCCATACTTAAACCGGAGAAAAACATCTCTATTACAAAATTCTTCTTCACTTTGAATTCATTTTTCGAAAATCTCAGTTCCGGATAATAGCGCACAATATACCCCAAACCGATCCCGGCGCTGATTCCCTGAGCCAGAACTGTCGCAGACGCAGCACCTTGTACTCCCAGTCCCAACGGTCCCATAAACCAGAAATCCAGTCCCACATTCAGGACACTGCTGAAAAGCAGAAAAACAAGGGGCATCACACTGTTTCCTACAGCCTGTAAAAGACTCGCCTCCAGATTATACAGCATAGTCAGCGGAATTCCCGCCAGAATGATCGTCAGATAGCGCAAAGCTCCGTCCATCACATCATCCGGGATCTGCATCACCTGAAGCAGTCCTTTTCGAAATATCAAAAAAGCGACAGTCAGCACAACTGAGCAAAAGCAGGACAAACACGTCATCCAGCACACCGACTTCTTCACTCCCTGCTGGTCTCCTGCTCCGAAGTTCCGGCTCACTCCAAGAGCCAGTCCATTATTCATTCCAAACGCAAAATTCGTGATCAGACTATATAACGCCGCAGTAGCACCAATCTGTGCAAGCGCTCCATCCCCCAGCAGATTTCCCGCAATCGAGGTATCTACAAGATTATAAAACTGCTGAAGCAGATTTCCAAGAAAAAGCGGCATGGCAAAACGCAGCAAAAGCGAGGTCGGACTTCCCTTCGTCATGTCCATCGTTTGACTTTTCTTTTTCAGATCCATAATAACTTTCCTCCCTGATCCATATGGCAACTGACATCCTTCTTAATCACCGTCTGTAAAACAGACATCAGTATTTTCTTTTATTATACAATCCGACACACAGTTGCTGCTGTAAAAATAGCGGTGTATACTATAACAAAAACGACAGGGAGATTTTTTATGATACGTAATGCAAACTGGGTGGAAACCGATATCCACCAACAGGAATTCCCGGAACAGGAAAGATATCTCTTCGATCTGGTTGCAAACAGAGGCGATATCCATAAATTCATTACCGGAAATATTCCCGCACACTGGCATAATGAACTGGAGATTTTTATGCTGATGGAAGGCAGCGTCAGAATCGGGATCGGTGATACTTTTTACGATGTCCATGCAGGGGAAGGCTGTTTTATCAATACTGGCATTCTTCATTCTTTTATCGGTCTTGTCCCTTCCCCGTGCCTGTACCGTTCTTTTGTGTTTGATCCATCGATCATAAGCGGCGCCCCGGGAAGTGTTTTTGATATCCGCTATATCCGTCCCCTTATGGAAAAAGGCGCCGCTTTCATAAAAATCCCGGGAGATATCGTCCCGGGATCTTGTGATAAACATTTTTTTCAGGCATTTGACAACGCCTTTTCTGCCTGCGCCGATGAATTGCCCGGCTATGAATTTCAGGTACGCAACGCCCTCTCCGAAATACTTCTGATCATTCTGGAAAAGAACCGCGGCCTTTCTGCCCCACAGCTTCCCGAAATCCAGGAACTACGCCTGAAGCAAATGCTGGCATGGATCGATCAGAATCTGGAAAAAAATATCTCCGTAAAAGATATTGCGGCAGTTGCCAGCATCTGTGCCAGAGAATGCCAGCGTATTTTTCAAAGATATCTGAGCACCACACCTATGGCATATGTACGCCAGAGACGCCTTCTTCTGGCCGCCAGGCAGCTTACTCTCACGGACACACCAGTGACGGACATTGCGTTAAACTGCGGTTTCGCAAGCCCCTCCTACTTTACCCGGCATTTCCGGCTCCTTACCGGAACTACCCCTACACAGTACCGGGAAAACATCCGTAAATAGATTTTATTTTATGCTTTAGATTTTTTTGACTGCTTATAAAGCACAAGACAGACGATCACAAATGCTACTGTAACCACAACTGTCAGCGGAAGAATCATAGCAGATTCCGCTCCAAGCAGAAGCCCGAATCCCTGTCTCAGTGTCAGAATTCCAAAAATGGAAAAAATGAAAAATGCAACCGTATTGAGAATTCCCTCCGGCGCCTTGCTTTTCAGAAGATATCCGACCAGAAGACCGATCACATCCGCTGCAAAAAGTCCAAGTGAACAGGCCAGCCATACAACAACTGCTGCACTTAAACCTTCGTTTGCTCCAAATGTGATGGCAGTAAGCTGTGTCTTATCTCCAAGCTCCGCCACAAAAAATGTACAGAATACAGACAACGGTGCAAACTTGATCTTCCGATCCTTTACATTCTCTTCCTCATCATCGTCTCCCTTAAGCGTTGTTGCCGCAAAAAACAGGAACGCCGCACCGGCAATCAGACGGATCAGCCACGTAGGAACTACCGTACTGACAAGGCCTCCGGCAAGAACCGCCAGTCCGTTCAGCACCAGGATCGCAACACCGGTTCCAAGCAGGATATCCTTCAGCTTGAACTTGGAAGTCATTGCCACCAGCATCAGCTGTGTTTTGTCGCCCATTTCCGCAATGAACTGGGTAAAAAGCACTTTCATAAATAGCAGCATCTTTCTTCTCCTTTGCATATGTGTCCGGTCCGGAGCCATAAAAAAAGACCCACGTATACTCTATCTCTGTAACAGAAATAAAATATACATGAGTCTCATTCTTTAAGATTTGCCAGGTGCATGCACCAGTATGTTGACAAACCACGTTTACACGCGAATTACTCCCTCACGGAATTGATTTTCGTCATTGTAGCAAAGTTGAGAAACTTTGTCAATAGCAGTGTGAAAAGCAGCTCCCGTCTTTTTATCAGAATTTCTCAGCCTTAGCCTTCAGCCCCTGATACATCTCTTCAGAAAGAGGAATGGAAACACCCAGACGTTTCGCCTCCTGCACGATATAACCACTGAAAGTTTCCAGCTCCGTCTGCTTTTTGCAGATCTGAAAATCTCTCTGAAGGGAACTGGTGGCGTTATCTGCATGAACATGACGGAACTTGTGAATCACCTCCTGTATGTGTTCATCTGTCAGTGCCACACCCTTTGCACGGCCTACACTGGCAGCCTCCCACACAAGAGTTTCGTACTGCTGCGCCTTCACCGGATCCCTGCGAAGCTCCCCGATGGTATTATCATAAAAAGCCGTCATCACGTTAAACGCACAGTTCAGGATATACTTTCTCCAGATCTCCACCTCAATATCCCCGTCATCCTTATAATCAATATCTGCGCCCTTCAGGATCTCGGCTACCTGGGCCACTTTCTCCTTCTGCCCCTGATCTGCGTTTTTGATCCCGATGCACAGCCAGGTAAAAGTATCCTGCTGGGAAATAGAAAAATCCGCGTTTGCAAAAGCTACCGTATAGATCAGAGAATCCACAACCATTCCCCTTCCGATCAGGCTGCGGATCTTTTCCCCCGGATCCACCCCGTTCATCACCGGAATGATCACCGTATCATCTGTGACCATATCCCGGATATTTTCACATACATCCTCCAGAGAGTAATTTTTTACACAGATAAAAATATAATCCTGCTGTCCCATTTCCCGGACTGAAGCCACACGTTCCGGCTTCGCAACGATCTCTCCCTTATAATCACTGTGCAGCACCAGTCCGTTCTCACGGATGCTCTCCCCTCTGGCTCCACGGGCCACCATTGTCACATGAGGATAGGCCTTCGCCAACATTCCCGCAACATAGCCACCAACACCGCCGATTCCGATCACTGCAATCTTTTTATCTTCTGTTTTCATGATATCTTATCCTCTTTTTCTTATTTCCGTCCCAGATTATAGCTCTCCAACAAATTATTGCATCGCTACAGGCAGATGTCTGCAGTCTGCACTTGCTTCCTGCTTATAGCTCTATTTTATCAGACAGCCATCCGCATTTCCATATCTGCTGTAAAATCCGTACACAAAACACGCCAGCGAAAAAACTTTCCGTCTCTATGCTATAATTTCTGGAAATGCCATGGATTCTGATGTATACTGGATATAAATTTTTTGTAGAAAAAATAAAAATACGAGGTGACAAAAATGGACACGAAACCCGTTTTTCACGGAAGTGATATAGAAAAGATCTGCAGCTATTACGGATTAAAAAAAGAAGACATTGTCAAATTCGGCGCCAATGTTAATCCACTGGGGCTCTCGCCCAAAGCCAGTGCCGCCATTGCCGCACATGTTGACATTTTTTCCTCCTATCCGGACAGAGAATACACGACCCTTCGCAATACTATTTCCGAATATTGCAATATTCCGGCAGATTTTATTCTTCCCGGAAACGGCTCCAGCGAGCTGATCTCCCTCCTCATTCAGGAAAAAGCTCCAAAGCACACCCTGATCCTGGGACCTACCTATTCCGAATACTCCAGAGAGCTTTCTTTTTCCGGAAGCACCCAGGAATATTACCACCTTCAGGAAAGCAAAGACTTCGAGCCGGACATTCCCGATCTTTGCAAAAAGCTGGAACAGGGATACGATTTTCTCATTCTCTGCAACCCTAACAATCCCACCTCCTCTGCCATCTCGCAGCAGGATCTCCGCCAGCTGATCAGTTTCTGTGCGAAAAAAAATATCTTCGTGATGATCGATGAAACTTATGTGGAGTTTGCTCCGGATATCAATGCCATCACTGCCGTTCCTCTGACCCGGGAATTCACCAACCTTATGGTTCTCCGAGGCGTATCAAAATTTTTCGCAGCCCCGGGAATGCGTCTGGGTTACGGCATCACCGGAAACATGGATTTCCTTTCCAAAATGCGGGAGAAACAAACTCCATGGTCTCTTAACAGCATGGGCGCCTTTGCCGGCGAGATCATGCTCCAGGATGAAGACTATATCCGCCAGACCCGTGAACTGATCCTTTCTGAGCGCACAAGAATGATCAAAGAACTGAAGTCCGTTCCAACTTATAAGGTCTATCCCGCCTATGCAAACTTCATTCTTCTTAAGATCCTGAAACCAGGCCTTACCTCTTATGATGTTTTTGAAGCCTGCATCCGCCAGGGCCTGATAATCCGTGACTGTTCCTCCTTCCAGTGCCTGGATGGAGAATTTGTACGGTTCTGCATCATGATGCCGGAGGACAATTCCCGCCTTGTTGAAGTGTTGAAAAACCTGTAAAAAAATAAATCTTACGGAGGATACCAAAATGAAATCTCACAAATACTGGTCACTGGGCTCCCTTATCACCATGATCGCAGCCTTTTACACCGGCTGCAAAAGCATGAAAACCGCACACAGGTATTTTGCATGCGCTTCTTTGATCTGCATGATTATGTCTATTTATTCCGGGCATAAGATGATTGCTGGGAAAACTGCCAGAAAGCATTGATTTGTTGACCGTCTTAAGAATAATGGTATATTTATTTCCCAATCTGCGTATACCAGCTTATAACAAGAAGGAAACCTCAGTTGTAACATAAGCACAACGGGCTTCCTTCTTTTTTTCACTAATCCTTTCTGCAAGGGCAGGAAATCCCAGGTTAATTATTTGAGAACGGTTATTGTTTCATAAAATTTCAACAATCATAAGATAAAACTGGTTGCATCGTCTTTACGTCCCCAAAATTCCTTGTCAAGCCACTTTTCCTGTCTGGACTTAAAAATGATCACAGAATCCAGTTCTTCATCTATGTACAATTTTAATTCCTGTTGCAGCTTCGCCAATTGAGCTTTGGAAAGCTCTCCCTCAAAAACAGAATTTTGAATATGTGTCAGATATTTTTTACATATCTTGAAAATTCTTAACCAACGTTTTGAGCCATTCTCCTGCTGACTCACATCATAAACTAATACTACGTACATAACTCACCACCATATCCTGAAACCTTCATATTCCTTTTCGCCAATCAAATGTTTTATCAATTTATAACATTCCAGTCGTAATAAATATTGGTAAGAAACCTGTCTTCCCAGTTCTTTGTGCATTACTGTTTTTTTCAGTCGTTTTTCAAGTTCAGAAACGATCAGTTTAGAGGCGTCTTTTTTCAAATGTAAAAAATTAAGCTCTTTCGTAAAACTCTCTTCTGTAATCTGGTTACGATTCAATAATGAAAAGATCAATCTATCACCAATAAGCGGTTTAAACACTTCCGAAATATCCAAACTCAAAGAAAAACGTCTTGCTCCAGGTTCATGCAGATAACTGATTGTTGGATTTAATTGTGTATGATAAATTTCTCCCAACACTTTTGTGTAAATTAATGTATTAACAAAGGATATCAAAGAATTGATCATATTATCCGGTGGATGCATTACCCTTTTTTCAAATTGGATTTCCTGATTTACGATCACATTCCATGCCGCGTAATATCTTCTCCTGATGTTCCCTTCAATCCCCATCAGCTCCTCAATAGATGCGACTTTTCCCAACTGTTTACGAAGAGAATCTACATCTCTAAGATACTCTGACACATCTTTGCCCCGACCATTGTAATATCTGAGATTTCGATATATATTATCTGCTGCTGCCTCTATGAATTTTTTCGCAAGGGTCAGTCTTTTTTCATAATCTGTATAATGACTGACCTGTTTCACCAATAACTGTCCCGCTAAAAGACTTTCCCGTGGATAATAACTTCCTGTATAAAAGTTATAATAGTTAAAAAAATGCATCGGTATCCCATATTGCGATATATAATTAATAAAAGCTGTATTAAATGACATTTCTGACATAACATAGATATCTGAGATTCGCTCTATAGGAATATCTCTTTTCTCACCATCATAATTTGTGAACTGAAGAGTATTATCTTTACGTTTCAGATCTCCGTTATTATAAACATAAAAACTTTGCTTCATGCTTTACCCCCGATATACAAATCCAATGTTTATATGATACATAAATCAAAATATGCACACTTCTTACATAATTTACTATTTTCACAAATTGGCGGAATATCCGTATGTTTAATTTCTGTAATTTCCAAAATGATTCTTTCCAAAATTTCTATATCTTTTTCTGTTAATTCAACAACTACCGACTTTTTCAACAACGGATAATCTATCTTTCCCTTAATACCATTTACTCCTCGCTTTTGTAAATAATACAGATAATACTTCACTTGCCAGATTCCCGCCTCTTCCACCGCTTTGCTTTTTTTCACTTCATGCAATTCCTTGTGTTCACTGATAAAATCGATGTTTATAATATCATCAATATTGATGTGCTTATCTTTTTTCTTATAACTGCTCTCATCCAATATTTTCCCAAGAATTACATCTTCATTTTCTGTTTCCATACGAATATCATGACAAAAGTACCACAACTTGCGTTTGCACACGAAATAATAGTAAATCATCACTCCTGTGATTCTATCGTCCATAGTTTCTCTCCTCCTTATACAAGGATACCTTCCTTTTTTTAATCATCCGGTAAAGTTTTTTTACATTCCATAATGTTTCTATTAATACTACGTCGGATATTGTTACAGACGCGCTCACAGCCTTCTTTACATTCCACAATGTTTCTATTAATACTCAGACACATTGCCGTTTATGCGATGATTCCGGAGATTTACATTCCACAATGTTTCTATTAATACTGACTATCCGCTCGTGCCGCTGCTAACAGCTCCTATATTTACATTCCACAATGTTTCTATTAATACTATAAACGATTGCCAGAACACACCAGATCGTATTTTAATTTACATTCCACAATGTTTCTATTAATACGATAGCATCAATGCAACGATCACAGTTGACTTAATGAGATTTACATTCCACAATGTTTCTATTAATACCCTGCTGCCGTCCGTACCGGATCACCTTCGTGTTATATTTACATTCCACAATGTTTCTATTAATACAAGACGACTCTCATGGCTACGATCAGGATTATCGTATTTACATTCCACAATGTTTCTATTAATACTACGACTGGGGCTGCGCAATTGGAAACAATGATTACATATTTACATTCCACAATGTTTCTATTAATACCCATCCTTCACAATCCCTTATACTACAAGCCTAATTCTACCATTTTCTGTCAACCTTGTCATCTTCTTTATTTGTCGAATACAATTTTTAATAATATTATGAAAATTTTTCTATTTTTACAATAAAACATCACCTTTGTCGACCTCCCGTATTTTTTGCTCTATTATAGGTCGACAAGCATATTGTGAAATAGACCACATCCGTTTCATATCTTCAAAGTCATTTCTCAAACAGCTTATGTTCGCATGTAAAATAGTAATGGATTCTCTTTTCTTATACAAATATACCATTTTGTTCGAATATTTCCGAAGTCAGCAAACCAGCTCCCTTACCCGTTTCAGGATCAAAATCATATTTGTATTCTGTACGATAAATATCTGTAACCGATTTATAATTTTTAAATCCAATAGATGTCCGGTCTATTTCTTCCGGATATTTGTTATAAATACCTATGCTTAAAGTCAACTCTTCCAGTTTAGATCTTATAAGATTTTTAATCTCTTTTTTTATATGTGGCTCTCTTAAAAATTCCACCCCATGATCAAACAACTCTTTTTTTTCCTTATAAATCTCTTCCGGCACAACCGTCACGCTCTTAATGTCTCTTACTTTAGCCTCTTTCAGCTTATAATCCGTTGGATGAATCCGATCAAGTTTATCCAGATATTCTTCAATTTCTTTATAATATCCGGTTTCTTTTATTTCTTTCGGATCATACACCTGGTTCATATAAAATGTTTTTCTGTCTTCTCCAAATGGTATCCCTTCATATTCAGCCAACAATTTCAAAGAACGATCATACATCGTCGGATCATAAATACTTTTTTTCCCAACTCCATTCCTGTTATCATATATAATAACATTTGCTTCTTCCGGAAAATATCTTCCCTTTCTATTGCAGCGTCCCATCCTCTGTAAAAGACTATCCGCTGTACACATTTCCGTAAAAAGCACATCAAAATCTATATCCAGACTTGCTTCTACAATCTGGGTTGTTACCCATATACCTGTCATCTCATCATTATCGGAAAAATCCATTATCATCTTTTCCAACTGATCTCGATGTTTCCGAATATATCTGGAATGAAGCAGGAATACCTCGTCTGTTCTTTGGGATAATTCTTCATATACCTTCTGTGCCTTTGATACTGTATTGCATATGACCAAAACTTTTTTCTTGTATCC
>OLNY01003530.1_pt1 | contig 9926 bp, 8 predicted proteins | sample 1671981 | NCBI WGS metagenome assembly OLNY01 (sample SAMEA3136632, study PRJEB25190) | human gut metagenome | biome: human gut; feature: human-associated habitat; material: faeces | place: Austria | collected 2013 | reverse complement strand
GCCTTCCCCGAGGGGGAAGGTGGGCCGGGCGAAGCCCGGGTCGGATGAGGGCAACCTACCGCAAGCACTCCGCCGTGTACTAACGTACCCCCTCCCTCGCAGAACCACGAAAAAAACGCTTGACAAACCCCCTGGTTTCGTGTATGATAATTGCGAAAAAAGATGCAGTCGCTTTTCCGACGGCATCTCAAACGACAATAGCAAACCCGGCGAAAGCCGGCGACGCAAAGCTATAGGGCCTTACCCCCGCAGAAAACAGGGTCTCCTGTTCGGGGCTGGCAGCCAGTTACCGAAAGGAGATCGCTGTTATGAAGCGGCTGTTTCGTTATGTCTGCGTTTTGCTCGCAGCTTTCACGCTCCTGTCCCTGGTCACCGTGGCTGGGGCTGCCGGGACCCAGGTCATTGATGCCTCCCACACCAGCGCGGGCTATGTGACCGTGAGCTACACCTCCACCGCCCGCCTGAAGGTCGGCATCCAGTACGGCAGCGGCAAGACCGCCTACCGCGACTGCCCCAGCGGCACCACCTCCTTCGCCCTGGACCAGGGCAACGGCACCTACACCGTCAGCGTCTGCCAGAACCTCTCCGGCACCTCCTACCGGGTCGTGGCCAGCCAGACCATGCGCGTGACCATCGACAGTGCCAACGCCCCCTACCTGATCTCCACCAGTGAAGTCCCCTTTGCCGCCGGCGACGCCGTGACCACCAAGGCCGCCGAGCTGTGCAAGAACGCCAAGACCGACGAGCAGAAGGTCGTGGCCATCTACAACTTCATCGCCGGCCGCTACACCTACGACCAGGCCCTGGCGGACCGGATCACCTCCGGCCAGGTGAAGAGCTACATCCCCAGCCCCACCGCGACCCTCAGCGGCACCAAGGGCATCTGCTATGACTTCGCCTCTCTGTTTGCCGCCATGTGCCGCAGCCAGAACATCCCCTGCGCCCTGACCAAGGGCTACGCCGGCAGCAGCTACCACGCCTGGAACAAGGTCAACGTGGGCGGCAAATGGTATGCCATCGACCTGACCTACGCCGTGCTCTACCGGACCAAGACCCCCGCCACCAAGCTGGCCGCCTGCGTCTCCCCCCTGACCTACACCCACCAGAGCGACGCCCTGGCCGTCACCGCCGCGTGAGAACAAAAAAGATACACGTGAGAACAAAAAGATACATTTTCAATTTGATAATGCGAGTTGCCACAGAGAAACCCGGCGAAATGTACTTGAATTTTGCCATGAGTACGGTATAATACAACCATCAAAGGAAATCGTTCCCCGCCCCGCAGCGACCCGACGCCGCGGCAACGGGGGGATAGGGTCTCAAGCACCCCCCCTAAGGTCAGGAGAACGAGCATACTGCGCAAACCCGATCTGTGCGTCTCGCAAGAAGTGGAAGTTTGTACAGACAAAGGCAAACCCGGCGAAAGCCGGGGACGCAAAGCCAAGGGCCTACCCGGGACGCAACCCCTATCCTTCCCCGTAAGGCAGCCGGTTACCGAAACAACATTACCTTCTTCGAGCCTGCACGCTCAAAGGAGGTAATTTTTTATGTTTGAAAAGAAGAGAGGAACGCGCTTCTTGGCCAGCGTTATGGCTCTTGTCATGCTGCTTTCTCTGGCACCTGTCGGCGCTCTGGCAGTAGACGGCGAGACCCTCACCAACGAGGAATGTTCCGCCATGCCCCTTCCCGCCAACGAGGCCGACCCGAAGTCCGTTGTGACGGACGAAGAAAACACGGCAAACACTAACGAAGAACCCACACCCCCCCCCCGCAATGAGGGTGATACAGGAATACCTGCTGATAATAATGATACTTCCACGGCGATTTCCGAAACGCCTGTGATTTCAGATCCTGTCCAGGACTTGACCGGTGATGTGCTTTACGATCTTTACGACTTCAATGGAAGACAGCCTGGCGCTAACATTGGTTATGTGCGGAAAAACTATACAGTGACTTATAATGCAAATTTACCTGATGGTGCTTCTCTTATAAGTGGTGTGAGTCTACCTGATGCTCAGACGGTTTTAACTTGGGGTCAGATTAGAGGTTTAAGCGGTAGAAACGAGTATAACAGAGATGCTCAGGTTTCTGGGAAGAACGAATATTATAAATTCCTGGGCTGGGCAACAACGAGAAATGCTACTACGGCGGAATATACACCGGGACAGTGGCTTTCTGTTTCTAGCGACACAACTCTTTATGCTGTGTGGGAAAGAAATGATAAAGATGTCATGTATTTTGTGCTAATGCCTGGCATAGATGCTCCTTCTGATGGTGCAGATCAAGGTTATCAGAAATACTATCCGAATAAAACTGATGAGAATGATCAAAAGGGCGATGATGGTGGTGTTTCTGGTTGCACCGTGTACACTGGTTATACAGGTGGCAATCTGACTGAAACAGGCTTTAATGCGGTTCCTACTGAGGGAGATAGCGTTGTAGATTTGGCAGGGCAGTATAGCAACTCGACATATCTTAGCGTTCCTTCCAATCTGGGCTATTTTAATGCCAACACAAAAACGGATGAGCTCAATCTCGACATGACTGGAAAAGAAATCGTCTGGTACGTTATTAAGAACCAGGAAGATGGCTATCACGTAGATGGTTATGTCAAGAACGTTCCTATCAAAGTTAGATACCATGAGAATTTCAACGGCAATACAGCTGTGAAGGATACAGTTACAGATATAGTTTCTGGTGACACTGTAATCGTCAAGACTGCGGGAGCTGTGTTTGGCGAAGATTACACACATGAGGGCTACACTTTCGCTGGCTGGTCCACTAGCCAGGGTGAGGATGGAACGGTCTATCAGCCCGGCGATCGGACTGAGCAGTTGGTGACTTCGCTTGATCTGTATGCGAAGTGGGTGAAGGACGATAGTTCAAAGAAAACCTTGAAGTACACTGTTGAGTACTACAAGGATAACGAGAAAGTTATCAGTGATACGCGGATTGTAACGGAAAAGGTGTGGGTCAATGCCCCCGATACTCTGACTGTGAACAAGGCTGAACTTGCTCCTGCTGATAAGTACCCTGGCTATAAGTTCAGTGTAACTGCTCCTGCTACAATTGCTGATACGGTTGCCAATAACAGCGTGATCAAAGTGTATTACGTCAAGGATGAAAGCCAGAAGAAAGAATTGAAGTACACTGTTGAGTACTTCAAGGACAACGAGAAAGTTATCAGTGATACGCGGATTGTAACGGAAAAGGTGTGGGTCAATGCCCCCGATACTCTGACTGTGAACAAGGCTGAACTTGCTCCTGCTGATAAGTACCCTGGCTATAAGTTCAGTGTAACTGCTCCTGCTACAATTGCTGATACGGTTGCCAATAACAGCGTGATCAAAGTGTATTACGTCAAGGATGACAGCCAGAAGAAAAAATTGCAGTACACTGTTGAGTACTACAAGGACGACGAGAAAGTTAGCGGTGATACGCAGGTTGTAAAGGAAGAGGTGTGGGTCAATGCACCTAATACTTTGACTGTGAACAAGGCTGAAATCGCTCCTGCTGATAAGTACACTGGCTGTAAGCTCGAGAAAACGGACCCTGCTACGATTCCTGATACAATCAACCACAATGGCGTGATTAAGGTGTACTACACCAAGACTGAGGATCCTCCTGCGGAAGCTCAGTATACTGTAAAACATTACAAGTGGGATACGCAGGAAAAGAAATATACTTTAGCTGATACAGATGTGATTGATAGCACAGTTGGCACAGACGTAACTGCAACAGCTAAAGACTATACGGATTATACTCTGAATACGCAGGCCTCTACCCTGAAAGGCACAGTTAAGGCTGAAAACCAGTTAACTCTGAACCTCTACTACGACATCGACAAGATTGGTAGCGGGGAGAACAAGGATCAGCCCGATAAGATTCCCGACCGCTACCAGGTCACTATCAACTATGTCAGCTCTAACACGAACTGGGGTTCTGTGAATCGGAGCAAAGAAGTCATTACTTTGAGTAACAAGGAGAGCAACAAGTGGCTGGAAACGGGTACGGTTATAGCTCCTAGCTGTACTGCAACCTCCGCAGGCGGCAAATGCTACTTCGTGAACTGGACGAAGAAGCAGGAAGGTACTACCGATGTCTCTACGGTCACTCCTAGTGCCAAACTGCCTGAGCAGACCATTGAGAACGCCAAGGGTGGCGATGTGTACACCTTCACCGCGAACTTCGACCGCTCCAGCGGTGGTGGTAGCGGCGGTAGTAACCGTCCCAAGCCTCCTGTTGTGGAGATCCCCGATGATGTGCCTACCGGCCTGAACGGGAAGGACCACTACGCTTATATCATTGGCTACGGCAACAACGACGTGCGGCCCCAGAACAATATTACCCGCGCCGAGGTGGCCACCATCTTCTTCCGTCTGCTGACCGACGAGACCCGCACGGCCAACATGACCAAGAGCAATGGCTACAACGACGTGAAGGACGGCGACTGGTTCTGCTGCGCCGTGTCTACCCTGAGCAAGATGGGGATCATCAAGGGCTATGAGGACGGCTCCTTTAAGCCCAACGACCCCATCAGCCGCGCCGAGTTCGCCGCCATCGCCGCCCGTTTCGACCCCGACGGCGACAAGACCCCCGCGTCCTTCTCCGACGTCACCAGCCACTGGGCCAAGGACGAGATCAGCATCGCCGCCAACCACGGCTGGATCAAAGGCTATGAGGACGGTTCCTTTAAGCCCGACCAGAAGATCACCCGCGCCGAGACCATGACCCTCGTCAACCGCGTGCTCAACCGCCTGCCCGAAGCCAAGGACGACCTGCACAAGGACATGAAGACCTGGGTCGACAACATGGACGAGACCGCTTGGTACTACCTGGCCGTCCAGGAAGCCACCAACAGCCACTACTTCAAGAACAAGACCGGCACCAAGTTCGAGCAGTGGACCGACCTGCGCGACACCCGCGACTGGAGCGAGCTGGAAAAGTGAGCCACAGCGGGGAACGCTGAGAACGAGAAGAATACCATTTGAATAAAAAAGAGACAGGCCGTGGCCTGTCTCTTTTTTGCGGGGTGGGTGGTCTGCGCTGGTACACTACGGAGTGCTTGCGCGGCGTGGCCCTCATCCGTCTGCTTCGCAGCCACCTTTGTTTAAGGATGATTTTACTGAATCAAACTGTCCCCCGGACAGTTTGACCCCAGGGGAAGGCTTTTTTCAGTGGTACCATCCCACAAAGTTGTACCGCGTTGACAGAGCCTTCCCCTGGGGGGAAGGTGGGCCGGCGAAGCCGGGTCGGATGAGGGCCACCTAGCGATCGGAATCGGCTGTGCACGAAGGCAACACCGTGCCTTGCGGAACCACCCATCCAATTCTCCGGCGAAGCCGGACACCATCAGGTATCTAAGATATGCCCCGCCATGAAGCTCTCGAAGAGGTAGCTGGGGTTTTCGTAATACACGCTGCTGTTGTAGTCGTCGATGTGGTCGCTGAGGAAAGAGTTGTAAACTTGAAACAGCGCATCGACGATAGAGATGTTTTTGGCCGCGGCGACCTGTTTGATCAGGCGCTTGTAGACCTTGCCAATGTCCCAGTGGGAGGGGATGGCATAGCCGCAGGCGGCGACGTTGTCAAAGGTCCCGGTGGGGATGCCGGCCTCTTCGATGAAGTCGTCACGGACGCGGTCGAGGTTGTCGCTGTGGTAGACGTCGGCCAGGTCGTAGATCCTGGCGACGCGCTCCTTGCCCAGGGCGTTGACCACGTCCCGCCGGGTGTTTTTGGTCTTGCGGGCGATGTAGTCGATGAGAGAGCAGGTGAAGAATAGATCGTTGTCTTTTTGGGGTTCTCTGCCGAGCGCATGGTTCATGGGGTGACCTCCTCATAGCCGCGATAGGTCAGGCAGGCCAGGGCCTGGTCTGTGCAGAAGTTGATCTGGTGCGTGGGATATTTGAATTTGGCCAGGACCCAGAACTGCTCTCTGGTGAGGGCGCCGTCGATGTAATCGGCGATGTAGTTGTAGACCTGGTCGTTGGCCATGGCACCGATGACGATGTCATAGTCATGGGGCTGGCCGGAGCGGCAGGCGATGATAAAGTCCAGCCATTCATCGGTCATGTCGGGAAACTCTTTGATCTTGAGGGCGCTGTTCAGGCGGACCTCGTAGATCGAGACGATGTTGCTTCGGTATCGCTTGGCCCAGCGCTGGGCCTGCTCTTTGATGACGGTGCAGTAAAAGCCGGGGCCGAAATCCTTGGTGTTGCGGCCCACCCGAATTTCCGGGTGCGGTATGGGCTGGTAGCCCCCGTGGTAGACAGTCAGTTTCGCCATGTGATCCCACCTATTCTTTGGATGCTTTTCCCAAATTATAACGGACAGAGAAAGCCGCGTCAACCGTGGTCGGGGGAGGGGGCTTGCTTTGGCTCCCCTTCGTTGACCTTTCCCGTCCTGTCGCGTATAATGGGGGAAAAAGACGCAAATCAAGATTCAAATTCGGAGGGAATGCTTTTATGATCCGACTGGAATGTGACTACGCCGAGGGGGCACACCCCCGCGTGCTGCGGCGGCTGACGGATACGAACTTCGATCAGACCGTTGGATATGGAGAAGATACGTTTTGCGACAAAGCCCGCGCCCAGGTCCGGGCCTTGTGCGGGGGCGGGGAGGACCTGTCCGTCCACTTTTTGGTGGGCGGGACCCAGGTCAACACCACGGTGATCGCCGCGGCCCTGCGGCCCCACCAGGGCGTCATCGCCGCCCACACCGGGCACATCAACGTCCACGAGACGGGGGCCATCGAGTCCACCGGACACAAGGTCCTGCCCATCCCGTCGGAGGACGGGAAGCTCACGGCGGCGGCCATCCTGGCCCTGTGGCGAGCCCACTGGACCGACGCCACCCACGAGCACATGGTCCAGCCCGCCATGGTCTATCTCTCCCAGCCCACGGAGAACGGCACGCTCTACTCCCTGGAGGAGCTGGACGCAATCTGGCAGGTCTGCCAGAGCAAGGGGCTGATCTTGTATATCGACGGGGCGCGGCTGGGCTACGGCCTGATGAGCAAGGCCTGCGACATGACCCTGCCCGACCTGGCCATCCGCTGCGATGCCTTTACCATCGGCGGGACGAAGCAGGGGCTGCTCTTCGGGGAGGCGCTGGTCATCCGCAACCGGGCCTTGAACCGGGACTTCCGCTACCTCATCAAGCAGCGCGGCGGCCTGCTGGCCAAGGGGCGGCTGCTGGGGGTGCAGTTCTCGGCCATTTTGGAGGAGGAGCTGTACTTCACCCTGTCCCGGCAGGCGGACGAGTTCGCCATGAAGATCCGCCGGGCCTTTGAGGCCAAGGGCTGCCCCATGCTCTACGATTCCTACACCAACCAGCAGTACCCCATCCTGCCCGACAAGCTGCTCCATGAGCTGGAGAGGGAGTTTGCCTTCGCCTTCTGGTGCAAGACCGACGAGACCCACACCGCCGTCCGCATCTGCACCAGCTGGGCCACCACGCAGAGGGCGGTGGACACCCTCTTGCGGCGCCTGAAACAGTTCGCCTGAACACGCACGAAAGGAGACCGCCCATGAAACTCTACACCGTTGCCGACGAGAAGCGCACCCTGGTCTGCCGGGAGACTGCCCCCGGCACCTTGCAGGTCCTGCCCTACGCCACCATGAACGACCTGCTCACCGATGACCCCGCCCACCGGGAGACGATCCTGTCTCGGCAGGCAGGGGAGACCCTGGCCCTGGCCGAGGTGCGGGTCCTGGCCCCCATCCCCGCCCCCCGGCAGGACGTGATCTGCCTGGGCATGAACTACCAGAAGCACAAGACCGAGGCCGAGCAGTTCAACGCCGACGCCTTTACCCGGGAAAAGGGGAGCGCCGTCTACTTCTCCAAGCGGGCCACCCACTGCCCCGGCCCCGGCGACCCCATCCCTGGGCATTTTGACCTCGTGGATAGCCTGGACTATGAGACGGAGCTGGCCGTCGTCCTGGGGAAAGATGCGAAATACGTCCGGGAAGAAGACGCCTATGACTATGTCTTTGGCTACACCATCGTCAACGACGTCTCCGCCCGGAACTTGCAGACCGGCCACAAGCAGTGGTACTTCGGCAAGGGCCTGGACGGCTTCACCCCCATGGGCCCCTGCCTCGTCACCCGCGACGAATTTTCCAAGCCCCCGGCCCAGGCCATCCGCACCTGGATCAACGGCGAGCTGCGGCAGGACGCCGTGACCGACGAGCTGATCTTTTCCATCGCCCACGTCATCGCAGAACTTTCCCAGGGCATGACCCTCCAGGCCGGGACCGTCATCGCCACCGGCACCCCGGCAGGCGTCGGCATGGGCATGGAGCCGCCCTGCTTCCTCAAACCGGGCGACGAAGTTCGCTGCGAGATCGAGGGCATCGGCACCCTGACGAACACAGTCCGCTGAGCAGGTTTGTATTCCATTTTGTATTATTTTTCTGAATTTCTACTTATTCGATGCATTTTCGTTTGAATTGCTCTTTTGTTCACGAACAATTCATATTAAATTCATATTCCGTTCATGCATCTTCGGTATATGTATGGCATCAAAGGCGCGGTGCGCGCCGAAAACCCCTGACAGCACACTCCATATCGCCGCTCTCCCGGGCGGCTGAGGAAAGGAATCGGAAGAATATGAAAATTGGTTTTTGGGAACTCGTGGTCATCGTGGTCATCGCGTTCGTCTTCATCGGCCCCGACCAGCTGCCCGTCTACGCAAAGAAGCTGGGCAAGATGCTGCGCGAGCTGAAGAAGTACACCGGCGCTGCCTCCGAGGAGATCCAGAAGAATGTCGTGGAGCCTCTGAACGAGATCCAGGCCCCCCTCAAGGAAGCCGTTGCCCCCCTGACCGACATCAAGAAGGACATCGACAACAGCGTGAAGGACGTGACCAAGGGCTTTACCGGCATCGGCAAGACCAGCAAGGAAGAGGCCGCCAAGGCCGAGCAGGCTGAGGAAGTCACCGAGCTGGAAGAAGTCGAGGAGCTGCCCGAGGAGACCCCTGCCGAGGCTCCCGCAGCCGAAGCTCCCAAGGCAGAGCAGACCCCTGCTGCTGAGCCTGTGAAGGCCGAGGAAAAGACCGACGCCCCCGCAGAGGCAGCACCCGCTGCCGAAGAAGCCGCCCCCGCTGCCGAAGCCGCACCTGCCGAAGAGGCAAAGTCTTAATCCCCACACCGATGCACCCGCGTCCGCGGTTGCCGTATACATTGTAATCAGCCCGCCTCGCGGCGCGGCAAAGTAAAAAGGAGATCATTATTATGCGTATTGGTACTAACGAGCTGCTTATCATCCTGGTCGTCGTCCTGCTCATCTTTGGACCCAAGAATCTGCCGAAGCTGGGCAAGATGTTCGGCAAGACCATGAACAACTTCAAGAAGGGCATGGAGGAGTCCGAAGAGGAGGACGCGACCACTTCCAAGGCCGAGACCAAGACTGAGAAGAAGGACGACGAGGAGTAATCTGTGGCTACGAACGTAAAGCGCAAAAAGAAAGCCGAAGTCATGCCTGACGACGGCAACATGACGCTGACGGGCCACCTGAAAGAGCTGCGCAACCGGCTGATCGTCTGCGCCGTGGTGTTCGTGGCGGCAGTCGTGGTCACGCTGGCTTACGCCGACCGCCTCATCGACCTGCTGACCGCCATGGGCCAGGGTTTCTACACCTTCGTGTCCATCGCCCCGCAGGAAAAGCTGATGCAGTATTTCCGCGTCTCCCTGCTGGCGGCTGTGGTGGTCACAGTGCCTGTGGCGCTGTATCAGATGTACGCCTTTGCAAAGCCCGGCCTGAAAAAGAGCGAGACGTTCTTCCTCAAGCTGGTCATCCTGCTGGGTCTGGCCCTCTTTGTGGTGGGCGTGATGTTCGCCTACAAGCTCATGATGCCCTTCATGCTCCGGTTCCTCAGCACTGGCATCGAGGGCGCCGACTACATCCAGACCACTACCAGTATCGAGA
>OLNY01003520.1_pt1 | contig 9944 bp, 19 predicted proteins | sample 1671981 | NCBI WGS metagenome assembly OLNY01 (sample SAMEA3136632, study PRJEB25190) | human gut metagenome | biome: human gut; feature: human-associated habitat; material: faeces | place: Austria | collected 2013 | reverse complement strand
ATCCTATTATAGCTGAATACTTGAAGGAAGTTGAATAATCTATATTATATTGCATAAAATAATAACAAAACCTATGAAAGTTGGTGATTTACTACTGGTAACAGGACCTGCCTTCTTTGAAAAGACGGCAATTAAGGAGAGGAAAAAGGGAATTTACACCCTTGAGAATGGTATCAAGACGGATAGAACTCTTCATCCTCTAAATTCGAAGTACAAAATTGAAGTTTTCGATGAAGAAAAGTACAAAACTATGACGGCTCAGAGAACTTTAACTCGTGGTATCGATAAATTAGCCGCTATCAATAAGAAAGGCATTGAAAATGCCCATATTATTCGGTATGCAGCGGCTAAAATCAGCCGTATTCTCGAAAAACTTGGAGATATATGATACGATTTATCTTACATTGGGCTATAGTTAACATACTCAGTTACACTGCATATAGTGGTGGAATGGCTTGGAAAGCTTTGAAAGAGCTTGACAAGGAATATGAAGGTAATGAATCTTGGTCCAAAGGTAAGAAAGAAGCCATACAAACACTCATAATTTGCATCACCTGCTTAATCATTATATCATGTATAATACGCTAACAGCTACTCCCCCGACTTGGTTGGGTTATACCCTACTCATCATGTATGTTTTAGGGTTTATTTTTTGTATCTTCCTGATAAGTGTAATCAAGGAAACTCCCTTAAAGAAAGCCAGTAATCCAGTAAGGTATGGAGTTTTATTCCTTATTTGGGCGGTAAGTCCGGCAGTAGTAACCGGGCTGTTTATATTAACATTCAACGTACTCTTCAGAAATGGCAAGAAGACGAATCAACACTGAGATAATTCTCCCGAGTGTTAGTGACCAAGAAAAGAAGGATATTCCCGTGTGGGATGCCTATATAGGGAAAGTAATACTGGACGGAGATATTCCAAGCTTGATAGTGGACAAAATCTATGGAAAGATAAACTCCTTGATAAGGTGGGGTCCTCAGAAGTTTAGTGGTAAACTTAAAGGTAATATAGAAAATATCCTAACCGATACTGAGCTAGGTATTTACAAGAAATATGGTATAACCTACTCCAAGCTTAGAGTAAAGAGGGAGGGTTATGATTTAGTAGTTACAACAAACCAAGACCAATCATTTGATATCTGGGAATCTTAATCACAATTATATGGCAGTAAAAGTTTATACACCGGGTCAGTTCTATGCAGCTGGTGGAGTAGTAGAAGAGATGTTCTACGAAGAAGTAGGTAGAAGTACATTGAGAGCACCGAAACAATACATCAGGAAGAGGATAGGTTTTGTTTCTTCTTTCGAACAGGTAATCAAAAACCTGAACAGTGAAGCCTGGAGAAAGTTACACTATATGAGGGCTAACGTGAGAGGTGTTGATTATACTTTGGTACATGACCCGGAGAATAAGGATTATCCATATCTATTTGTAGAGACCAAGTTCTACCTGAAACAGAGAGCAAAGATTCAAGAACCAGATCAGAAATAATCATTACATTCACACAGTTAAGGGCAGGAAATTTCCTGCCCTTTTCTTTTAGTCTACATAGTGGCTGCCATTTGGAACTCCTGGTCACCGTCTTGGTAACATATTATCTTGACTAATTTTTGGGTACCTTCATCATTTAAGAATAAGACATTGTTAGGTAAGTATAAATTAACACCCTCTACCTCCATATTCACAAATACGTCTGGTATGATAATCAGAAAATTATTATTGTGTGCTTGGTTCAAACACTTTAGCTTTACCCCATCAATATGGCCGTACATAAGGTCCGCGGCAATACTAGAGGTAACTACTGAATTAGAAACAACAATCAAGGAGGTTTTGATTGTTGTTCGTAATAACTAACTCTACTAACTTCATATCATCTTCTTTAATTATAGGTATATTACCCGAGTGAAACATAAGGAAACTCATAGCTATATGGTTTATGGATTAAAAGTAAATTACTATGATTTACTTCCTTAATAGGAATAACAGGGCTTGTCCTTTCAATCTTAGGCAACACTTCTAGAAAATATCTTCAAATATTAGGTGAGTTATTTATATTTGGAATATTTTTCATTCTGGTTTGTTTTCTTGGGGGGTGATAAGAATACAGGAGTCTATAAGAACCTTAGTGATAACCCTTCTATCCATGATATTTATTGGGGGGATAGGTTTGATACTGAATCCAGGATTAGGGGCCTTTGATAAATTGATTAAGGTTTATGAGGCAAAGGTGTATGGGAAGTCCTTATAAGGGGAGCCTTAAAAATATCCTGGAAAAATTTTATGAAGAGCCTTGGGATGGGTTCTTCATTTTGTGTAGGGAGAGGGGGTGATTAGGTAATGGATATGTACCTATGTGGTATGGGCCTTTCAGGAAGAGCTTATCACGAGGAGCCTAAGGGGGCTAGCAGTAAAAAGGTTTTGGTACCTTAAAGAGTCTTATCATGAGGTCTTCAAAAACATCTGGCAGTAAAAAGGGGCCACGGTGTCCCTATCGCAAAATTAAATTTTATTAAAAATAGGGGACATATTATGCCCCCTATTTATTTTCAATATTCGAAAATTTCAGCGCATCGGTCGTCTAAATATTGTAGGTCAATTTTATTTATATCTTTTTCATCTATATCAAAATATTTATACGATTCTTGTAATTTTTGAATTAAGTATTTTTCTACTTTTTTATGACTGTTATAAGTTTTTATAAAAATATTATTTAATTCTTTATAGAACTTATTTATTTCTGTTTCTTTATCTAACTCCTCAATAAAATTTCCTTTGCTATCGATAAAATCGGATTGATTACAACCTATGTAAATATTATTTGCTAATTCTAATTTTTCTTGTGAAGTTAAGTTATTTAATACTTTTTTAATATCCTCGATATTTTGAAAATTAAGTAACATGACATTAAATTTTAAGGGGTTTAATTTTATTTGTTTTTCTTTTCGGTTTCGTTCATTGCAAGCAAGAAATTTTTAATTGTGTCCCTTTTTTCTGTATTTGCGTTAGAATCTACAATACTATTTACGTTAATATAGACTTGCTTTGCATATTCTTGCCACGCTTTTCTCAAGGCTTTTCTTTTCTCCTCATTTTTAGACGTTGCGATAAATTCAGCAATAAAAGAGTCTAATTTTTTGCGTAACTTCATTCGTAAATTCTTTTTTTCTTTGTCTGTTTTACACTCTACAAAAATTTCTTTGCGATAAATTGATTTTCTTTCACTGGTTGAAAAAATTTCGTTTCCGATTGCTAAAATTTCACTTGCTTTCATAGTAGTAAAAAATTTTAATTAATTTAATTTTTGTTAGTTCTTTTCTGTTTCCAGATATACAAATATACAAATAATATTTTTATCTACAAAATTTTAGACATCAGTTTTGATTATCTTTTCTTATAATAGAACGAATTAGGATAATTTATGCCTATTAGGAAATTAAGGGGGGGAAATGATGGTAGGTAGTGGGTTTAATGGTTAGTCGGTTATAAGGTTATTGTTAGCATGAGGGTTTGTTGGTATAAGGTTGGATTAAAACTTAGCCTTAGCTAGCACCCCGAGGTACCTTAACGCCTTGGGTTAGGCCTTTAATGTTCATTTCAATTTTCGGCCTTAGTCCTCAGGAATCTAGAATATTTTTATTTTATAAATAACTAATTCTCCCGCTTGTTAATTATAAACTTCTATGATATACCCCTGCTTGCATTAAATTACACTTTCATTCAATCCCGATTGAAAGGAAATTTAGTAAAGGTCCTTTGGCAAGGCACCATTAGGTACCAATACAGCCTATTATAAAAGGCCTATAAGCCAAGCCACTAAAAGCGATATAAGGCCTTACCAATATGCCTAAGGTCTAAGGCCTTATTGGGTGCCAGAAGGTACCTTTATTGAATCCTTAAAGGCCTTATAAGCTTATAAATGAAAAAGGCCTGGGTTGGCAGGCCTTAACAGAAAGAAATATGAAAGCAAATGGGTGGGCCAACCCCCACCCATACCCTAAATATATTCCGGATAACCTTCCAGGTACTTATACTCTGTCCGAGCATAGTTATAAAACCCGAGCAGCTGTTCCCTGGTGTTATCCGGGTTCTCAGTATAATTCAAGAGTTCGCATACCCAATCGAAATCATCCATATATACCTCGATTGCAATAAACCCCGCCAGGTAATCCGATTCGAGACAGTAATCAAGGTTATATCCGTTATTTTCCAAGGCCCTGATAATCCAACTATCAGGATTAACCTTATAAATATAAACCTTAAAAGAGTATACCGAGTAATTCATAATTTTATTTATTTAATTTGTTATACTGCATTACAAATATAGATATAATATATTATATATGCAAATAATAGTTGGAGGCCTTCATAAGGCTAAATTTTATCTACCTCTAATCCTTCAGGTCCCATACCTAATATGAAACCTTCCTTAACAAGGTTATTGATTACGGCGGGTACGCATTTCTTAATATGCAACCTGAATCTAGTCTGGCCCATATACCCTACAAAGTTATTGCGAGGAGTATTGATGGCCAATTCGGTTGAATGGTGTTTGGAGATAATTCCCAGGGCAGTGGTGAAGTCTTTAGAATTAAGCATAGCCTTAAATGTTTTAGAGTTTATTATTTATCTTTCGATATGCAAATATAGATATAATATATTATATATGCAAATAATAATTGGAGGCCTTCATAAGGCTAAATTTTATCTACCTCTAATCCTTCAGGTCCCATACCTAATATGAAACCTTCCTTAACAAGGTTATTGATTACGGCGGGTACGCATTTCTTAATATGCAACCTGAATCTAGTCTGGCCCATATACCCTACAAAGTTATTGCGAGGAGTATTGATGGCCAATTCGGTTGAATGGTGTTTGGAGATAATTCCCAGGGCAGTGGTGAAGTCTTTAGAATTAAGCATAGCCTTAAATGTTTTAGAGTTTATTATTTATCTTTCGATATGCAAATATAGATATAATATATTATATATGCAAATAATAATTGGAGGCCTTCATAAGGCCCAAGGCCATAATCCCAAAGGCCACTAAAAGCCAATCCTTATATAATATGAAGGCTATATTAAGGTACCTTAACCTACCACAAAAAGGCCTTTTAAGGTACCCTAAATGTGCCTTAAACCAGCCTTAACTTGAGAAATCAAATCTCCAATACTCTATTCCTGGCGTATCGATTTTAGACACCTGTTCCAAAATGACCTAAAAGACTCGCATATATATATATATATATAATATAGATTGTACTCTTTAAGGCTTGGGATTAAGGCCCATCTTAGGTACCATCAGTGTACCAATATGAATAGAGAGTCAAGCTGTAGATATCAAGAGTCAGGGGGCCTAATGTCTCTTTATCGAAAAGGCCTTAGCTACTGCCTTAAGCCTTATCCTTAATATACTTATATTATATATATATAGACTTGAATAAGGTAGGGGTTTAGGTACCTTAAAGGTGCTTTTAGGGCCTTGTTCCTGGTCTTAGGGCCCTAAGTCGACTTAGCTAATACGTATAGTAACATAGATAGCTCCAGAGCTCTTAGAGTACACAGTGAGGCCCTAATATTGCCTTAACCAAAAAATTTGCCCTAACCTGATTTTATGGCCCTTGGACTTTTTCGTTGTCCGGACCCGTCACAATGACTGCTTGTTAACTTTTGCCCTATCCTAACCTCAAACTAAAAGGCTTCTAAGATAAAAGCTATCCTAAAAGCCTTATATGATTGTGATGTATATTTATATTACATGTATTCCTTAATGAATGTTATATATTAGGGATTGTTTGAATATTTGTATTTATTGGTGTTTGGGGTTGGTTGGGTGGTATTAGAAGCCTGGCTTTAGGTTCAGATGCCTTAATACTTCCCTTAGTTCAGATTCTGTATATCCCTTTGCGATTTGGATTGGGAGGTTGTTATGGTTGGAGGCTATGACTATGGCCTTTTCCTTGGATATGGTTTTAGGTTTTCTTTTCATGGTTTTATTTGTGTTGGGGGTAGAACTTCTTTTGGGAGGTTGGATAGGGATAATTCTGAGGAGTGATATCCTGAAGAGAATCTTCCTGACTTGGTTCCTTGGTGAGTGTATCCTGATTCTATCCAGACTCTTTGTGACCTTAACCCCTTTCCTCTAAGGGTTTGTTCGTATTTGATTTGGTTGATTTGCCTTAGGAGATGATTCCTGTAAGGTCTTTCGAAAGAGTACTTAGGATTCCTTCTCGGAAGTTCCTTATAGAGTTCAGATAACTTAGCATTAAGTTGATTCATGGAGAGATTCCTTAACTCTCTAGATTCTTTTTGTTTCATTTTCTGTTCTTTTGTTGGAAGCGTTCTCCGTTGCAAAATGAGGTGCATCCTCCTAGTAAAGGAAATTTACATTGTGCACATTTGCAAATAAATATTAAAGGCCTTTACCAACGTTCGTCTTCTATAGTGATGTGTATATTGATGTTTTGCTGAGGGTGTTCTTTTAACCATCTCTCAATTTCACCGGCTCTTTTGAGGCTATCAATATAATAGGGAGCCAATCTTTGAACTGCTTCAAATTTTAAGCTCCCGTCGGGATTTACTAATTGCCTTGTCTCGGGCTCTTTCTTTTCCTCACTTTGGTAGGATATCTGGTACCAAATCGTCGCTACCAATACTAATGTGAGAGCTATCAATAGTGGCCTTAAGCACCCTTGTTCTCCTTTCTTTTTCATAGTTTTGTCTTTAATATATCTCTGATACCGATTAGTTTTAATTTCTGTTCTGGAGTTAACTTTGGGTCGAGGATAGCTTTATTAGCCTTATTGTATAGCTCTTGCATCTTTATTCTATACAAAGGCCCTTTGATATGCTTGCATACCCAGTTGTATTCTCTTTGTATCTTATTGAATGCACTCATGCTACTATCTCGATTTTGAGTCCAGTGTTATGACTGATAATCTTTACTTCATCATCTCCAGTTGAGAGGATAGATACTACCTGTTGCATTGCCCCTTTGAAAGACATCTTGGGCATGGTCTCATCCGAGAATTTAACCCAGAGAGTATGTTTGAACCTTTCCGGGATTCCATCAGAGTAGTATCTTACTTCTACCCGATAATCAAAGAGTTCTAACCCTAATCGGGCATCCAACTCTTCTACCATACCAAGGTAGGTTTCTTTGATTGCTTCCTTAATGCAATCCCTTTCTTCCTCCTGAATCTTGCTCGACTTCCTTAACCCATCCAGCAATACCTTTTTGTAATCTTTCATAATATTCGATTTTATTTCTTTTCTATATTACACAAATATAATGAATTTAATCTATATTTGCAAATATAAATCAGAGGTCAGATGAGGTTAGAAAGGGATACCGTTCTCTTCGAAAGCTTCTTTAGCTTCTGGGGGTAAATAACCTTTCTGTTGTGCCATGGTTGTAGTTGTTAAAAGGTGAAACCTATGTAAACTTCTTTATCGCCTTTCCTGAGAGTTTCATGATTAGTGTCCTCCCATTTGTAGGTACTGTATTTCTTAGCTTCCCTGATGTATTCTCCTCTTACCCAGACTTGAGAGGCATTGGGTTCTTCGATGGGATTTAGGATAAAGTATTCCCCTTTTGCTAAGTCCTTAACCTTTTTCTTTTCCATTGTATTATATTTAAGGTTTATTTTTATCTTTATACAAATATAGCAATAATATTTTTAATATGCAAATAAAACTTCTCGGCATCAGGCAGTAGGAATAGGTTCTAGAGATTTTAATCCTTATAAAGGTAAGTTTAGTTTAGTAACACAAAAAAGACCTCTAGATAAGAGGTCTTAATGGTCCTTTATTTATTAGGCCTTAGCTGGTATAGGTCTCGGCTTGTAGTAGTAATCTTTTTCCGGAATAAGTGGTTGCTTGTAAAGCTCGAACTCCAGACCGGATTCATCAGGGAACTCCATAGCTATATTTACCCCCTATGTAATCACCCTCAAACAGAGGCAATACCTTGATATCTATCTTGTTCTCAATACTCTTTGTACCGAAGAGTTTGTTAGTAAAGTTGAGAACTACTTCTTTGATTGTGGAGTAATATTTAGGTTCATACTCCTGGTACATGCTGTGGCAGTAAAGTCTGCTTGCCCTGATTAAAAGAGCTATGCGATGATTAGTGTGCATATCTAAAAGTGTTACATGATTTTGTCGAATACAAAGTAACTTGAAGGTTCTTTGGCTAAAGCATGGTAACTCCTTTCCAAGAAATCCGTACCCACTACTGTTACTGTACGAATAGCTTCATCTTCATCGTCAATCACATCTATAATCATACCCAGATTTATCAATTTGGCTTCCTGAGACTCTCCCAAAAGCATTCCCGGGCAGATATCATCCATAATCTGCATACCGACGTAGTTCCCGTCTTCACTGATGGTATCGATGTATTTGCCGTTTTCAACATATTGGAAAAGGTTGCACCAACCCGTGATTGTGCGTATCTTTATATGGGTAGCACAGGCAGATGCTGATAAAGTTACCTTCGAGTTGGTGCATAGCCAACCATGCCGATTGATTCTCTCATCGGTAAAGACCAAGTCTTCCTGATAAGGTGGATAAGGTAAACCGAATACCTTTAACTTCTTACCTTCATTGATAAGTTGATTTACTTGGTTTACTACTTGAGTTGCGTTTAATACTTTTTCCATAATAGGTGTTTGTTATAGATTGAATTGAATCTCTTCTCCTTGTTCACTTTCACTTTTAATAAACATCTATCCAGGAATGATATTAAGTACTTACCCTGATAATCATAATTTTCAAGGGTATATTGTATCTTACAAAGATCATCTTGGGATAGATATAGAGTTACCCAGGAATTCTTAACACTTATTCCCCGTAATTTACCACCAAGAGCAATAGCTATAGTGTCATGCCTGGTTCTAATTATTAAATCCATAGCCTTTTGATTTTTGTTTATACAAATTTAATAATTATAATTCAAATATGCAAATAAAAATCAATGGCTAATCTTGGATTTCTGGGTCTACTTCTTCGTAAGCTATTCCTTCTTCTATCTCTCGTCGGATTTGGTGATGGTCTTCGTCAAAAACTTTTAAGGCACCATGGTAGTCCCCTGTTACGCTATCGAGTTCTCCGTTTTTAAGGGTTAATCCTTCTTTCTCACCCCTGTTGCCATCTTGTTTGGTTGCAACTACAACGGGTAGTTCTTTGAAGTCATATTGGTTCTCTACATATTCAATTTCCTTTATACCACCCTTGTCAGCCAACTCCCTTTGAATCATTTCCATGGCTTCATCTCTAGTTAAAGTCTGCTCTTCTTGGGCACCATTATTGAATTGATTGTTCTGTTGAGCAAAGATATTCACGGTACCCCCTCCAGTTACTGCCCTTACTAAACTCTGAAGAGAAGTTGTAGATTGCTGTTTCAATCCAAGGGCCTTATTGACTTCGGAGGTGATGAATGGGGCATATCTTCCGCCCTGAGAATCCCTGAGTATTTGAACCTGCTGGCTTACTTCCATACGGTCTTCAAGTGCCCATGATATGCAAGCTCCCATAAGAGAATCAGCAATCTCATTCATCTTGCTACGGTCAAATAAACCGTTGTCTAGAAACGTTTGTTTCATTTGCATCTGAATAATTGCTGGTTCACATTTCAAGAAATCCGCGAGTTCATTTACGGAATAAACCTTTGCCCATAATTTCCCGTTGTTGACAATCCAGGTATGGATAATGAACTTGGTCAGATTCTTGAGAGCTTCATCATCTCCAGCATTAGCCTGTAGAGCTAATTGGGTTACTCCCATTCCTCTTGGAAACCTTGGAACTATCTTTTGTTCTTTCATAGTGTTAAGTTTTGGTATCTAATAGTTAATCCCAAGATAAGTAAATAAAAAGGCCCCGATTGGGTAAGGGCCTTTTTGAATTAACTCTTTGATAGTCAGGTTGCTGGATCACTGAAATAGGCT
>OLNY01003519.1_pt1 | contig 9950 bp, 7 predicted proteins | sample 1671981 | NCBI WGS metagenome assembly OLNY01 (sample SAMEA3136632, study PRJEB25190) | human gut metagenome | biome: human gut; feature: human-associated habitat; material: faeces | place: Austria | collected 2013 | reverse complement strand
GCAAGGCCGTCCCCGGCGTGCGCGGCGGCGCCAAGGTCACCAGCCCGGACGCTGAGGGCAGCTACAAGGCGTTGGAGAAGTACTCCACCGATCTGACCGCCCGCGCCAAGGAGGGTAAGCTCGACCCGGTGATCGGGCGTGATCAGGAGATCCGCCGTGTGATCCAGATCCTGAGCCGCCGCACCAAGAACAACCCGGTGCTGATCGGCGAGCCCGGCGTCGGCAAGACCGCCGTCGTGGAGGGCCTCGCCCAGCGTATCGTGGCCGGCGATGTGCCGACCACGCTGCAGAACAAGAAGCTCATCAGCCTCGATTTGGGGTCGATGGTTGCCGGCTCGAAGTACCGTGGCGAGTTCGAGGAGCGCCTCAAGAGCGTGCTCAACGAAATCAAGAACGCCGACGGCCAGATCATCACGTTCATCGACGAGATTCATACGATCGTCGGCGCTGGCGCGGCCGAAGGCTCGATGGATGCCGGCAACATGCTCAAGCCCATGCTGGCGCGCGGCGAGCTTCGCCTGATCGGCGCGACCACGCTGGACGAGTACCGCGAGAACATCGAGAAGGACCCGGCGCTTGAGCGTCGTTTCCAGCAGGTGTTCGTGGGCGAGCCGAGCGTGGAGGACACGATCGCGATTCTGCGTGGCCTGAAGCAGCGTTACGAGGCGCACCACAAGGTGACGATCGGCGACGACGCGCTGGTCGCCGCCGCGACGCTCTCGAACCGCTATATTTCCGGCCGTCAGCTGCCCGACAAGGCCATCGATCTGGTCGATGAGGCGGCAGCGCACCTGCGCATGGAGCTCGACTCCTCCCCGGAGGAGATCGACGAGCTGCAGCGCAAGGTCACGCGCTACGAGATGGAGGAGATGCAGCTCAAGAAGGCCGAGGATCCGGCTAGCAAGGAGCGCTTGGAGAAGCTGCAGAACGAGCTCGCGAACACTCGCGAGAAGCTGAGCGGCCTCAAGGCCCGCTGGGATGCGGAGAAGGCCGGCCACAACAAGGTCGGCGACCTGCGCGCCCAGCTGGACGCCAAGCGCGTCGAGGCTGACAAGTTCACCCGTGAGGGCAACCTGGCCGAGGCGTCGAAGATCCTGTACGGCGAGATTCCGGCGATTCAGAAGCAGCTGGACGCGGCCGAGAAGGCCGATGCGGAAGAGGGTGCGACGGGCGAGACCAAGCCCGAGCCGATGGTGCCCGACCATGTGGACGCCGATTCGGTGGCCGGCATCGTCTCCGAGTGGACCGGCATCCCCGTCGGTCGCCTGATGCAGGGCGAGAACGAGAAGCTGCTGAGCATGGAGGACTACCTCGGCAAGCGCGTGATCGGCCAGAAGGAAGCGATCGCGGCGGTGAGCGACGCGGTGCGTCGTTCGCGCGCCGGCATCAGCGACCCGAACCGTCCGACCGGCTCGTTCCTGTTCCTCGGCCCCACCGGCGTGGGCAAGACCGAGCTTGCCAAGGCGCTCGCCGACTTCCTGTTCGACGACGAGAAGGCCATGGTCCGCATCGATATGTCGGAGTACATGGAGAAGGCGTCTGTGAGCCGTCTGATCGGCGCCGCGCCCGGCTACATCGGCTATGAGGAAGGCGGCCAGCTGACCGAGGCCGTGCGTCGTCGTCCGTACTCGGTGGTGCTGTTCGACGAAGTCGAGAAAGCTAACCCCGAAGTCTTCGACGTGCTGCTGCAGGTGCTGGACGACGGGCGTCTGACCGACGGCCAAGGCCGGACTGTGGACTTCAAGAACACGATCCTGATCATGACCTCGAACCTCGGCTCGCAGTTCCTGGTGAACCAGGACATGGACGCGGATGCCAAGAAGAAGGCCGTGATGGACGCGGTGCACATGAACTTCAAGCCGGAGTTCCTGAACCGTCTGGACGAGATCGTGATGTTCCATCCGCTGACCCGTGAGGAGCTGGGCGGCATCGTCAACATCCAGGTCGCTCAGGTGGCCTCGCGTCTGACGGATCGCCGCATCAAGCTCGACGTCACCGACGCGGCTCGCGAATGGCTCGCCAACACCGGCTATGACCCGGCGTACGGCGCTCGTCCGCTGCGCCGTCTGGTGCAGACCGAGGTCGGCGACCAGCTGGCGCGCATGCTGCTCGCCGGCAAGGTACACGACGGCGACACCGTGCTCGTCGACCAGACCGGTGGCGAGCATCTGGAACTCGGTACCATGCCCGAGGATCCGGATGCCGGCTCCGATACCGACGTCACGGTCGAAGACGTCACCGAAGCCAAATGATGGCCGGGTGATGGCCGCATAATGGCCGAGTCGCGATGAGGGGAGGCCGGGCTCAATACCTGGTCTCCCCTCAATGCGTCATAAGTGCGTCACGCTGTGCGGGTCGCGTCACGCGGCGAGCGCTCGCACAGCGTGACGGTTCGTGAGAAGCCTTATTTTTCAACGTTTTTGGAGTATGCGTCACTCTGTGCGTTCGCTCTGCGTGACGTGACCCGCACAGCGTGACGCTGCATGGTGCGTGTGTAGGCGCTGTGGTGCCCGGATTCGCGCGTAAGTCCGAACGCGCCGCGACCCCTATTCGCCGACCGCGGCGCGCTGCTCCACGAACTCGCATCCAGCTATCGCGCGGGCCATGGCGTCGCGCATGGTGGACAGGAACACGCCGTCGCGCGTGAACGCCAGCACCTGCACCTCGATGCCGTACGGCGAAAAACCGGTGAGCTTGACGAGTGGTTCACTGCCGGGTTGCGCGAATTCGGCGGTGGCCGTGGCCACCGCGCGCTTCACTGCCTCCGTCACGTGCGCCGGGTCGCTGCCGGCCTTCGCGGTGAACGTCATCGTCACGCATCCTTCATTGGACGGCGTGAGCTTCTCCAGCGACGCGGTGTTGAGCACGGAATTGGGTATGACCATCTCGTTGCCATTGCGCTCGCGCACCACCGTCTGCCGCCACGTGATGTCCTTGACCACGCCGGCCGTCCCTGCGACCGACACCAGATCGCCCGGCTGTATCACCTTGCCGAGCATCAGCCCGAAGCCCGAGATCACGTTCGCCACGGTGTCTTTCAGACCCAGCGACACGGCGATGCCGCCGACGCCGAGCGCGGTCATCAGTGTTGTCGGGCTGATGCCGAACACCGGCTGCAGCACGATGGACGCGGCCAGTATCCACACCAGCACGCGCATGATGTTGATGAATATCGACGCGCTCGGCATGTCCGTCCGATCCAGCACCTTGCGCATCACCCGTGCCAGTCCCTTGGTGATCAACAGCGCGGCGACGATCGCCACCAGCAGGAAGATGATTTTCCCGGCGTTCGCCTCGAACCATTGCAGTATCTGATCCATGTCGCCTCCAGGGTCGCGTCCGCGTCGCGCACCCCGCGGCGGCGACTGCTCTGCAAGCCACTTTAGTGGGCGGTTTTGAAATCTCCTGGAATGTCGCCTTTGAAAATGCGGCTCCAGTAGGCCAGCATGTTCTCCTTCGACATCGACAGGTACACTCCCATGGCGAGTACGGCGACATCCTCGTTGAGCAGGTCGTCGACCGAGAGTTTCTTGCTCAGCTCCGGCCACCGCCGCAGCACCGCGAGGATACCGCCGACGGTGAAGTCGAGCATCAGGTCGGTTTTCAGATCCAGGTTGTCGGCGTCGAGCTGGAGGTCGTTGATGATCATCAGACGGCCGAAGTCCTTCAGCGACTCGATGAGCTCGGGCGAGCTATGGCTGCCGGCGAGCAGTGCCAGACGGTCGAGCCGCTGCCGCTGAACTGGGTCGTTCATCGCCAGGGAGCATTGGCGCCTCCATTCGATGTCGGGATTGAGGTCGGCGCGTGGCGCCTGCACGGTCGAGTGCTCCACGGCGTGCATGATCGCCGAATCGGCCAGCTCCGGCAGGCTGGCGTAATGGTAGTAGAACGAGTTGCGGTTGACATGCGCCTCGCGTACGACTTCGGTGACGGTGATCTTGCGGTATTCGTGGTCTGCGAGCAGCTCCCAGAACGCGTTTTCGAGGCGTTCGGTCGCGGAGAGTATCTCGGAATCCTTGCGTGGGCGCGGCATGATGGTTCCCTTCCTGCGTGACGTGCGGCTATCGTTTATTGGGCACTATGTCTATATGTGTGATATGGATTATTGTAGGGCGGATTGTGAGGCGGATGAATCGGAAAATAGGCGAACTGTCCATTTTTCTCGGTTGGCGAAACAGGGTTCGGGCACGAGACGGCTACCGCGAGGAACGGGACCGGACCGCGGCCATGAGCAGCCCCATCGCTTCGATCAGATGACGGCGATCCGCCTCCGACAGACCCACGAACGTGTTGATCATCGTGGGAACGGCCTTCAGGCCGGCTGCCATGAGATCGGAAATGCTGTCGGCATGGCTCGACCGCAGCACGGAGAACAGGGCGTCCACCGCGCGCTCGCGGTCCTCGGTGCTCAACGATTCCAGCCAGCCGTTCAACGACCGGTTGAACAGCTGGGAACTCGGCGACACCTGCGGCAGATATTCGAAATCATTGCCCGAGACCTGCCAGGAGAACGTCAGATGCTGCATCACGCCCTTCTGGTCGGAGCGTACAACCCGCAACTGCATTTGCTGTTCCTCGCTGAAATGCTCGTCGGATGCGTCCACGCGAACGCAGGCAAAGCGCGGATTGACTCCGATGGCGGCGTACAGCTCCTGCGTCAGGCGCGGGTCGGCGAGGCCATTATGGCCGCTCTCCACATGAAAATCATCGGGGGTCAGCGCCTCCGACACCGAAGCCAGCGTTGCGTCGCCGAACTCCGGGGCGGCCAAATGGCGAATCGAGCGCACCGGATGGCGCACGTCGATGCTGCTCAGACGTCTGCGGAATGTGCCGGATCGTGCCTCGACAGCGGCCAGAGTCCGCACGCATGCCGGCATGTCCTGATAGACGAGCGACGCCAGCACCAGCGCGTCGACGGCGTTGAACGGTGCGTCGACGCCGAACGGGCGGGTCTCGGAACGTGCATAATCGATGATGTTGGGCGTCGTGCGCCTCCTTTCCGCCGCGGCGGGGCTATGCTTGTCGTCCGGAGCCGCTAAGGGCCGGGCGGGTGACCGGTTACCCGTCAATATACCCGGTTCCCAACCCGCGCGAACCCAACAACAACCGGCGACATGCCCTGTTGTGCGTGGTCGGTGGTAAAAACGAAACCAGAGTCCAACGGGGAGGTTGTGCCATGATCAACGAAACATACAAAGCCATGCTCGGCGGCAAATCGGTCATTCGAACCCTGAGTGAATACGCGACCGCAAGGGGCACCGAAATCGGATACGACAACGTGTTCGACTATTCGCTGGGCAACCCGAGCGTGCCGTGCCCGTCCAGCTTCACCAAGGCGATGATCGACATGTACGAGACCGCCGATCCGGTCGCGCTCCACGGATACAGCCCGTCGCTGGGCAACCCGGAGGCGTGCCGCACCATCGCCGAAAGCCTCAACCGGCGTTTCGGCATGGATTACACGGCCGGCCACATCTTCCCGACGACGGGTGCCGCCGGTGCGCTCGCCCACGCGCTGCGGGCCGTCACCAAGCCCGGCGACGAAGTGCTCACGTTCGCGCCATACTTCCCCGAATACCATCCGTATGTCGAAGGCGCGGGCGCACGGCTGACCGTCGTGCCCGCCGACATCGAGAGTTTCCAGATCAACTTCGCGGCGTTCGAGGCGGCGCTGAACCCCGAGGTGGCGGTCGTGCTCATCAACACGCCGAACAATCCCTCCGGCGCGGTGTATTCGGCCGAAACGCTCGACCGGCTCGCGGGTATCCTGCGGGCGAAGCAGGCTGAATACGGTCACGACATCTTCCTGATCAGCGACGAGCCCTACCGCGAGATCGTGTTCGACGGCGGCACGCAGCCGTATCCGGCCAAGTTCTACGACAACACGCTGACCTGCTACTCCTGGTCGAAGTCGCTGAGCCTGCCGGGCGAGCGCATCGGCTACGTGGCAGTCAACCCGCGGGCGACCGATGCCGAACTCATCGTGCCGATGTGCGGGCAGATCTCGCGCGGCACCGGCCACAACTGCCCGAGCTCCAGCATGCAGCTCGCCGTGGCGAAGATCATCGACGAGACCAGCGACCTGAGCGTGTACGAGACGAACATGAACCTGCTGTACGATGCGCTGACCTCGATCGGCTTCGACGTGGTGCGCCCGGGCGGAACGTTCTACATCTTCCCGAAGGCGCTGGAAGCCGACGCGAACGCCTTCTGCATGAAGGCCAAGGAATACGACCTGATCCTGGTGCCGTCCGACAGCTTCGGCGTGTCCGGGTACTTCCGCATGGCCTACTGCATCGACACCGGCAAGGTGAAGCGGTCGATTCCGGTGCTGGAGCGCTTCGCGCGCGAGGAATACGGATTGTAGGCGAAACCGCGCTCTCAAAACTCGCAGATACAGCCCCAGAATGTCGATTCTGGGGCTGTATCTGCGAGTTTTGAGAGCGCGTTCCGTCTAAGAGCATCCAGAAAGCATCCAGAAAACATTCGAAAACCGTTCCGCAAGGTTGCAGGACGGTTCAACGTCAGGCGTAGGGGCCGCTAGGAAAGCCGTCGTTCAATGGAGTCAATCCAAGGAAAGGACGACGACCACGAAACCCCATGACATGCAACCCCATGCGAGCCCCGGCGGCTCACGGCTGCGTCGATCGCCGGTAATCGCGACGAGGCGGATGGTCGCCCTCACGGGTGGCCTGTGCGCGGGCGCCGGCGGCATGGTGCTGATTCGGCACCTCTCGGCCGGTTCCGCTGGCTCCGCCTCAACCATGCAGCCGCCGAGCGGCAACTTCGGTGGCTGCGCCAACACCATGCAATACGACTATTCCGGCACCAACTCGGTGTCGCTCACCGTCGGCGAAGACTCCACCACCGTCATCGACGGTACCGACATCACCGCCTCCAGCTCCGGGTCGAACGGCGTCTTCGCCACCGATTCCGGAACGGCGCTCGTCAACGACACATCGATTGAGACCATGGCCGACAATTCACGCGGGCTGGACGCGACCTACGGCGGCACGATATTGGCGAACAAGATCACCGCGGACACGCAGGGCGGCCACAGCGCCATCGTCGCCACCGATCGAGGCGGCGGATCGATCTCTCTCGCCGATGTGACGCTGAGCACCGCCGGCTCCGGCTCCCCGCTGCTGTATTCCACCGGCGACATTCAGGTGAACAACGTCTCCGGAACCTCATCCGGCAGCCAGATCGCCGGCATGGAAGGCCTCAACACGATCCCGATCAAGGATTCGACGTTGGAAAGCACGGTCACCGGCAAAACCGCATCCGACCCGATCGCCAATGGCACCATCATCTACCAGTCCACCTCGGGCGGCGTGACCGCCGACACGATTTCCAGTGTGGACCTGTACCTGCTGGACGGCGCCGCATGGATCGGCGCGGCGACGATCGCGGACAACGCGGCGGCCGGCTCCGGCACGGGCACGGCGAGCGACGCCCCCATCACTGTGAATGTCGACGGCACGTCCACGTGGGTGGTGGCGAAGGATACGACCATTTCCGCGCTCAACGTCGCTTCCGGCGGCGGCGACGGCAACACCGTCACCATCGTGGCGAACGGCAAGACCGTGGTCTCCGGCAGCGGCGACGTGACCGTCACGGTGACCGGCTCGTATTCGACCTCGGTCTCGGCCGGGGCGACACGGAGCTGTCGAGCGACACCATCGACCGCAGCGAGTTCGACAGCCGGTTCGGCACATCGACAGCGTGGACGATGGCATAACCATGGCGGCGTGCCAGACATCAACATCAGCAATCACTTCATCAGTCAGTTGTCAAAGGAGTCATCATGACCAGCAACAACAGCAACAATGTCAACAATGCGAATGGCGGCGAGAGCGGCAACGGCGCGGATGGTGCCATCGAGGGCGTCGCTATCGAGGTTGCGGCGAACGTCACCGGTTCGGAGCAGCGTCAAGCGGCTGTGAATGACGCCGCTGTGGCTGATGTTTCGGTGACTAACGGTTCGGCGGGCGGCTGGGGCGTGGAGCCCAGTTCCGCGGCTGGTCGGGCCGATGGTGGCCGGGCTGCGGCAGACAACGGCGGTACAGACGAGTATGCGGGGAATCGTGCGGCTGGTCTGGGAGACGCCGAATGGGCTGCCGGGACCGGGGCTGCTGGATGCGGAACCGCCGGATACGGCTCGGCTGGGTATAGGCTCGCGGCAGCTCCGGGCAGTTCCGGCTATGCGCCGAACGGTCCGATGCCGGGGAGCTACGGCGAGGGATCGCGTGCGGCGTGGTACGCGCAGAATGCGCCGACGCAGGCAATGAATCCGCAGCCGGGGAATATGCAAGCGGTGAGTGGCCAGAACATGAACGCGCAGGACGCGAATATGCAGGGCGCGAATACACCAGATGCGAACGCGCAGGGCGGCCGGATGCCGTTGTGTGCGGATTGGAACGGCCGGGGGCCGGTGCCTGGAGCAATGGGCGGTCAGGTCCCGACACCGAAAGGCTCGAAGGGCGGCGAACACGCGTTGAGCGGTAAGACGTGGGCATTGCTCGCCGTGGTGTCTCTGGTCTGCGGCCTCGTGGGCGGCGTCGGTGGAGCGCTCGCGGTGAACGCGCTGACCGACGACGAAGATGGCACGGGCAGCAGCCAGCAGATGCAGATGCCCGGAGGCATGGGGCAGCCGCCCAGCGGCGGCCAATTCGGCAATGGGCAGTCTCAGCAGTATGGCGGCTCAGGGAAGTCGGACAGCCAGCTCGGCAGTGGTTCCAGTGGCTTCGACGGCAGCTCCAGCGGTTCCGGTTCCTCGTACAGCTCCGATGGCAGTGATGCGACCACAATGTAAGCCATGAGCCAGGCAAGGCTCAGCGCGAAGTGAAAGCGTCCAACCGCAATCGCGTCCAACCGCAATCGCTACCCCCCTATCTACCCCCCCCCATCATCCTCGTCAAATTACGGGTTGAAATAGCCGTTCTGGGCAATTCCCCGTGCGAAATCGCCGTTTTGAGCTCGAAAAACGGCGATTTCACACGGGGAATTGCGGATTTCGGCTATTTCAACCCGTATTTTCGCGTTCTGTTCGCCCTCCACAGCCCGTAAATGGCCCAGCCGGTCGGGCTTTACGGCTCATCCGGCCAGCGCATCGCTGACGAATCGGTCGACCGTCGACCAATACCGTTCCGGGTCGGTGCTGGCGCTCATGGCGTGACCGGCACCGGGGACCACGAGCCGTTCCTTGCGCTCGCTGGAGCATGCGGCGACATTGCGATCCAGCTGCCGGGGATCAACGAACGCATCATCCGTGCCGTGGATGAACAGCATCGGCACGGTGGCATGCGCGAGCTGTGCCACGCTGGAGGCCTGCCGGAACCCGTAACCGGCCTTCCGCCGGGAGAACAGGCTCATGCCGGCCAGCGCGGGCATCGCCATCCACCGCTGCGGCAGGTGATACATCGACACCGTGTTGTCGGCGAACTGATCCCACACCGACGCGAAACCGCAATCCTCGATCGCCGCGCACACGTTGCCCGGCAGTCATCATCACTTCGGTGGCGCCCATCGACACGCCGTGCAGCACTATCCTCGCGTGAGGGTCGGCCTGCACGATCAGCGAAATCCAGCGCATGAGGTCGCGCCGGTCAAGCCATCCCATGCCGATATAACGGCCCTCGCTCAGCTCGTGCCCGCGGGCCGCCGGTGTATCCGTGGCAGAAGATCGCATATCGGTGCGCCGGCGATAGCGGCAGTAGGGAACGGCTCCGTTCATGGATAACGCTGGCGCGGGTTGCATGCATGTTCGCGCTGATGCTGTCTGCATCGGCGACAGCCGCACCGACGGCGTTCGGTTTGGCGACGCGCGGCCCGGGCGTACCAGTGCCGCCACTGCTCTCGTCCCCGTCGGCGATATCGCGCGCATCGCCAATGCCGGGTTCATCCACAGCCGCACTGCCACTGCCAGTGCCGCCGCTCACGCTGCTTCC
>OLNY01003514.1_pt1 | contig 9954 bp, 8 predicted proteins | sample 1671981 | NCBI WGS metagenome assembly OLNY01 (sample SAMEA3136632, study PRJEB25190) | human gut metagenome | biome: human gut; feature: human-associated habitat; material: faeces | place: Austria | collected 2013 | reverse complement strand
AAACACTTTGATTCTTTGCGGATTCTATTATGATATCGGAAAACTGCAGCTTCCTTATGAATTGTTGTGGAAGCCTGGAAAACTCACAGAGGAAGAATTCAAGATCATCAAAACGCATCCGGTGGTAGGCTATACTTCCGTACGTAACCAGGATTTAAACGAACATGTTAAAAATGCAGTGATCATGCATCACGAACGTCTGGATGGCAGCGGTTACCCTTATCATATGTCGGGGCAGAAAATTGATGTCTATGCCAGATATATGGCGATCATTGACGCTTATATTGCAATGGCATCGCCGAGAACTTACCGCAACGCACTTACACCGTTACAGATTTTGGGGAATTTCGAAAAGAGTCTGGACAAGTATGATGTGGAATTGTTAATGCCGATCATGAAACGGATCGCAGATGCACAAATCGGTACCAATGTGCAGTTGAATGACGGAAGTGTCTGGGAAGTCCTGATCATTCATCCCAATAAGTTCTCCCGCCCGATTCTGAAAAATGAAAAAAATGAATTTGTGGATCTTTTGCAGAGAACCGATCTGGAAATCGTTAAAAACGTATAAATATAATAAATAAAAATAAGAAGCGGGAATAATCAATTCATCCATTGATTATTCCTTTTTCTTTCCTGGTATTCCGCATAAGCTTTTTCCAAAATCTGTTTTTCGTTGGCAAACTTCAGTAAATGATATGCTTCATGATATTTATAAAAACCGGAATCCGCAAAATATTCTTCTCTCTGCGGTTTACTGTAATAACTGTCGGTACTCATAAGATACCAGTGAACCTCTTTTGCTACCACATCCTCCGGTACGGTAAATGAATATTCACTTCTCCCGACGTAGTCCACGATAAATGCCCGGGAACCGCTCTCTTCCAATACTTCTCTCAATGCGGTCTCTTCATGGGTCTCACCGGGTTCCACCGTTCCTTTCGGAAGAACCCAGCCTTCATATTTGTGTTTCACATTTTTATACAACAATAATATCTTACCCCGGAAAATTACTACTCCGCCACAGCTTGTTGCTTCTATCATTGCAATCCCTCCTGCGTGGAAATCACGTTCCTCTGTACACGTGTTTTTTTTTAGTATACCCCATTCTACCAATAAGCGTCAAACACCTTTTTGGCAATCGGAACAGCATAGGCACTTCCGGTTCCCGCAGCCTCTACAACTACGCTGACGCAAAGCTTTTTACCATTTTTTTCCGCGTAGCCGACAAACCACGCATGAGAATCCGTCGAACCGTTTTGGAACTCCGCAGAACCCGTCTTTCCACCTGCCTTATATGGCGTTCCATAGTATAAAGACGTCGCCGTTCCACCTTTTACGGTTCCCCTCATTAATTTCTTTAATTGTTTTGCCTCTTTTTCTGACATTTTCTTCCCGAGTGATTTCGGTGTATTTTCAGAAACCGTATTTCCGTTTGCATCCTCAATCCGGTCAACCACATATGGCTGCATCAATTCACCGCCATTGACTGATGCACAGACAAGTAAAATATTTTGCAGCGGCGTAACCAGTGTCTGTCCCTGTCCGATTGACGCCTGTCTTACATCGCCCTGCGCCGTCTTGTTATCAATCGTAAAACGGGACGATTTCTGCTCCATTTTTTCAAGCGGAATGCTTTTGTTGTAATAAAAGGATTCGCATAACTTGCGCCACGAATTCCGGTTCAAACCATCTCCGATGGAGCAAAATGCTGCATTACAAGACTCGGCAAATGCCTTTTTCAAATCCACTTTTCCGTGCACTTCGCCGCCATAGCACTTAATCTGTTCGCTTCCTGTTCCAATTTTTCCGGTACAAGTATAGTGAAATTTTGAATAATTATCCTGTTCTCTCATAAATTCAAACGCTGTATACAATTTAAAAGTTGACCCCGGCGGGTACAACCCTTGTGTTGCCCGGTTATAAAGCGCCGACTGCTCCCCGGAATCCGATGTCAGTTTGTTCCATCTGGCATCCGTCAATTGATTGGGGTCGTATGATGGTTTGCTCACCATCGCCAGAACTTTCCCGGTTTCCGGGTCCATCACAACAACCGCTCCACGCTTTGAACCAAGTGCATTACTCGCCGCTTTGGAAAGCCCGACATTCAATGTGGTAACTACATTGTTTCCCGGATTTTTTTTACCCTTTAATTCATTAATCGTACTAAGAAAAGGATTCAGTCCGGAGGTCAGCATCGTATAACTTTCTGATGCCTCCAACCCGGTTTTCCCGTGCGAAGAACGTCCGACAACATGCGCAAACAAACTGCCATACGGATACTTTCTCGTTTCGTTTCCTGAAGAATCCGTAACTGTCTTTGCCAGCACGTTTCCTTTGTCCGATAAAATTTTACCTTTCGTCACACGCTTGGCTAAAAGTTCCTGACGTTTATTTGCCGAATTGTTTAACACCTGATCCGAATCGTGAATGATAAAATAAACCATATATCCAGCAAGAATAAAAAAGATTGCCATCACAAGATAGGTCACAACCGCCATTTCCCGGTTCTGGCGTTTACTGCCTTTTTCCGGATTTTCGATTAATTGCTGCTTGTTCTTCATTTGTTGTGACCTCCTCTCTTCGGTTTCTCACATACATTCCCTGAATAATACTAAAAATCACAATCGTCGTTATAATGGAACTGCCGCCGTAACTGATTAACGGCAGCGTCACACCGGTTGACGGAATAAATTTGGTTACTCCACCGATACTCAAAAACACCTGAAAAATCAAAACCACACTCAATCCGAATGCACACAATTTATAAAAATTCTTTTTCATTTTTAAAGCGATATTGACAAACATAATAAAGGAACTAATGTAAATCAAAATCAAAAAGATACAGAAAATGACCCCCATTTCCTCTGCAATCGCAGAAAAAATAAAATCACTTTCCACAACCGGCACACTCTTTGGCATACCCTGTCCAAGTCCCATGCCAAACAATCCTCCGGTTCCGATTGCAAACAAACTCTGGCAAATCTGATAGCCGCCCTGATTCATGTTCGACCAAGGGTCCTGCCACGCCGCCACGCGCACACGCACATGTGCAAATAACTGATACGCCACAACAGCTGCCGCCGTCCCTGCAAAAGCTCCTGCCGCCAGATAGCGCAATTTCATCGTTGCCACATACAGCATCATAAGATATGTTACAAAATAAATCAGTGCTGCACCCAAATCCTTCTCTAACACAAGAATTCCCACATGTACTGCCGCCGCAATACTGATCACGGCAACACTCTTAAAATCTGTCCGCTTTGCCAAAAGGGATGCGATGAAAAACACATAAATAATTTTTACAAATTCAGACGGCTGCAATTCAAATCCGCCAATCGAAATCCAGTTTCTTGCGCCGTATTTTTCCACACCGATTACAAACACCAAAAGTAACAGCAGGACACCGGCAAGCGCATACTGCCAGCCGATTTTTTCCCAAATCGTAAACCGCTCAATAAACAACGGCACTAAAAGACACACTCCCAAAGCAAGTGATGCCATCACAAGCTGTCTGATTGCATAATCGTAGGAAAGTCTGCCAAGCATAATAAATCCTATCATCATGCAAATCATCATGTTATTCCAGATTAGTTTTGACATTCCTTTGTAAAACACCTGATAAATTTTCGTAAAAAACAGGAAAAAGAACAACTCAAGTGCCCACAAAACCACATATTTGATTTCTTTTTCTTCCACTAAAATAACCGCACTGCAATCCAGATGAAGCATCACGATAAGCACACGCTGTGCCCGGAATACTCCTTCGTTATTTCCAGCCGCCCGTCCGATAAACGCACGGTAACTATAGAAGGTATACAGAGCAAATAAAATAACGATTATATATCGTGAAAGTTCTGCTATAATAAGTTCCATGTTTTCAAAACCTTTCTCATTTCATCGGCTGGCTCCCATGTAAAATGGTGCCATGCCGGCTTATCAAATTCCGGCTTTTTCTCGCCGTTTTTTGTATATATCGTATTGTAGCAAAAATCACAATTATTTACCACATAGAATTTGTCCCCTTTGCCACCGGATACTAAAATTCTCTCTCTTTTTCCATCGCACCTGTCAAGCGTCCGCTTTAAGCATCCCTTCGTCACCATTACTTCTTTGCGCCCATAGCCACGCTTAATTGCCTGGCAGATACCAAATTCTGCAAGCACTTCTTTTGCGCGCTCATTTTCATGGTAAAATATTTCGGCAGCAATCCATGGACAATCTTTAAACCTCTTTTTTGCCACAAGCAGCGCACGGTGGCTGTTAATCACAACCGCACCGACAAACAGCCTGTTTATCAATGTCCTCCACTTTTCTTCCGCTCCCGCTTTCATAATCCGTGGGAATGAAAGAATTACCGGACGATTTTGAAGAAGTTTGATTACCTCATCCTCTTCTTTTGCAAATAAAGCTAACGGAAGTTCAATCCATACATCGTTTTCATCCGTCTCAACAGCTGTCCTTAACTGCTCCATCGTAGAAACTTTTAGAATGGAGGCATTTTGCCAGACAAGAAGTTCTTTCTTTTTATGCGGTTTTTGCTCTCCCACACTCCGTCCAGACACCGCCTCTCTCTCAAAAGCTGCTAATGCCTCTCGTTTTAATTTGGCGATTTCTCCCATTGGCACAAAGGAATCCTCCTCTAAAGTAATGGAAAAGTCCGTGAGTTTATAATTCGTATTTCCCATTTTCCGAATGCGCTTTTCAATTTCGTCTTTTGTCACAGGACGATTCACGGCTCTTTGTAATGGTTCACCAAACACTGTAACTTCATGCGAAAGTCCCTGCAGTTTCAGAGCAATCGGTTTGCCGATTTTCGCAGTCATTTTCCCTTTCAAAGAAATTTTGTCATCAATAGTTTCGATTTTTTCATCAATCCATGACAACAGTGCAGCATTTTTTTTACGATAAACTTTCTGTCCCTTAAATATCGTACTGCCCCTTTTTACATTGCACGTCACAACATCACCGGGTGCTGCTTCATTTTTTACCGTATACTCGTATGCTTTTGTATCATCTTCCAAGCGAAATTCTAAAATATCCTGATAATGCAGGGCTTCTTTTACACGGAATACCGCCTGTCCTTTGGACGCTTTCAAAACAGTACCAACACACGTACCAAAATGCCCGTTTTTTTTCGGATACATAATATTTTTCTTATCTGTCTCAAAAAGGTATCCGGCACAAAATCCGCCGCGGTTATAAATGTCTTTACTCCGCCTGATATCTTTCCACAGCCTGCTTTCTTTATTCTGAACCAATGCCTGAAAAGTTTCCTTCCCCTCACTCTCATAAACATCGACATAATGGCGGTATAACGAGGACAAATACGCGCTGTACTCCTTCTTTTTCATGCGCCCTTCAATTTTGAAAGAATCGATTCCGGCATCCACAAGTTCGGGAATATGCACAAGCGTACACATATCTTTTGTGCTGAATAAATGTCCGTTTCCATATGCACTCGTAAATGGAAGTCTGCACGGCTGCGCACACATTCCCCGGTTTCCACTGCGGTCTCCAATCTCCTCACTCATCAAGCACTGCCCGGAATAACAATAGCAGAGCGCACCATGCACAAACACTTCTATTTCCAAATCGGTCTGTGCTCTCATCGCACGAATTTCCTCAATGGTACATTCTCTGGCAGGAACAAATCTTGTAACACCATAGTTTCTGTATAACTCTGCCTCATCTCCGGATAAAATCGTCATCTGCGTGCTGGCGTGCAAATCCATCTGTGGAAAATTTTCATGTAAAAAAGACAACACGCCTAAATCCTGTACGATACAAGCATCAAGTCCCGCCTCATACAACGGAGCAATCAATGGAAACAAATCATTTTCCAGCTCCCTGTCCGAAAGCAGTGTGTTGACCGTCAGATATATTTTCTTATCATGCATATGCGCATACACAAGTGCCTCTTTCAGTTCATCGACACTTGGATTTTTTGCGAAAGCACGGGCACCAAATCGGCTGGTTCCTACATAAACCGCATCCGCTCCCATTTGAAATGAAGCATATAAGCCATCCAGCGAGCCTGCCGGTGCAAGAATTTCTACGTTACTCATTCGATTCCTTTCTCCCTCTATCTTGTAAAGAAGGACTGCATTTTCAGCAGTCCTTTTTTTATCTTTTTTGTTTCAGTCTGGTCTCTAATTCAACCTGTTTTTTTTCTAATTTTTCAACTGAATCATGAAACTCATCGCGTTCTTTTTCAAGTTTCTTAATGGTATCCTGTAACTCAATAATCTCGTGCTTCATGTCTAACACCATTTTGTCTTTTAACTGAGTCTCGGTGCGGTATTCGCTTGCCTTTTTCTTCTCTTTGTAATAATCGTCGGCAATATTAATTGCAAGCAGGGTATTACGCAAATCCAAATCCAGTCTTGCATATCCCTCCTGTTTATGAAATTCTGCCAATTTACGATTAATGTAAGAGGCAATTTTCTGAATGTATTCCGGGCTTTCAAATCCACAAAGTGTATATTTTCTGCCATCAATTAAAACTTCTACATCATTTTTCTTTTTCATCTATGCACCTCACCTGCTCAATTTCCTAACAATTATACATAAAAAAACATTATTCGTCAAATGACAACCCCAAATGATGATATGTTTTTTCTGTCACAATACGTCCTCTGGGCGTCCTTGCTAAAAATCCATTCTGAATCAAAAACGGTTCATAGACATCTTCAATCGTCCCACTGTCCTCACCAATGCATGCGGCTAACGTATCCAGTCCAACCGGTCCTCCCTGAAATGTCTCAATCATCGCCAGCAAAAGGCTCCGATCGGTGTTATCCAGTCCATATTTATCTACTTCCAGCAAATCCAATGCAAAATTTGCGACCGAAAGTGTAATGTTTCCGTCGTATTTTACTTCGGCAAAATCGCGCACCCTCTTTAACAGGCGGTTAGCTAAACGTGGCGTTCCGCGTGAACGTCTTGCAATTTCTCTGGCTCCCTCCCTATCAATCGCCACATGGAAAACCTGCGCTGAACGAAGAACGATTTCGGTTAATTCATCTACCGTATAAAACTCCAAACGATGGACTACTCCAAAACGGTCACGAAGCGGTGCCGTCAGCATACCGGCGCGCGTTGTTGCACCCACAAGCGTAAATTTCGGCAAATCCAGACGGATACTTCTCGCCGAGGCTCCCTTTCCAATCACAATATCAATGACATAATCTTCCATCGCCGGATAGAGCACTTCCTCCACCTGTCTGTTAAGTCTGTGAATCTCATCCACAAACAGTAAATCACCATCCGAGAGATTATTTAAAATGGATGCCATTTCACCCGGTTTTTCAATTGCAGGTCCCGATGTAATCTTTAAATTTACATCCATCTCATTCGCAATAATTCCTGCCAATGTGGTTTTCCCTAATCCCGGCGGCCCATATAACAGTACATGATCAAGCGATTCGTTTCTCTGCTTCGCTGCCTCAATATAAATCTTTAAATTTTCTTTTGCTTTACTCTGACCAATATAGTCTTTCAAAAACTTTGGACGAAGACTATTTTCAATTTTATAATCTTCTTCCATCAGGTCAGTAGAAATCACTCGCTTTTCCATTGCTTACTCTCATTCCTTTACAGATTTTTTAAGCTCAATTTCAAAATATCTTCCACAGACATTTCTTCCGTAACTTGAAGTTTGCGTACCGCACCGGCAGCCTCTGATGCGGAATAACCAAGGGCAACCAGCGCCTCAATCGCATCTTTCTTCGCATCTGCTCCGGCCGATACATTTTCTGTAGCAAAAGATTCTTCCACGCCGCCAAAGACATCTTCCAAATGACATTTATCTTTTAACTCAAGAATCAGTTTGCTCGCAGTTTTTGGTCCGATTCCCGGTGCTTTCGCAATCGTTTTTGCATCATCCGAAAGAATCGCAAGACGGAGCGCATCGGTGTCCATGGCAGTTAAAATACCAAGTGCCGCCTTCGGCCCAATGCCATTTACCGTAATCAGCAGCTTAAACATGTCCATACTGTCTTTCGTCAAAAAACCATAGAGCTGCAACGCATCTTCGCGCACATATGTATAGGTATAAATCTTAACTGTATTTCCTACCTGCGGCAATTCAGAAACAACCGACCCCGGCACTAAAATTTCAAATCCGATATTCTGATTTTCCACAATAATTTTGTCCTCACTCACGGAGTCCAAAATCCCTTTCACAAATGCTATCATAGTTCCTCCCTTATGCCGGATGCATTACACAAGTGCGTCAAACACATGTAAAATCGGCTGAATAATTTTCATCTTTAACGGTCTGTTTTTCCAGTCCTCATAGGTAATCTCAATACTTTGCGCAAATGTATTTATAAAATCGGCTTCCACCGCCTGCCTGAATTCTTCATCATAAATCCAGACACCATTCTCATAATGTAAGTAAAAGCTCCGGTAATCCATATTGATGGTTCCGACAATCGCACAATGCTCATTCATAACTACTTTGGAATGAATGAATCCCGGCTCATATTCGTAAATACGAATTCCATTTTTCAAAAGGATCCCGTAGTTATATTCCGTCATGTATTTAATATGCTTTTTATCCGGAATATGAGGCGTGATAATCCGCACATCCACACCACGGCGCACGGCTTCCAAAAGCGTCTCAATCATCGCTTCTTCTAAAATCAGATACGGTGTCATTACATACATTTTTTCACCGGCATAATGTATCATCTGTTTATACATGCTGCCAACAAAAGAGCGGGTATCTAACGCCGGACCGTCACGCAGTACATGGCAGTACATATCCGACTGAATCGATGTTTTTTCTGCCAGGTACCGCTCATAATCAATCTCCTCATTTTTAGAGCAGACTGCCCACAGTTCGAGGAAAGTAACTACCATACTCCAGACAACATCACCTTTTAACCGTACTCCTTCATCTTTCCATATGCCAAAACGCTCTACTAAATTGGCATATTCATCCGCAATATTAAAACCGCCCGTATATGCCACCTCACCATCAATGACAAGAATTTTCTGGTGGTCACGGAAGTTCATAAATAACTTACTGGTATATTTATGAATCGGATTAAACACTTCTACTTCAAAACCTTCTGCCCGCAGTTTCTGTGCAAAATCCGTGCTGGTACGAAGCAGCGCTCCAAAATCGTCATACAGGAATTTAACTTCAACTCCTTCTTCAATTTTACGCTTTAAAATATCATGCATCTTATCCCAAATTGCGCCTTCAGCCACAATAAAAAATTCAATGAAAACATATTTTTTTGCCCGCTCCAAATCAGCAAACAAATCTTCAAACGCATTTTCTCCCATATCATAGTATCTTGCCTCATTATTTTTTGAAATCGGTGCACCATTAGCTTCCATATAACGCGACATACGGGATGAAACCGGATGTTTTTTCCGAAATTCATCGGACACTTCGGGATGCCATTCTAAGTGTCTGTCCACACTTTGAATCGTCGATTTTATCCGACGGTTTAATTTGTTTTTTTTGCCTACTTTTCCCCAAAGAGCAAACATAATATTTCCGGATACCGGAAGTAAAATTGTAATGCACAACCATCCATATTTATAGGACATGCTGCGGCTGTCATTCGTAAGTGCCAGAATGGTGAACACACCAAACAACTCCATTACCAAATAAAATAATGAAGCATACTGGCGCAGTAAAAACGGCAGTACAATCAGAATTGCAAACTGAAACATAACCAAAGCCGCAACAATGCAAGCTCTCAAAAAGCCGCTCAAACTGTTTTGAACTCGTCCTTTTAATCCCTGAAGATGTTTTAATGGACGTTTTTCTCTCTGTGCCTCCATATCATTCTCCATCCTTTTCCCTCAAATTTCAAATAAATACAGTATATCACATACGGTGGTAATTCGCAAACATTGCAGGATGTTGTTTGCGTCACTTTTTTGTTTTCCGTAATTCCGTAGAAAAGCTTTGCGTCTCGTGGGCACTCC
>OLNY01003513.1_pt1 | contig 9954 bp, 8 predicted proteins | sample 1671981 | NCBI WGS metagenome assembly OLNY01 (sample SAMEA3136632, study PRJEB25190) | human gut metagenome | biome: human gut; feature: human-associated habitat; material: faeces | place: Austria | collected 2013 | reverse complement strand
ACACATGGTACGGCGGAGAGATGAAGAAAGGTATGTTCTCCATGATGAACTACTACCTTCCATTGGACGGAATTGCTTCCATGCACTGCTCCGCAAATACAGATATGGATGGAAAGAACACAGCGATCTTCTTTGGTCTTTCCGGTACTGGTAAAACAACATTGTCTACAGATCCGAAACGTCTCTTGATTGGTGATGACGAGCACGGTTGGGATGACAACGGCGTTTTCAACTTTGAAGGTGGATGTTATGCAAAAGTTATCGACTTGGATGCTGAGTCTGAGCCGGATATCTACAATGCAATCCGCAGAGATGCACTTCTTGAGAACGTAACAGTAGATGCAAACGGAAAAATTGATTTCGCAGATAAGAGTGTAACAGAGAATACACGTGTATCTTATCCAATTGACCATATTGAAAATATTGTACGTCCGATTTCTTCTGCACCGGCAGCACAGAATGTAATCTTCCTTTCTGCTGACGCATTCGGCGTACTTCCTCCGGTATCTATTTTGACACCAGAGCAGACACAGTACTACTTCCTTTCCGGATTTACAGCAAAACTTGCTGGTACTGAGCGTGGAATTACAGAGCCTACTCCTACATTCTCCGCATGTTTCGGACAGGCATTCTTGGAACTGCATCCTACAAAATATGCAGAAGAGCTTGTTAAGAAGATGGAGAAGAGCGGTGCAAAGGCATACCTTGTAAATACAGGATGGAACGGAACCGGCAAACGTATCTCCATTAAAGACACTCGTGGTATCATCGATGCTATCTTAAATGGTGATATTAAAAATGCACCAACAAAGAAGATTCCTTACTTCAACTTCGAAGTTCCTACAGAACTTCCGGGTGTTGATTCCGGTATTCTGGATCCTCGCGATACTTATGCAGATGCTTCTGAGTGGGAAACAAAAGCCAAAGATTTGGCAGACCGCTTCACAAAGAACTTTGTTAAGTATGAAGGAAATGATGCAGGTAAAGCACTTGTAGCAGCAGGTCCTCAGAAATAATTATTATTTTAAATATGAAAAGAGGGTGCCAGGGACAAAAGGATGTTCCTGACATCCTTTTTGATTGGATGGAAGAAGGATGAATAAAGAAACAAATAATCCATTGGGAGTACAGCCGGTAAATCGTTTGCTTTCCCAGTTTGCAATTCCGAGTATAATTTCGATGCTGGTTGGCTCCCTTTACAATATTGTTGACCAGTTTTTTATTGGACAGAGAGTGGGCGAATTGGGAAATGCGGCTACTAACATTGCATTTCCGTTATCCACTTCGTGTCTGGCACTTGCCTTATTAATTGGAATTGGCGGTTCGTCTGCATTTAACCTTGCGATGGGGAGCGGTCATGAGAAAAGAGCGGTAAATATTATGGGAAATGCCGTTGTTTTGCTTGCTGGAAGTGGTCTTGTTTTATCAATCATTACACTTCTGTTTTTGAAGCCGCTTCTTTTGTTCTTTGGTTCGCCAAAGTCAGTTCTTCCCTACGCAATGGAATATACGAAAATTACAGCGTTTGGCTTTCCGTTTTTACTTTTATCAACCGGTGGCGGACATTTGATACGAGCTGATGGCAGACCTCGGATTACGATGCTTTGTAATCTCGTGGGCGCTGTGTTAAACACAATATTAGATGCCTTGTTTGTATTTGGATTAAACCTTGGTATGTCAGGAGCGGCACTTGCTACGATTATTGGTCAGATAGTGTCAGGAGCTTTGGCAATCGGGTATTTGATGCATGGGAAAACAGTTACGATACGCAGAGAAAATTTGAGAATAAAATGGGAAAATGTAACAAGAATTGCTTCGCTTGGTATGGCACCGTGCAGCAATCAGGTAGCAATGATGGTTGTGCAGATTATTATGAACCAGTCGTTGAAGCATTACGGTTCCCACTCGATTTACGGCGAAAATATTCCGATTGCGTGTGCCGGCATTATTACAAAAGTAAACATGATTTTTATGTCCTTTGTCATTGGACTTTCGCAGGGCTTACAGCCGATTGCAAGTTTTAATTATGGAGCGGGGAAAAAGGGGCGTGTGAAGGAAGCATATATAAAAGCAATTTCCATTGGTGCTGTTTTAGCAGTAATTGCATTTTTAATGTTTCAGTTTTTCCCAAGACAAATTATTTCCATTTTCGGAGATGGTTCCGAACTGTATTATCAGTTTGCAATTCGGTATTTTCATGTCTTTTTGTTTTTTACATTTGTCAATTTTATGCAGCCGATTACGTCGAATTTTTTCACAGCGATTGGCAAACCTAAGGTTGGCAGCTTTTTGGCATTGACAAGGCAGATTCTATTTTTACTGCCGTTAATCCTTTTGTTCCCGTTGTTTTTGGGAATTGATGGAATTATGTATGCTGGTCCGGTGGCAGACTGTTTAGCGGCGGTTGTCTGTTTTATTATGGTTTACCGGGAATTGAGAAATTTTAACCAAAAATGAAATGAGAAATAATATCATTGATTTGCTTGAAATTAGGTATAGAAAATGTTAGTATTACATTCAGCAATAGACATTTGCGATTTTTAAGGAGGTAACAAGATGAAAGAGTTCAAAGAATGGGATGGATTTGAAGGAAAAATCTGGAAAGAAGAGATTAATACCAGAGATTTCATTCAGAAGAATTACACCCCATATGATGGAGATGAGAGCTTTTTGGCGGGTCCTACTGATGCAACCAATCAGCTTTGGGGCGAGTTGCAGAAACTTCAGAAAGAAGAGCGTGCCAATAATGGCGTTTTAGATATGGAGACAGAGGTTGTATCTTCTCTGACTGCATATGGCCCGGGATATATTAAAGAAGAATTGAAAGATTTGGAGAAAATTGTTGGTCTTCAGACAGACAAGCCTCTGAAACGTGCGTTTATGCCATACGGTGGTATTAAGATGGCAGAACAGGCATGTACAACTTATGGTTACACACCAAATCCAAAGTTTAATAAAATTTTTAATGAATATCACAAAACACACAATGCTGCTGTTTTTGATGCGTATACACCAGAGATGAAAAAGGCTCGTCACAGCCACATCGTAACCGGTCTTCCGGATACTTACGGACGTGGACGTATCGTCGGCGATTACCGTCGTGTAGCTTTGTATGGTATTGACTTTTTGATCGAACAGAAACAGAAAGATAAAGCAAACTGTGGATGCGGAACGATGACAGACGATGTAATTCGTCTTCGTGAGGAAATTGCAGAGCAGATTAAAGCATTGCAGGGAATGAAAGAAATGGCTCAGATTTATGGCTATGACATTTCACGTCCGGCAAAAGATGCAAAAGAAGCTGTTCAGTGGCTTTACTTTGGTTATCTGGCTGCTATTAAGACACAGAATGGTGCTGCCATGAGTGTAGGACGTATTTCTACATTCCTCGATATTTATATTGAGCGTGACTTGAAAAAAGGCATCCTGACAGAGACAGAAGCACAGGAATTGATTGACCATATGACAATGAAATTCCGTATGGTTAAATTTGCCCGTATTCCTTCTTACAACCAGTTGTTCTCCGGTGACCCGGTATGGGCAACATTGGAAGTGGCAGGTATCGGTATGGATGGACGTTCCATGGTAACGAAGAATGACTTCCGTTTCCTTCATACATTGGAGAACATGGGACCTTCACCGGAGCCTAACTTAACCGTGTTGTATTCGTCTGATTTGCCGGAAACATTTAAGAAATATGCTTCTGACATTTCCATTCGTACAAGTTCCATTCAGTATGAGAACGACGATGTGATGAAACCGGTATGGGGCGATGACTACTCCATCTGCTGTTGTGTATCTGCTACACAGACAGGTAAGGAAATGCAGTTCTTCGGAGCAAGAGCAAACCTTGCAAAAGCACTGTTGTACGCAATCAATGGTGGTGTGGATGAAAAAGAATTTAATCAGGTCGGACCGGCCTACAAACCGATTACGTCCGAATACCTTGACTATGATGAGGTTATGGAAAGTTATGACCGCATGCTTGACTGGCTGGCAGGTCTGTATGTAAATATTTTGAACCTGATTCAGTATATGCATGATAAATATTACTACGAAGCTGCTGAGATGGCTCTTATTGATACCGATGTACGCCGTACATTCGCAACCGGTATCGCAGGATTCTCTCATGTAATTGACTCTTTGAGTGCAATTAAGTACGCAAAAGTTAAGACAGTTCGTAATGAAGATGGTATTGTAGTAGGATTTGAGACAGAGGGAGACTTCCCACGTTACGGTAACGATGATGAGCGTGCCGATGAGATTGGTGTATGGCTTCTTGGTACATTCCTTGATAAGATTAAAAAATATCATACGTACCGTGATTCCGAGCCTACAACATCGATTCTTACCATTACTTCCAATGTGGTATATGGTAAAGCAACCGGTATGATGCCGGATGGAAGAAAAGCATTTACTCCATTTGCACCTGGTGCATCACCAAGTTACGGAGCAGAGCAGAATGGTTTGCTTGCTTCCCTGAACTCCGTTGCTAAACTCCCATATCACTGGGCTTTGGATGGAATTTCCAATACGCAGACGATTAATCCGGACGCATTGGGACATAATGAGGATGAGCGTAAGAACAATTTGGTTCAGGTACTTGACGGATACTTCGATCAGGGAGCACATCACTTGAATGTCAATGTATTTGGAAAAGAAAAATTGTTGGATGCACAGAAACATCCGGAAAAAGAAGAATACGCAAACTTTACGATTCGTGTATCCGGTTATGCCGTTAAATTTATCGATTTGACCGAAGAACAGCAGAATGATGTAATTGCACGTACCTGCCACGGAAGAATGTAAAGTAAAACTTCAAAAAAATCTGGATGCACAGCCGGGAAGTTTGTCCCGGTTGTGCATCTTTTTCAAGTGAAAGAGAGGTAATTATGAAGGGATATGTTCATAGTATTGAGACATTTGGTCTGGTGGATGGACCGGGCGTGAGATATGTACTTTTTGTGCAGGGATGTAAGATGCGCTGTCGGTATTGCCACAATCCGGAGACTTGGAAGATTTGCACAGATGAAGATGAAAAAATGGATGTCGGACTTGGCTGGCAGACGGCAAAAGAGGCATTTGATCGTGCTTACCGTTATCAGAATTACTGGAAAAATAATGGAGGAATTACGGTCAGTGGTGGCGAGCCATTGTTACAGATTGATTTTGTGACCGAACTTTTTGGGTATGCAAAAGAAAAGGGGGTTCACACGACTTTAGACACCAGTGGAAGTATTTATGGTGAAGAACCGGCAACCGTTGAAAAGTTTGAAAAACTGATGGAAGTTACAGACCTTGTAATGTTAGATATCAAGGAAATGGATGAGGAAAAACACAGGGAATTGACAGGTAGAAGTAACAAAAATATTCTTGCGATGGCAGATAAAATGAATGAAATGGGAAAAGAAATGTGGATTCGCCATGTTCTTGTTCCGGGGCTTACTGATGGCAAAGAGGATTTGAAAGCACTTCGAAAAAAACTGGATGAGTGGACGAATGTGAGCCGTGTGGAAATTCTACCGTATCACACACTTGGTCTTTTTAAATGGGAAAATCTTGGCATTCCGTATTCACTTGAAGGTGTTCCGGTGCCAACGGAGGAACAAGTGAAGGACGCAGAAGAAATATTGGGGATAAAAAAATAATAGGAAATCCTTGTAAAATGTGGTAGAATAGATAATAAATTACATGAAAAATAAAGGAGTTAAAAAATGAGTGAGTACAAATTAAATACAAGATGTGTGCAGGGGGGATATACACCGGGAAATGGGGAACCCAGACAGATTCCGATTATTCAGTCAACTACATTTAAGTATGATACCAGCGAGGATATGGGAAGATTGTTTGATTTGGAAGCAGAAGGGTATTTTTATACGCGTCTTCAGAATCCGACTAATGATATGGTAGCGGCTAAAATTGCAGAACTTGAGGGTGGTACAGCAGCAATGCTTACCTCTTCCGGACAGGCTGCCAACTTCTTTGCACTTTTTAACATTTGCGAAAATGGAAGTCATATTGTTTCTTCCTCCAGCATTTACGGAGGAACCTTTAACTTAATTGAAGTGACGATGAAAAAGATGGGAATTGATGTTACATTTGTTTCTCCGGACTGTACAGAAGAGGAACTGAATGCGGCATTCAAAGATAACACAAGAGCGGTATTTGGCGAGACGATTGCCAATCCGGCACTTACGGTTTTGGACATTGAAAAATTTGCGAGAGCAGCACATGCACACGGGGTACCGCTGATTGTAGATAATACATTCCCGACACCGATTAACTGCCGCCCAATTGAGTGGGGAGCTGATATTGTTACTCATTCGACGACGAAATACATGGATGGCCACGGTGCAGCAGTAGGTGGTGCAATTGTGGATTCCGGCAAGTTTGACTGGATGGCTCATGCAGATAAATTCCCGGGACTTTGTACACCGGATGAGTCGTATCACGGAATCACGTATGCAGAGAAGTTTGGTAAGGAAGGCGCATTTATTACAAAATGTACCGCACAGTTGATGCGTGATCTTGGTTGTATTCAATCTCCACAGCATGCCTTTTATTTAAATCTTGGCTTGGAGTCTCTTCACGTGAGAATGCCACGCCACGTGGAAAATGCGCAGGCGGTTGCAGAATTCTTGGAAAGTCATGAAAAGGTAGCGCATGTAAGTTACTCCGGTCTTAAAAATGACCCGTATTATGAATTAGGTCAGAAATATCTGCCAAATGGTGGATGCGGCGTTGTTTCTTTTGAATTAAAAGGCGGCCGTGCGGCGGCAGAAAGTTTTATGAAACGTTTGAAACTGGCAGCAATCGAAACCCATGTTGCAGATGCCAGAACGTGCTGCTTAAACCCGGCAACATCGACACACCGTCAGATGAATGATGAGCAGCTTTTGGCAGCCGGTATTCCGGCAGGCCTTGTTCGTATTTCCTGCGGACTTGAAGATAAAGAGGATTTAATTGCTGATTTGAAGCAGGCGTTAGAGGATTAGTGGTACTATTGCGTATAAATGTGTCGGAAAGAAACAATTTAACGGAGGATTAAGTAATGGAGGAACGATTAAAGCGCCAGCTTGATTTTGCTTTGGAAATTGACAAAGAAAAAAATATTTTCAGACAGACTCATCTTTCCGGCCACGGACGCAATGAAAATGATGCGGAGCATGCCTGGCATATGGCGATTATGGCGTATCTTTTAAAAGAGTATGCGAACGAACCGGTTGATATTGCGAAAGTAATGCTTATGTGTCTGATTCACGATATTGTAGAAATTGATGCGGGGGATACCTATGCGTATGATGAGGAAGCGTTAAAGACGCAGAAAGTCCGTGAAGATGCAGCGAAAGAACGAATCTTTTCAATTTTGCCGGAGGAGCAAAAAGAAGAGCTTATGGCACTTTTCGACGAATTTGAAGAGTTTGCCACGCCGGAGTCGAAGTTTGCCCATGCGATGGATAATTTGCAGCCACTTATGTTAAATAACAGCAACGATGGCGGAGACTGGCGCAGGCATGAGGTCTGCGCAGAGCAGGTGTACGGCAGACAAAATAAAACACGTCTTGGCTCAGAAAAGTTATATGAAATTACGAAACAGATTATTGAAGAAAATATTGAGAAGGGAAATATCAAACGCTGATGTTTTTTGCTAAAGTCTGTTGACTTTGGAAGTGAGGAAACAGCAAGTTACTTTTCTAAATGCTAATATGCTGATATGATATTAGTATTGGAGGTGAAAACAATGGAAACAAAAAATGTGATATTAGAACTTCGTACGAAAAAGGGATTATCTCAGGATGAATTAGCTGAGAAGGTAATGGTTACAAGACAGGCAGTTTCACGCTGGGAAAATGGTGAAACTGTCCCCAATACAGAAACGCTAAAGCTTTTATCAAAGGAATTCAATGTTACAATTAATACGCTTTTAGGTGCTCCCAGACAACTGATTTGCCAGTGCTGTGGTATGCCGTTGGAAGATGAAATTGTTAGTCATGATAGGGATGGCTCTTTGAACGAGAATTACTGTAAGTGGTGTTATGCCGATGGAACTTATACCTATAGCAATATGGACGATTTGATTGATGTGTGTGTAAAGCATATGATAAATCAAGGCTTTACAGAAGAACAGGCGCGTGCTCATATGAAAGCAACTCTTCCGACGTTGGATTATTGGAAGAAGTATGAACAGCTTAGCGATGATGGGCAGTTTGAAATGTTTAAGGAACAGCTGATAAAAGAAATCAATGAACTTCCTATTGAAGGAATGCCAAAGGTTGAAAAACTGAATGCATTGGTTGGGGCCTATGTGAATTTGGCGTATCCATTACCAAGTGGTGTAAGCGTAAAGTTCTTAAACGACCAGACAACATATCTGGGAAATCAGTTAGAATCCGAGTTTGGTGATGCCAGATGTTATGGTATTTTAGCAAATATGGATTTTATAATGGTTTGCACATATGAGGCAGAAGGAAAAAATCCAGAGCTGATTCTTTATAAGAAAAGATAAGTATTTATAGCTAGCTGTGTTGTTGAAAAAGAAAATGATGCTAATTTGTTGACTGGATTTGAAAAAGTTACAAATGCAGTCAACCATTTTCCGAGTAAGTGTTGACCGTAAAAAGAGTTTTAATAAAATAGGTCAAAAAAATAATGAAAATAAATGACTGTTTTTGTAATAATGTTAATTTCAGTCAACAAATAAATTGAAAAGGTTGACCTAAATTAGAAAAAAACGAAAACAGGTCATATAAAAATTGAAATATGGATGACTGTAAATGGATTTTTTTGAAATTAGGTCAACAGCATAACCGGATGAAAGGAAAGAATATGGCGAACTTAATTATAGTATGTGGACCGCAGGCAGTTGGAAAAATGACGGTAGCAGAGAGTCTGAGAGATAAACTGAAATACAACATGATGATGAATCATGACAGTATTGAAATATCAGATAAGATATTTGGATTTGCTACACCTGCACAGAAGGAATTTAATTATTATATTAGAGAAAAAGCATTTCAGCTGGCAGTTAAACATAATGTGGATATGATATTTACTTATGTTGCCGCGTTTGAATTACAGAAAGAAATTGATTATCTAAAAAATTTGGAAAACCAATTTGTAAAAAGCGGTGGAAAATTTTATTTTGTGGAGCTTAGTGCAGATTTAGAGACTCGTTTAGAGCGCAATCTGACACCGCACAGAATGGAAAGAAAGGCATCCAAACGTGATGTAAAATGGAGTAGAGAGAATTTACTTAGGGATGCACAAAGACATCAACTGAATACGAAAGATGGAGAAATCTTATTTGATAATCATATAAAAATTGATAACACAAATCTTTCGCCAGATGAAGTAGCAGATATGGTGATTGAGAGATATCACATTGCTGCAAATGAAAAAGACGAAAAGGAGTATCGTTACGGAATATGAAAATATACGAAGTTTCCGAAAGAACAACTAAATTGTTGACAAATATTATAAAAGTTTGGGAGCAGTCGGTTCGTGCAACGCATCTTTTTCTTTCCCCAAAGGAAAGAGGAAAAGGAATTGGCAGACAATTGCTGCAATATGGAATTCATAATTATGAAATTAGAGAAGTGACAGTGAATGAGCAGAACCCACAGGCAGTAGGATTTTATGAGCATATGGGATTTGCAGCTTATAAAAGAACAGACCTTGATGAGCAGGGAAATCCATATCCGCTTTTGTATATGAAAAGAGGATGAGTATTTATAACTGACCGTGTTGTGGGGAAAATCGAAAATGATGATGCTAATTTGTTGACTGGATTTGAAAAAGCAACGAATGCAGTCAACCATTTTCTGGATAAGCGTTGACCGTAAAAAGAGTTTTAATTAAATAGGTCATAAAAATAATGAAAATAAATGACTGTTTTTGTGATAATGTTAATTTCAGTCAACAAATAAATTGAAAAGGTTGACCTAAATTAGAAAA
>OLNY01003506.1_pt1 | contig 9968 bp, 3 predicted proteins | sample 1671981 | NCBI WGS metagenome assembly OLNY01 (sample SAMEA3136632, study PRJEB25190) | human gut metagenome | biome: human gut; feature: human-associated habitat; material: faeces | place: Austria | collected 2013 | reverse complement strand
TAAAACCGAAAATTTTTCGTGACTAATCACGAAACACCGACTTGACTAAATACACCGCATGCGCAGTCCGATGAGCTGCCGGTCTTCCTTCTTTCCCATGACCGATCCTCACTTGTATGTCCACGGACCGCGATCGTCGGCCCATCGGCCTCCCGCGATGTTGTCCTCGCGCCAGATATGCTTCAACGCGGTCTCATAGGTGACCGTCGTCTCCTTGTGGTCCAGGTCGCCCGTGTATTCGTCCTCGAGTTGTTCGCCCGGTTCGTCAATGCGTCCCATGAACGTGCGTGGCGCCCTGCCTTCCGGACTCACGTCCGGATCGTCGTTCCACCGTCTCACGCCGTTCCAGTGGACGCTGTCGGCTATCAGATTCATCCCGTCCGAACCGATCTCGGCGGACAGCCAACGGAAATCGTCCCCGTAATCGATGGGGATCATCGGATTGATCTGGAACATCAATATCGACTGACGGGTAATCTGATAGACCATTTCGACCACCGTCCTGTCATGTTCGGGCGCGATCTCGTTGTAGTCGGCGATCTCACGACTCAAAGATTCCAAGGCGTCCTGCCGGTCGAGCCACACATCCAACAGCCGGTCGTCCCGCTCCTTCTCAATACGTCGACACTCGTCAGTCTTTTCCATCCGAATCTTGCGTTTCGAATAAGCCTTGGCACATTTCCTATGCCATCGCCGATACTCGCCCTTCCTTCCCGCCTCCGTGGTCCTCTGACAGACCTCGCTTTTCTGGTTGACCAACTTCCCGCACACCGGGCAACGGGGATATTTCACTGCCTTTTCCATGCCCAACCCACATTCTCCACGCTCTTAATTCGCCGATATCGGGTCGAAACCCCGGCGGCGAACTAACAGACCCTATAAAACGGCGGTATTCCGCCGTTTTCAGGCGTCAGCCGCGGAGCAGGGTGCAAGACGCCCATGGTTTCTTTTTGATGCCTAAAGTTTTTCGTTTTGCTTGGTTTTGATGTCGATATCTGTTTTTGGTCTGTTCTGTCTTTTGTTCTTGGTTCTGTGTGGTTTCTTTTTTCATGGTTTTCCTGCTTGTTGTCCTGGTGTCTTTTTGCTTGTTTGCTTATTCCTAATCTCATATCCGATGAGTTCGTTCCCGGCTCGCATTTCCGGCCGCCCGGAGTCGGAACCGTCCCATAGTGTGCGTGCTTGCACGCCAGGGCCAATGTCGGACGTAATCCACTGAAGCCGATATCGGTTCAAATAAATGGTTCAAAATGGATGTTTGGCTTCATTCCAACGATTCTCGATTTTTGGTCCTTGGTTCAAAAACGAAATGGTCTTGGCCTGCTTATTTTTGAATCGATATCGAAACGGGCATATTGGCTCCGATATCGGTATTAGCATCAATGGTCCTCGGTTTTTGGTCTGCCGCTTCATCGCGGATGACGGACCATGAGAATGGTCTCTAATCCGATATCAGACGGGTCCATTTGGTTTTTGAATCCCGACCCACAGCCCATAGAGACCGATACCAGCCAGATCATACCGACATAACGACGGGAAATATCAGTTGGCGCATAATGTGCCAACTGATATTTGAATCCTCATAGATAGCTTCAAGGATCAAGGGTCACGATCCTTCCTAAGTCAGCCTTCGTAGGATGCGTACCACCTGCACACATTCCTCACGGTGAATATCTGATGTCCCATTCTGGGACATCAGATATTCTGCACTCCGCCGACCGCCTCTCACGCTGCCCTTGCGGTGCAATTATCAACCGGGTCATTATGACCCGGTTGATAATTGCACCGCAAGCTTTTTAAGTGTTGCATAGTTTTTATATGCAACACTTACTTTTGTAGGCTGTTATGTTTCAGGATAGCGCCGGCATAGCTTATCTTTGGCTTTATCGCAATGGGTTTGTCTGCGGCAAAACCGAACCGCAGACAGACCCATCGAACATGTCACTTATTCCATTCCTTCGGCCAGCAGGTGGGCTTGGTCTTCTTCTCGTTGAGCGCGGGCAGGCCGTTCATGATGTCGACGGTCTCCACGCTCACGCGGATGACCTTCTCGACCAGATCGACGATGTAGCGCGGATCGGACGAATACTCATTCGGGTCGTTGACGATGCCGCTCTTCTTGTCCGTCGTGACCTGGTAACGGTCTATCAGCCAACCGATGGCGGTCTTGCCGTTCACCACATATTCATAAGCGCGTGGCGGGATGCCTTCGATAGTCAGGTTCTCGGCCACCTGCAGCACAGTCAGGTCCTTGACCTTCTTGCCGGTCTCGGGATCCGTGACCTTGCGCGGATACGTCATTTTCACCGTGCGTCCCGGATTCGCGGAGTCGCCGAACTCGGTCACGTCCCACGGCCTGACTCTCTCGTAATCGAGGTGGAGTTTGGCGAACTTGCGCCCCGCATCACGGAACGCAGGGAAGTCCGCGGCCAACGGGATACGCGGCAGCTCCTTCGCCAAGTTGTTACCGAACCGACGCCGGTACTCCCTGCTATGCAGGATACCGTACACGTAATAGAATATGTCTTCCTTGGTGATGCCGGGTATCTCCGGGTACGCCTCCTGGAACACCTTCAATCCAGCGTCGGTGATCGCGTCATGTCGGACGTACCGTTTGCCTTCGCTGCCCTTGCCGAACACCAGCGTGCCCTGATCCTCGCCGAAGAGTGTGTTGTACCCGATTTGAGTATTTTCCGGTTCGGCCTCCTCATACCAGTACAGGGGAAAGCACTGAGATTTCTGCATAAAATCTAGGCAGGGGATTCGATTAACAGCGACACATGAAAAACCGTTGTTTCCTGGGCCAGTCATAGAAATCTCGACATTTTTAAAATTAGATTGTGGAAACAGTCTCTTTTGGCCGCTAGGTCTTTCTATCACTTGCTGATTGAAATACAAATATTGTCGAGTGAATGGACGATAGCTTCCCACTGTGACAGCAGATGGGTTAAAATCAACCCGATCTTTCCTTTTCAAGCGTTGTCTTAACCCAGCAGTCCATTTGATACGCATATCATCATCGACTTCTTTACCTGCTAAGACGCTTTCTTTATACGTGTCTGTCATTGTGCGAATGTTTTTAAGGAGATTTGACTTGTCAAAATTCCATACCCATGCGTCGCGATTGGTGGATGCTCCTAGTGAAGATTTTTCGAATAATGCTTTGATGGGAATGAACTGATTGATGGAATCGTTGCGCTGATCGAGCCAATCGCCGTGTTTGTCCTGGTCGAGCGTCGTCCATTCGGGATCGTGGTCGACCGCTTCCCTGAGGATGCGGAGCTTCTCATCCCGTGCCAGGTAGTCGCCGATGTCGCGATAGTGGATAACGCCATGCTCGTCGGAATTGGGGTTCTTTACCAGCATGGTGATCGCGATGGTGGCGCGGGAGCCTGACGCGAAGATCTTGCCGCCCTCGCGGCGCGATTCCTCTCCTTGGGTGCGCTGGTTGCCGCGCAGATTGTATACGTAGATGGAGTTGAATTCGTGGCTAAAGCAACGACGTACGCCAGCCGTTGATTCACCTGTCAACCAGCCGCCGTTGCTGACAAAGCAAATGATGCCACTGTCCCCAATGCGGTCAGAGGCCCATCGGAAGGCACGGATGTAATGATCGTAGAGTTTGCTGTTTAGCGTGGCGTTTGAACCGGCGACGTAGGTTGTTTCTATTCTGCGATCAAGTGAGGGGTATTTTGTGTTCCGATTACCGGTGTTGTTGATGTCGCCGGCACGGTATGGCGGGTTGCCGACGATGACCTTGATCGGCAGTCGCAACTGTTGTTCGACGCGTTCGGTGTTCTCGGCGAACATGGTCGTATCGACCGGGTCGTCGGCCTCGCCCATTTGGAACGTGTCCGTCAGCAACGCCCCGGGGAATGGCTTGTAGTCGCCGCCCATACGGGAGTGGTAGGACTGTTCGATGTTCACGTCCATGATCATCGATGCCAACGGCACGATCTCGTTGGAGTGCAGGTCGTGCTCGTATTTGTAGGGCAGGTCCTCGTCATCGATGAGACTCTTGTCCTCGATGAGGCGGCACATGTACGTGCCGGTGCCCGCGAATCCGTCGAGCACGTGCACGCCCCGGTCGTCCAGACTCATGCCGAATTCCCTCTGCAAGGCGCGTTGGACCATGTGCAGTTGGGCGTCGACCACCTCTACGGGCGTGTACACGATGCCGAGCTCCGCGGCCATGTCCTTGAATGCGATGGAGAAGAAGTCGTTGTAGATCTCCTTGATGAGGTTCTGCCGGGCCTGGTCGGACACGACCTGGGCGGCGCAGGTCCTCACCGAATCGTACAGGTCCGCGAGTCTCGAGTCCGCGAACCCGCGTTCCAGTCCCGCCTTGTACAGGTCGTCCAGCGCGCGGTCCATGCCTTTGACGATGGGGTTGTTCGCGACGACCTCGGGATTGTCGAACAGGGACTCGAAGATCGGTCGGGTGATCTCGTGCTGGGCGAGCACGCTGACCGCCTCGGTCTCGGTGTAGTTCGAATTCAGGCTGTCCCTCAACCCCTGGAGGAACCGGGCGAACCCGTCGGACGCCTTGCCGGATCCGACCAGATGGGCGATCGCCTCGGCGCGCGCCGAAGCCACGTCGGCCACATCTCGGGTCCATTCGCCCCAGTACACCTTCGTGCCGCACTTGCGCACGATCTGCGCTTGGATGGAGCGTGCCAGTTCCCTCAGACTATCGACGTTCAGCTCGCCCTGTGTGGCTTCCTCGTCGCCATTGTCCGTCTCATCTGCGGAACCGGAATCCGTGGGGGCTTCGCCGTCGCCGATATGCGGCTTGGATGTTTTCTTCCTGCGTTCGTTGACGCGGCTGTCGTCGAGGATCTCGACCTCCACGATGTGGCTCAGCGCGTCGGTGTCACCCAAGGCTGCGGCGTTGATCTTCGCCTCGAGGCGTTCGTCGTGGCCGCGCAGCGCGTTGACGACCTGCCAGACGACCTGGTATTCCGGGCTGTTGGCCAACGATATGGTTGGATCGACGCCCTTGGGCACGAAGATCGGTAGGATGATGTACCCGTATTCCTTGCCCTCGGCCTTGCGCATGACGCGTCCGACGGACTGGATGATGTCGGTGCGGCTCTTGCGGCTGCTCAGGTAGATGATCGCATCCAAAGCGGGCACGTCGATGCCCTCGGCCAGACAGCGAGCGTTCGACAGGATGTGGCAGGAGCCGTCGTCCTCCGCGAGCACGGCGAGCTTGTCCGCGCGGGTCAGGGCGTCCATGCCGCCGTCGACATGGTCCACGTCGAACGTGACGTTGCCGGCCGCGTCCATGAGCGCGTCGCGTTCCTCCCTGTTCTCCTCGCCCAATGCGACGGTGTACGCGTTGATCACGTTCTGGAACTCGTTGCTGAGCTGCTTCGACGCCTTGATGCTCGACGCGAACGCGATCGCGTGGCGCAGGAGACGTTTCGCGTCTCCTATGTCGACCTGCGCGTGCCTGCCGACAGCCTTGAGCCCGCTCGCGTGAGTGCGGTCGAACAGGGCCTTCCAGATGCCGATGAACTTGGCCTGGTCATCCACCTTGACCTCGATGGCCGAGCCGAGGTGCTGCTGCATAGTGGCGGGAAGCATGTCCTCGCCGACGTTCATGACGACGATCTTGTAGTCGGTCAGGATGCCCTTCTCCACGGCCTTGCCGAAGCCGAGCGTGTAGCACAGGCGCCCGTACGTCTTCTCGTCGTCCATGCTCGCGATCGCGACCGCGCCCATCACGTCGGCCTTCTTCTTCGCGCTCGTGTCATAGATGCGTGGGGTAGCGGTCATGTACACGCGTTTCGCCGCATGGATGAACCCGTTGTCGTGGACCTTCTGGAAAGCGCCCTCGCCGTTGACGACGCCGGTGGTGCGGTGCGCCTCATCGCATACGATCAGGTCGAAGTCGGGCAGACCGAGCTGCTGCGCGCGAGCGACCACGTCGATGGACTGGTAGGTGGAGAACACCACGTTCAACGCGTCGTCGCGCCTGCGGAAGCGGGACGCGATGGTATCCGCGTTCGTGGTCGCGGGATACGGGATGTCGGACAGCTGGCCATAGCTCTCGTCGTCCCTGAGCTTGGACGCCTTCCCGTCGGAGCACACGACGTACGGGTTGATGCGGCCGCGCACCTGGTCGACCCATCCGCGCATGGTCTGGGACACGAGGCTGATGGACGGGGCGAGGAACAGGACCGTGCCGCCCGGGCACAGCTCCTCCGACAGTCGCAGCGAGGTGAGCGTCTTGCCTGTGCCGCACGCCATGACCGCCAGCGCCCGGTCGTGGTCCTTCAATTCCGTCTTGATCGCGTCGATGGCCTCGCGCTGGTAGTCGCGCGGCTCGAACACCTTGCGTGTGTCGGCCGCGTCGCCGGTGAACGGGCTCCAGTCGATGTTCGCGTCGCGGATCCATTCCAGGTCGATGCGCGTGATGTCGCGGTCCTTGTGGTCCGTGATGTACGTCTCGAGATTATGGCTCACCGCGGGCGCGGTGTCCGCGATGATGAAATGCTTGTATCGTGTGTCGGCCATCGACGCCATGAAGAACGTGGACACGTCCTTGTCTGACAGCGTCTTTGAATAGCATTTCGCCTGTATCGCCCAGTACTCGCCGTCCGTGTCCTGCGCGACCAGGTCGATGCCGGTATCCTGCCTGCCCGGGTTCGTGGGCGCGTCGTCCCACATCCACACATGCTCGAACCGGTCCCTCCACGCTGGGTCCTGGGTGAGGAACCATTGCACGGCGCGTTCCCACCTCGTGCCCTGCTGGCGCTTGTCCACCGACTCCTCGACGATCCGGTCGAACACTTCATCGACGCTGACGGCCATGGTTGACTCCTCCGATTGGCTTATAAATCCGTAGCTTAGTTTAATGGATTACAAGTATTCGCCTAATAAAGGGTTGTGTGGATTTCTCCGAGAAGATGTCTGTGGCCCTCAATGCGCCAGTAGCATTTAGAACGCTAATGGCACGTTCAACAAGCCGTTCTTCGGGGCAAGTGCCCTTGAAACCGCTGAGGCTAATCAACGTTCAGAGACTTCGTCAATACAAGATTGAATCGCCTGATTCTATTCAGAATATGTGGCTAAGCATTGCGAGATGTCCGAATCGCCGCGCTCCTTATATTTCTGGATAAGGTCCCTGAATGTGGCGTTTGAAGGGAGTCCTATTGCCGAAGCAAGATAATGACGAGCGAGATCGACGTCGCCTGTCGCCGGCAGGCAGGCTAGCGCTAAGGCATCGCGTATATCGCTTTTGCCTACAGTGCGCATGGGGATGATGCTGAATGATTCGTCATCGTTGAATAGGCAGAATGCTTCCTGTCCTACGTTTACTACCCCCTCTACAATGAATCGTCTGATTGTTCCAATAGTTATGACGCTACTTGTCCAGGCGATTCTTTGAAGTCCAATGGGAGAAGAAAGGTGCTTGACATCGCCAGGTTTCAAGTGAAGTATGTTGGCTATTGCCTTAGTCGCATAGAATCCGCTTCCATCCTTAAGTCTTTGCGTGACGGTGAATCTAAATGCCCATCCCTTGTCTAGCCTGAAAAGTTTTGCGGCGGAATATGGGTCTACAGAGGACTTCGCGCCATTCGAAGATCTTCCTAGGAACACGACATTCTCTCGTACGGAGAAAGGTCCTTCGTTCAGTTTGGCCCATAAACTGCTTTTAGAAAAGGAGTATCTATCAAGTAGTTCATCGATTAGCGCGTCATATTGCATCGACCCATCATGAGCGTTCAGCATATCGGTGATCGTTTGCTCGATGCTGTTATATTCATCAAGACCCCAGTCGCGCAAACCCCACATTCTGACATCAGTCCGTATGGCGGAACGCGACTTGTAGAGTTTTTGACGGAAACCTTTCGCACTAGTGTTTGGATCCACGATTGCTTGCAGTTCCTCAGTTGGCATAGGTTGATTTTCTATCTCCAGGATCGCTTCGGCATATTCTCCGATGTTGCTACACAAAATTAAATGGTCCTTGTAGAAAGTAATTCCGCAATACTTGGCCCAGTCGATAATGTCGGCGAGTTCATCATCATACGTTTTAAAGGCAAGCAGAGCATCCTTGTCGAAAACGCCGTGCTGACTTGCTTGCTTGCCTAGTCTGTCCTTGAACAATCGTTTTGCTTCCAGAATCGATGGTGTGGCTAGCCAACCGTCTTTTTCCTCATATGTGAACCTGCAATAGTTACGTAACACCCATTTGACAGGAGTTGTTGAATTTGGGAGATACTTTTCAAACTCGGGAAAAACAGTGTTCAGTCTCGATGAACGTATGAATTTTTTGTCGTTTGTGAACAAGGAGGACAGCTTTTCATCAATGGAGAACTCATCAAATACGGGTTGCATCCTGTCTCGAAGGTTTTTCTCTATTTGCCGGATTCTTTCCCTAGTTACTCCCAGATCTCCTCCGATGGCTTCGAATGAACGCGGTTCTTCCATGAGGAAACGCTCATTGAATATTTTGTATTCACGCTCATCAAGATCGCAAATTGCGCTAGATAAGGCTAAAGGAAAATTGTCCAGTTGGATTGGCTCTTCATCTTCATCGGAATCGCTATCTTCGATGGAAATGTAGTCATCTAGGTTTTCTAATGATTCGAAAAGCTCGGTGGAAAATCCGATTTCGTCCATGGGAAGATTGTCATATGTGAAGGCGTTGAGCCTGTTGACTGCCTGTTTGATGCCTATTGGCATTTTAGAGTCGTAAAGCACAAGGAAGGGCCCTTCATTCCCTTTTCCATGAGTCTTCTTCCAATCCGTTATCTTCTTAAGGTTGCTCATCAAATCGGAATTAGTGTCACCGAACAAATCCGACTCGTTCAGAGTGCTGTTTTCTTCGCTTCTCATAAAGCCTCAATTCATTCGCGATAGACTCATGCTTATACTACCTATTTGATGATGGCCCGAGAATCTCGCATGCCTTTTGTGGAAGCAATGCTGCTTGATTTTATACGAGTCCCTTCTGTTGTCACGCTGACCATGCTTGCATTCTTCTGCTCGTGGTATTGGTGCTGTCCTTAAAAACAAACCGCGGAAAATCAACGTTTTCTATGCTGCTGGCCTGCGTATGAAGCCACCGACTTAAATAAAAAACTTTGTGTTGAGGATTGGGATGAGGGATGCGCCTAATGTCGGATCTATTGCCTCATGGCGGATCAATGTCAAGAAATATGTATGGGCTTGTGGGCTGACAGCCTTGTTTCTGGGTAGTGAACGATTTCCAAATTGGCTGTTCTCCGGCTCGGAACCCATTTCTGGCGGAGTGCGGACTGCCTGATCACGTTGCCGTTTCGACGAAATTATCAACTGCGGAATAATTACGCAGTTGATATCACACTTTTTAAGTGTCGCATCGCTTTCATATGCAACGTTTATTCTGGCAATTAACGTGATTGGAGCCGAATCGAAATATCTGACGGGTCGTAATGGCCCATCAGATATAGATACTCTTCGTACGCATTGCTTGGCGGTCCTCGTCATGGCAGCATGGGCGTATGAAAAGCAAGAAGCTGCCGCCCCAAAAGCCCTACGCTTCGCTCCGGTCTGCTTTTGGGTTGCCTAGAAATGACCCATGATCCATATCTCGTTGCATCTGATTTGGTCGGATCTGGCGTGGAAGTCGGGGCAAAGCATGTGTAACGGACCCATGACCCTTGGAATTATTAGGTTTGGGGCTTTTGAACAGAAAATGCACACTATAGACAACTCTATAAAGTGTAAAAGTGTAAGCAAGAACGTTGAAATTCCAACGGTTTGTTACTCTTTTCAAAACAGTGAAGAGTAAAAAGAGTAAATGTGTAAAAGTGTAAATCAGAGGCCCTGATAGGCGCTTAGAGTGACAAATAGAGTGCTACAATCAAACCAGTAATCGCTGAAAGCCTTGCTATCACTGGGTTTGAGGATAGTTGTTAGGGAATCTCGTATTCTCCGCCCGGATTGGAACCCTGGAAACCGTTGGAATCATTCGG
>OLNY01003503.1_pt1 | contig 9973 bp, 11 predicted proteins | sample 1671981 | NCBI WGS metagenome assembly OLNY01 (sample SAMEA3136632, study PRJEB25190) | human gut metagenome | biome: human gut; feature: human-associated habitat; material: faeces | place: Austria | collected 2013 | reverse complement strand
CCGAAGTGGTACATTTGAAAACGCTCCAGAAGGTACATTTAATGTGATATAGTCAGCTATGCAAAAATAACAATTCATTGTCATGATTAACTCTGAGTATTTGAGAACTACCTATCAAAAGAATTATAGGAATGATTTCACAATGGATTTTGTGAGATATAATGCACCATTTCTTCGTTTATATAAATGTTTCCATTCTCGAAGACTTGCTGTGTTGCTCTTGAAGATGGAATGCATCCAATACTATAATCAGAATCGCAAATTTCTTACTGGCTCTGATCATTCATATCAGGAGGTCTTTGATAATTTATTCAATACTATTGAAGATATACTAATTAACGACCTATGCGTGATAAATGTCTCAATTATCAATGAGTATGCAGAAGTGAGCGGATTCAATGTTTTTAACGCTGAAAGCATTCCCTTCTTCGGAGATAATTATATTGCCGTTAATAGTGGTGTTTTTTACTATGCCCATGTTTTCGCAAGATCGCTACAGCCAATTTTTATGGATAATAGCTGTGGTAATATAGATAATATGAACTGCATTCAACGGTTATTTTATAATTGGGCAAATAGATGGCCAAGGGCAAATTTCCAGAAAGCCGCATTTGGCTATCTTACTGGAGATCGGCATAATGCTCACATGAATTGTTATCTTATTCCTGAAGACGATTCATTATTAAAGGGTATCGAGTTATTCGTGGCTGGTCATGAGTACGCACATCTATTATCAAAAGAAGAGAGATTGCGATCACAGTTTTTTGACACATTTTTTAGTCACGATATAGTGGAATTGATAAATTCTGATGAAGAGATCAAAGCTGATGGTTTTGCTGTAATATTATTATCTCGCGAGCAATTGCGGCATTCTGACGAGGAATGGTTATTATATTCACCCTTATTTTTGTTTGATGTTCTGCGTAATTTAGACATTATTGTTGAAAAACAGTATTCTACAAAAACTTCACATCCTTGCAATTCTGACAGATACAGCTATTTAAAACAAATGGTAGATTGTCTTTCGCCTAATAACTGCTATGACCTGTTCCATAATAAACTGGAAAAATTTGCACTTCAAGATGCTAAAAATATTCGAAAAAAAGTAAAAAAACACAACTTAAAAATGGCAAAATTATTCGACATATTTGAATCGTATCATAATGACAGTTTTTATTCATTATTAAAAGATTAAGAAATCCTCATAATATTTCTTTGCAAACTTCCCTTTTTTGCCGCCATACCGTAAGCGTTCACTTCTCCAACCCATTGATTTTCAGCGGGCGTTTGGAAGATTTTGTTTAACAATCGTTGATTTTAAGGGTTTACAGGCTGCAGTAGCACGGCAGGAGGGCTGTCAGGTCCTCGCCTTCATGGGCGGTTTTCAGTTTGCCGAGAAGATAGCTGATGTACTTGCCGGGGTCGATTTCATTGTGTTTGCAGCTCTCGATCACCGAGTACATGAAGGCGTTGTCCGCCGCAGAGCTCTCGCTTCCGATATTGCCGGCATTGCGTAGGTTCATCTTGAGTTTCCTTACGCTCTGCTCGCTGATATTGTTCGACACCTCGACATCTCCGCTTTCAAGTACATGTTTCATCGCTGGCCATTCGGCCCTTGCATATCGCATGGCTTTTTTCAGCAGCTCACCACATCCGGCATCATCAGACAGAGCATAGTCGGCAAGTCTATCCTCTATCGATCGCATCAAGTCGGCAGTGCTGCCCGGCTTGAGCCTGGCGACATATCTTTCAGCGCTTGTCATGTCCTGCTCCTTGAAGCAGTGTTCCTTTGCGAAGACCATCCCTGTCCTGTCTATGAACCACATCGCCTCATCGTAGTTCTCTTCCAATGCGTTAACAAACAGACGTCGAATGTGAACGAGACAGGCACTCCTCTTCTTGACTCCTCCACGAGGAGGACTTTCCAGTTTCGCCAGTTCCTCGTCTGTCATGTCAAACACCTTATAGCAGACATATCCGCCAGTTGTGTAGAACCCGATGAACTTCTCAAGGTACGGTTTGATGGCTTTTGCGCCACGACTGCCCTCCTCGTAGAACAGCCAGGAGAGTTTCAGCACCTTGGCCGTGATGCCCAGAAGTACTTTTTCCTATAGGCCCTGTTGCCGTCGGCATCCTCGCATCCTACCAGACCGGGAGTCTCGTCTATCATCCAGTAACCTGCTGTAAGCATTGCCCGTTCCCAATATTCCCTCATCTTGCCGCGCATATACTCAATGGCTCTGTGGATATTGTCTCCGAGAGTCGATTTCGACATCCGTAGGCCAAGAGCCCTGAGTTTCCTCGCTATCCGCTCGAACGGAGTATTATACCAGAACTTCTCCATCAATATGTAGCCAAGGGTATCTGTACCGAAGCAGCAACCTGCTATCGGGCGGTCCACCGTTATTGTATCCAGTGTCCTGATGTCTTCCTCATTGCGGAAGCGTACCGTGGCCGTCTCGTAGATGTGTTCCTCTACCTTCGCCGGGGTGAACAAGATAACCTTCACGAAGTTCTTGTCTATCTTTCCATTCCTTGTCACATAATATGCTCCTTCCGGCAGTTTATAGTAGTCCTCAAGCCTGTGATATGTCGGACTGTCCGTATATGCGGCCGCTTTCGAGTAATCGATGTGCTCAACTTTCACCTCACTCCCGGGATGAGTCCCGAGCAACATCTTCTGGATGGCACTCACAGTGTCTCCGGAAGATGGATTGTTCCGCGGAACCTCAGTATCGGCTCCACTGTCAGACCCCGCGGTGCCATCGAAGTTGTCCTTGCCGCTGTTACGATCATCGTCATCACGACGCTTGCCAAGACGACTTGATTTCTCCGACTTGCGGCCGTAGAGTTTACCGGCGTTTACCTTACCGCTGAGCGCAAGGGCGGAGATTTGAGCGGTCAGCTCAGATATCGTTTTGCGCAAGTCTGACAACTGGTCTTCATAAGATGCGCGAGTCTTTTCCTGAGCCGCCCTCATATCCTCTATCATCCCCTTATAGAACTCCTCAACCATTCTCCGGTCACGACCGTCAGATTCGGCAAGCCTTCGCTCCAAGGCGGCCACCGCATCGATCAGCCTTGCATTCTGATCCTTCAGTTCAGCAATGGTCATATACGCCAGTTTGAGTTGTTCTTCGGCTCTCATATTCTTCGTTTTCCTGCATATAAAGGTACGAAAAATAATTGAAACCACAAAGGATTATTTCAATTTATTTTATTGGTAATCAAAGATTTAACAACCTTCTAATCCATGTACTTTACCACCGTAGAAGTGCTTGCCGCGCACTCTGTCAGCATAACAAAGTCCGACCAGCAAATTTTACCTCCGACACGTTCAGGGTCCGTCAGCGGCCTTAAAAAACGGCCTTCGTCCAACCGGATCGTCGTTAGTTCATAGCGGTTGTATTCGCGTATGAGAACCTTTTTCACTCTGGGGTTGCGCCCGCTAAACACATATACGCTATTGGGCTTCCGGGGATTGTGACCTAAGTCTTCGCTGATGATTCCGCAAAGGCCATCGATACCTTTCCGTATATCTACCTTGCCCGTATACAGGTACAGCCCATATTCGCTCGTTATCGATATCATTGTCAGTTCAGAATCTTGCGGATTGCACTTATGACCTCCTCCACATCACCGCCCTTGCGACTCATAACCAGACCATTGTTGAACCGGATGCGAATCTCACAAACCTTCATCGGCTCATCGCGTTGCACCGATGATTGAGTCCCATCCGGATTTACCTCTATGAAAACGGGATGCTTGTCCGCGATGATCTTCGCATCCATCTCGCTCTGACCTTCTCTCGCCAGCTTGCAGAACTTCCAGTAGTCGTACCCCTCATCCTCGCAAAACTTTTTCATTGAACGACCACGGCCGTATCTGTGATACTGACGCAGCGCCGCTGCATAATCAACTACGCCCGACTGGGCGGATTCCTGCGCTGTTTGATTCTTTGTTTCCATTTGCCTTGAAATTTGATTTCGGCAAAGGTGAATCCTCTTTTTCAAAAGACAAGGCGGAGAAGTGAACGCTTACGGTCCTTCAGATATTCCTTAGGATAGAGCACCACAGGTGCGCCATGCTGTGGCAGCGAGCGAAGATATGCGGCGTCCACCATCTGGCATTCCGACTCCGGATCATCTTCTACGGTATCCTTTGGCCGCTCCGATTCTTTCGCCAGACGCTTGAGTTCCATCAGGCTCTTCACACGCACAACCACTTCCTTGGCTGTCTTATACTCCTTCAGAAGCTTGTCGCTGACCTCCAAGCCGCTTCCCTCCAGCACCGAATCGACCAACGACAGCACTTCGTCATCATGCAGTTTCTCACTTGTCGATCCGAAGAGCTTGCGCAGGCAATAGCGAATATGACGGTCTTTGGATTTACTGCTTTTCTGGAGCTTCCTCGCCGACTCGACAAGGCCTGACACACCCTTCGCGGTCATTTCAGATATGGTCGATTTCAGCTCAGCAATCGCGCGTTCCTGTTCTTCCGCAGGACCTCCGACAGAGGCGACGAGACGCTTGAAGCTTTCCAACACAGACACTTCCGCCTCTACCATCTGCGCATTAAGTGAATTTCGGACCGCCTCCACCTTCTGCTGGAACATCAGATCGCGCTCTTCCAAGATCTTCTCATACTTGGCTTCCACGCCTTTTATAATATCCGATTTCTGCTCGTCAAACTGGGCCTTATCTGCAGCAAGCTTCTTGACCGCAGCATTCACCGCATCTGTTTTCAACTGCAGACCATGAGCTTCAAGTTTAAGAGAGCTTTTCACATCTACAATTTCCTTCCGCTCTTCCGCAAGTTCTCTTCTTTCATCTTCAAGCTTTCGCCTCTCCGCCTCATACTTCTTTTCAGCATTTGCCTCCGCCTCAATTCGAAGCTCTTCTCGGAGTCGCGCCTTATATAACTCCATATCCCCATCGGAAGACTTGGAAGCCCTATCTTCGGCACTTCTTTGAATGATATCATCCTCCGACACTTTCCGCAACATTTCAGCCTGCTCATACTCCGCCACTCTGTCCGACAGCTCCGCAGCCTGACCCTCAAGAGACAATATCCTCTCTCTATACTCCTTCAACATTCGTGTTATACTTGGATTGTTCGATATCATTCTGTGCTCTTTTTCTATATACAAATATAACTATTATTTACTTGGTAGCCAAATATTTACGTATATTTTCGAGCACTTTTTAATACATTTTTTCGATAGCCTCAATAAGGCTTGGCAGACCCCCACAATCTCTCTCCGATTGCCATTTTTACAAACGTAGCATACGATATGACGCACTCGTCTTTCTCCTCATCAACCTCGATCTTGGGAAAACAAACACCGTCCAACTTTCTCGTATACAATGTCAAGCCATGACCCTCCCGATGAAGGAGTTTAAGAGTCCTGCGGTTCTTTCCGACGAACACATACACGTCTTCCGGACTGAGCTGGCGCCCTATCTCAGAATGTACGATTCCCGCCAGTCCCTTGAACGATTTTCGCATATCCACAGGATGGGAATACACCCTATACTTCAGACTGCCGCCCAACTGACATACCATCCTTCCCATCACTCTCCATATGCTTTTACGTAGCACATCAGTTCCTCTGCTTCGAACACCCCCTGAGGCAACAAGATTCGTACTCCATTGGGGTACAATAATTCGATGCTGTTACTCTTGCTGACACTGTTTGAATTCGCGTCTGACAACACCACATCGGCGAATGCCGGTTTCCGGCCACGTCTTTCGTCTGGACTTTGTTCCTGTTTCTTTCTCATCTTTTCCTTTTTTGCGCGAAGGTATAACTCTTCTGCAATCATGTCAAGATGGGGTTGCGGGGACGGTTACGAGCATTGAAGACTTTGCGTTTTATGTTTTTAGGTATGCTCAACATAGAATATAGAATAGTAACGCCACATTGTTTTTAACAAGTAACGCAGTGTAAATTATATATCTAAGATTTTCCTTGACCGGAACTAAAGACTATCAATCAAGAAAGTGCATGAATGGAAGGGAGAAACTCTCCGCTTAGTTCATCTTGGCAATGTTAACATCAATACAGTCCCATATCTCTGGGCTACAGAAATATTCTATTAGACTAGGGAACGGGCAGCTGTCCAATAATGCGGTCTTGGTGTATTCCGCAGAGCAATTTCCCGATTTGTATGCCGCAATCATTCTCAACACATCACGACGTTGATTGGTAAGAGTTCCATTAAGATTGAACGCCCTGATAGTAAAATCAGCCCTTTCTTTCTGAAATCTATGTAATCCTGATTTTGGAACAATGTCACCATTAGCGACATATTCAAAATAGTCGTGAGGATCTTCCATAGATGGATTGATTAGTTTTTGATTGTCCTCCAAAGAATTCACAGGAGAATACTTGCTATGGAACCGAAAGGATGGCTAAATTAATCCAACTTTAATCTACGGCTCCTTTCTCTTTTCGACAAGGAGTGGTGTTCCACATCCTCATTAATCTTCAACGTACCAACCATCACCTTGGTAGCCTCATTGAATTCTTCAATGTGAGCCGCAGGGCCATAATGCTTGCTGTCAATATAACAAAGATGGCCAGTGTCCTTTCTACGATATATTACACGTCCGTTGTAGCGATAGACAGTAGCTTCAAACCGATTGGTGTCTGACAAAATCGATTCCTCATCACGAGGAGGAACACTTGATGATAGATCATATTGATTACGTCGCCATCCTTTGGTGAGTACAAAGGATAGAAGCGCGCCACTATCGGAATATGACATCACTCTCGCAATCGCAGAGCCAATTTTCTCTATCCGGGCAATAGGTTCTTCCACATAACTCGACACGAAGTTTACCAACATGGATGAATCCTGTTCGTAGGCCTCGGACATACTGGTCTGAGAAACGTCATGTCCACAGTGGCGATAGACAGCATTGCCGTCCGCAAGTGGTGTCTTATTCCAGCAGAAAGCATCGCGAAGCGACAACTTGACCAGATGTCTCAACTCTCTGTCGCGCAAAGTGCCTATGGATACATTTTGCGATAATAACGCTGAAAAAAGTCCACGACTGAAGTATTTCTTTATGGTCACAATACTTTTGTCGCAGCTTTCAAGGAGTTTAAGACAATCCAACATGGCTTTTACGGCCTGCTCTGCCGCTTCGGCATCTGCCATCTGGCCAACTGCCGAACACTCATTGACATAGACTTTGCACTCAACCATCGCCTCTACAAAATAATGTCAAGATCCTTTTCCTCCTGATCAAAGAAACGCTCCGGCCATTCATTAATATGCCCATACTCATCCACATTGATTCGCTTGGCATACTTCTCAAATCTCTCGTCAAAAAACAGAATATTCAGTTCTGAAGCAGGCAGCACATTCTGAGCCACTTGCACTCGAAAAGAATTGACAATGTGTTCACTGTGAGTCTCCACAAAAATCTGGACTCCCCTGTAATACGATATCCAAGTCATGAATTTACCCAGAATCGACTGCGCCATCGGATGCAAATGAGCCTCTGGATTCTCCACAATCAAAGTCTCGCCAGCACTACATGTCATTCCGGCAATAAGGATAGGCAACACATAAGAGTACCCGAAACCGACATTGGTTGGCTTCGAGGCTTTAGCCTTTAGTTCTGTACTAATAAGAAGAACATAAACATTTGCCTCTTCTACATAGCGCGCCTGAACATCAGTTTCGCCGAACATACGTGAAAGCCAGAAATTTACTATTCCGCCAAGTGACCTGTCCGGAACTTCATCAGCATTCACATCTGGGAATATGTCCGTTATACCATCCAACGCATTCTCCTCAACACTATCACCCTTATGTTGAAAAAGCAAGCAAGGTGCGTACTCGCCCAATGCATCCATACGTCCATGTTCAGGAGCAGGTTCATAATTCAGCTTGGGGCCTCGGCGTTCAGCCGCTACGTAAGTGATGCCGGAAAGGAGAGTTGAGAGGGATCCGTTGTCGCTGTCCATAAGAAAATTGCAGACACGTAAACCATTCGTCAATGGTTTTCCATTCACTTTCAGCAAAGGTAGTTTTTGAGCCGTGTCACTGTCGGCCATGAATTCTAGGCTAATACTCCCCGCTTCAGACCGATACTCAAAGCAGACGGGAATGGAACGGCTATTACTGTCGTTACGCACATCCACAGCATTGCCCAGACTCAAGTATTGTCCATTCAATACCAACTTGTCATTCCATTGGCTCTCCAAAAGCGACTGTTTGGGGAGGAGTAAGGATTGCAGCAAGGTAGACTTGCCGCGGCCGTTGGTGCCGGTAAGCACATTGACTTGTTTGAGACCATCAAATACACAAGCCTTATTGTATAACTTGAAATTGCTTATAGTAATACCTGATATCATACGCTCAATAATGTGTCGAAAGAGTTGTGTGCTAAACGGAAACGTGTCTTGACCTTCGTTGTCGAGCCGGTTGCCCAACGGACGGAATCTAGATAGTCCTTGTTTTTCAACAGGTCAGCAAAAGCGACGCTGAGTTGCGATTGGTCAGGTAATCCGGACGCGACCTCATTCTGTTTCCAATAGAAACAGTGGAATAAACTTTCCATCACAGCGATGTTGATTCGTCCACGAGTGCAGTCTGTGGGTATCCTGAAATTGCCGTCTCCAAATAATCGGTACGTCAGAGAATAGACATTCAAAGCGTGCATCTTCAACATGTCTGTCTCGTCATCACTCATCTTATTGATGCGCGACATCGCCTTCTCAAGAAACTTGTCCATCGAGCCATCATAGTCAAGTTCGTAGTTCAGCACCACAAACGACAGGCAACGAAGCACCGCCTCCCGATCTTTCATGCGCAAATCCTGAATGCCGTTACCTATGGACACCTTGAAGTCCCGACTATCCGCAATCTCTTTCAGCAAACGGGTACTGCGTCCCTGGAAGACGCAGTTACGTATCTCCTGACGGGATAGTTGTGTGCCACCCGTGTTAATACGGCTGAACACATCATAAACCACAGACATAGGCACGGACGATTCCATGACATAGACAAACAACTGGCGGTCTTCCATTCTGGCACGAAGACCGGAACGAATATCCTCCAATGTGTCTATTGTGGCTCCATTAAGCACATTCTTGTGCTCTGGTTCAAGGCCACTCAAGCGGAGTTTGCCGCTCATAAAGTCACGTAGAGTAGAGGTACGCTGAAGACCATCCACCACGATATACCGGCCGTCGGAATCTTTCTTAACGTAGATCGGCGGCAAAGGCAATCCCCTGAGGACTGACTCAATGAACTTGCTCTTCTGTTCCAGCTTCCACACCTCATTCCTCTGAAAATCTGGCGAGAGGATTATGTTACCAGAATTGAGTCTACGGATATATTCAAAAACTGAATATTTGTCATCTTTGATGGACACCACGTCATCCAATGAAGGATAGTCATTCCAATCATCGTCATCCTCGTCTTCAGCCTCGTCCGAGTTATAGTACTTCTTGTTATTGAGTTGCAGCAGCCCGATAGTTTCCGCCCATGACAAAAAAGTGACTATCGTTTCTTTAGGGTAACAACCTGCAAGTGCTTCCGTCACCTCATCGGCGGCCTTGCCGTCATTGCCGATGCTCCGGATTATGTCAGAGACAATGGGCATTTCCAACATCTTGCGACGGAAAGCCTTTGCCAGCCTGCTGCCGGACAACCGCATCAGCCCCCATTCGTCAGTCATCTCATAGAGGGAATCCGACTTTGCCAGAATTCCTAGTTGAAGCAGTGCAGAGAGGTAGTCATCCTCATCCGCATCAGGTAACACCGGACTGTCCACCCTGTTGTCATAGGTTTCAAACAGGATGTTCAGATTCGGAGCAAATATGTTGACAGAGCCATCCATTTACGTCCATATTAACATCATTTTGCAAAAATACAACTTTTCCATCACAATTTCAATTCGTGAATTTAACATATTTTTGTATAATTAACTATCAAGTTTGACGGTCTTTGCC
>OLNY01003500.1_pt1 | contig 9981 bp, 6 predicted proteins | sample 1671981 | NCBI WGS metagenome assembly OLNY01 (sample SAMEA3136632, study PRJEB25190) | human gut metagenome | biome: human gut; feature: human-associated habitat; material: faeces | place: Austria | collected 2013 | reverse complement strand
TGGATGCCGCTATTGCCTCGGCGCGGGCGCAGCTTGCCAATATTACATTCAGCTATGACGAGGTAACCATCCCGCACGGCTTTGATTCAACGCCCGGTGCGCTGGGCAGCCACCAGACTATTACTGTTCCGGCTAATAGTTCCAATGACTATAAAATGCAGAACGATGAGTGGTCGGTAAAAGTCAGCATCGACAAAATCGACAGCGAAACCAAGCAGCGCATCAAGAGCGATACCGAGTTTAAGATTTTCGAGTGGGATGCGGTTCGGCAGTGCTATATTCCGGCAGGCGGGTACAACCAATACAAGGTCGAGCGCCAAGCAGATGGCACTTACAAGGTCATCAACCACAGTGACTATGCGGGCGGTTCGGATGATTTGTTCTACACCCAGCGCAACGAGGGCAAGTTCGTCATCGTGGAGAGCCGCGCACCCAGCGGGTACTACGGCGATTGGACGGATGTAACCAAACCCGGCACGGCAGGCTCTGTGCTGGGTAAGCGGGCGTATGCCTTTGAAATCACGAAAGCATTAGACGGTCAGACGATTTGGCTGGGCAACGCGGACTATAACGCCGACATTACCACGGCCAACAGCGGTGGTACGCTCATCGACACCGGCGAGGGCATCGTCACAATTACATTTGGCAGTCGCAATGCGGATAAGACCTATACCACCGATCCTACAGGTATTGCCAGCAACGAGGATTCCTACACCATGCACGCCGATGTCGACACCATGCAGAACGACCGCACTCTCGGCAGCATCACTCTCTCCAAAGCAGACTTTGATGCCGCCCGGTATCTGGCCGCAGGCAGTAATGGCGACTCAACGCTTGAAGGTGCCGTGTACGACCTGTATGCCGCCGAGGACATTCTTCATCCGAACGGCGTTTCCGGCATTGTCGATTACTCCAAGATCACCGATTCCAGCGGCAACCCCATCTGGCATACCACCGTGCTTACCAACGGCGCATGGAAGTCCGACTATCTCCCGGTGCTGAAAAAGGATTACCTTGTAGCCTCCGCCGCCATCAAGGACGGCAAGCTGGCGTTTTCTAATCTCTACTTAGGTCGTTACTACCTTGTGGAGCGCGCCACCGGCAACGTGATCCCCGTGGATTCCAACGGGCAGTATTACCTCTCCGGCAAGTATCCGCTTCTCAATAAAAAGCTGGAGCCTACCGGCAGCTATGCCGCCCTCGCCGGCAGCGGTACGGAATATACCGACTATGTCTACCGCAATCAGTATTCTGCTGTTGCCGAGAGCCGCGCCCTGGACGGCAGCAAGACCTATGACGGCTACTACCTCTCCTTTGCAAAAGGCTATCTCTGTGATGAAGTCAACCACTATCAATCCCTTACTTATGCAGATGAATCCACTTACGTTGTCCGCGCTGAAGATCAGACGCAGGACGAAGTACTGAAATCCGGGTTCAGTCTGCAAAAGCTGGTGTCCACCACCGGTCAGCCCTCCCCTGCCATTAAGCTGGGCGGTGCCGGGTTCAAAGTGTACCGTGTATCGCTGCTGAGCAAGGCAGACCAGTTCACCAAAAATGCCGGTGGCAGCTACGATGCCGCCAGCATTCTGGAAGCCTACCGTAAATCCAGCTACGATCAGGACACGCTGAAATTTGATTTTTCTAACGAAGAACAGGCTGTTGCCACGATGTACGAGAGCGACACCACCTCTGTTACCCGCTATAATGCCACCTTGACCGCAGACAGCGATTTTGCCAACGGGCAGGGCCTTGGCTGGGTTCCGACCAACAACTCGCAGGAATACCGCCTGTCCGAAATCTTTACGAACGAAGAAGGCATCCTGCGTGTGCAGGGGCTCCCCAACGGCCAGTACATCGTCGTGGAAACCACCGTACCGAAAGATGTTTTTCAGGCTGAACCGTTCCTTGTCACTGTCAATGCGTCCAGCCCGCAGAGCAGCTTTACTGTGCCTGCCGGCAGCATCACAACGCCCAGCGGCAGCTACATAACCTACAACATTCTGGATGAAGAGTTGGAGGGCTACTTGCAGCTTGTCAAAATCGACATTGAGACGGGCAAGCCTGTCAAAATTGCCGACACTGCGTTCAACATTTACTACATTGCCGAGGACGGCCGTGAAACCCTTGTGGAGATGAACGACCCGAAATCCGGCAATGCCTGGGCAAAGACCAGCACTTTCTATACCGACTCCAACGGTGAAATGAAGACCCCGGAGAAACTGCCGCTGGGCAAGTACCGCATCGTTGAGGTCGAAGGCCCGCATGGGTATTTCAACGACCGCCAGTACAATGTCGTGTTTGAGCTGACCTCGGACCGTGTGTATCAGGTCAGCGGCGGCAGCGCCGACGGCATGGACGACTACGTCATCACCGAAAACTACTATAACCACGAGACATTGGGGCAAATCAAAATCCGCAAAATTGGTAACGTGCTGACCGGGTACGAAAACGGACAGTTCGTGTACGAGTCCGATAACCTTGCCAATGCCACCTATGAGATCCACGCGCAGGGCGATATTCCCACGCCGGACAATCAAGGCACACTCTGGTACGCAGATGGCGACCTTGTCGCTACCGTTACCACTGCCGAAGACGGGCAGGTGGACGAAGTCCGATTCAGCCCCACGCGGACACTCGCCACCTATGATTTCTTGAAAGTAACCCACGATGGCACGAAAGGCGAAGTCACTATCACGCTGCCGCTGGGTACCTACACGATTTCCGAGGTGCAGGCCCCTTACGGTTTTGTCCACACCGACCACACTTACACCGTGGTGCTGGACTGGGACAACCAGTATAACGACCTCGTTCTTGCAAAAAGCATCATCGACCACACGCAGGACGGTGATGTTGTGTACGACTACTCTATTATAAATGTAGGCAACGCCAATGCCGAGCAGATTGAAAAGCAGGTTCTTGTCTTTGAGAATGCCCGTGTGCTGCCGATCGTTGAGGAGGGCAAAGTCGGTGTCGGGCTGTATAAGCTGGATCGCGACACCTGCGATTTGACCGATGAAGCGCCCTATACAGACGGCTGTAAGACCCGCGCCTCCCTTTTGAACGGCGGCAGCAACCGCGCCGACATCCCGGCTGATGCCAATATGGTCGCGGGCGCCGTCTATGAGCTGTACACCGCAGACGACATTTACAGTATTTCCGGCGAGCTGCTGGCCGCCGCCGATACTCTGCTGGGCACAGCCACCACCGATGAAAACGGCCTTGCCTATTTTGATGTAGACGTTCCTCTGCGCGGTGAACATTACGGCGGCAGCGATGCCCACGACTGTACGACCAACAGCGGCCGCTACTATCTGCGTGAAATCAGCGTGCCGGACGGCTACCTGATTGAGCAGAGTGTGATTCCCGTTGAGTTCACCTATGAAAACCAGTTCATTGCATGGCAGGTCGTTGACTGCCTGCACTCCGACAAGCAGACCACCGTGGAGATTGACAAGCGCGCTTTCACTTCTGATTCCGATGACACCTTTGCCCTGACCGGTGCCACGTTGACCGTGACCGATTGGAACGGCAATGTGGTGGACAGCTGGGAGAGCAGCGATACGGCTCATGTGATTTGCGGGCTGCATCTTTCCCACGACTTTGCCGGGAACCTCGATACCTCAAAAGTCTATACCTTGGCCGAGACTTGTCCGGCAGACGGCTATACCACCGCCCGCTCGATTCAGTTCCGCTTGGAGCAGGCCACGGACGATAATGCCTACTTGCAGGAAACGGCGGTCTGGGTTCTGCATGAATCCGAAGATACAGCATACCAGTCTGGCAGCATTATCTCCCCCACCGCGTTTTCCGACGATACCGTGGCTACGATTTCCGCCAAGCTGCGCGCTTTCTGGGATAAGCTGCTGGGCAAGAATCCCGATGCAGACGGCGTTGTCATTGCCAACTGGTACTGCGTGAACGGCACGCTGGTGGTGAATTTCACCGATGCCGCCAACGACCGCGCGATTGCCAAATGCCTGCGGGAGAGCGACTTCTCCGACCTGACGTTTGACAAGGCCTATCTGAACGGCGCGGCGGCTCCCGCGTTCTTTGCCGATAAGCAGGTTGCAGAAAAGCCCGCCGATGCCGAAATCACCTACTCTGCAAGCTGGATTCTGCTGAAAGATTCTGATGGATTCAGCCAGACAGTGACGATGCTGGATGCGCCCACCCGCGTAAAAATCAGCAAAGCCGATATTACGACCCACGAAGAAGTCCCCGGTGCCACGCTGCGTGTGCTGGATAAAGACGGCAATGTTGTGGACGAATGGGTGTCCGAAGATACGCCGCACTACATGGAGGCTGTGCTGGTTGCGGGCGAAACCTACACACTGGAGGAAACGCTCGTACCCGATAATTCCGGGTATGTGCCTGCCAATGCCATTCAGTTCACAGTCGAGGATAACGGCAAGGTCCAGCACGTTATCATGCAGGACGACTACACGAAAGTGCAGATTTCCAAGACCGACATTGCCACCGGCAAGGAAATCAGCGGCGCAAAGCTGAAAATCACGGATGCAGACGGCAAAACCGTTGCTGAATGGGTTACAGACGGCACACCGCACTATATGGAGCGCATCCCGATGGGAACTTACACCCTGACCGAAACGGTGGCTCCCATCGAGCAGGGCTATGTCCGCGCCGAGAGCGTTACCTTTGAGGTTGGTCCTACCGAGAATATTCAGCGTGTGGAGATGAAAGACGATTTTACCAAGGTCGAAATCTTCAAGGCTGACATGACAGATGGTCACGAGCTGCCCGGTGCAAAACTGAAAATCACCGATGCCAGCGGCAACACCATTGCCGAGTGGGAAACCAACGGCCAGCCCCACCGCATCGAGCGCCTGAAGCCCGGCGACTATACGCTGACCGAAACTGCCGCCCCGGCCGGGTATCTGCTCAGCGAAGAGGTTCACTTCACCGTGCAGGAAACCGGGGAAATTCAGAAAGTCACGATGTACGATGCCCCGGCGCACTCGCTGATTCTCACCAAACGGGATATTGCCACCAATGCAAAACTGGCGGATGCCCGCCTAACGATTCGCGATGCCTATGGCACGACCATTGACCGCTGGACGACCACGGACGGCGACCATGCTATCCGCGTACTGCCGGAACGTTCTGCCGCCAAAGACCCGCACAAAAATCTGTTGCTTTTGTCCGATGACACCAGCGAACACGTCTACACGATGGTGGAGGAACTGGCCCCGAACGGTTATCTGGTTGCCGAGAGCATTACGTTCAAAGTCATGCAGATGAACGATACCCTTGTTGTGTTCGTATGGCAGGACGGCGGTTGGCAGAAATCTTCCGAAGGGTATCTTGCCATGTATGATGAGCGCACCGACACACCCGTTCCCCTTATGAAAACTTTCCCGCAGACCGGCAATATTTTATAAAAACTGTGCCGAGTTGTTACGCTGCGCACAATTTGAGATTGGAGTGATATTTTGTCCGTTTCCTGTTTTACTTCCACCAATTCGCATCTTTGCAAGTTCCTGCGCACCACAGGCCGCGACTGGCGCAACACCATCTATATCGAGTGCGGCGACTGCCAGCGCGCTGTGAGCCGCGGCTGTAAAAATCTGCTCTGTGCCTTTGACACAGCCGGCGCGCCGGTGATTGTTCCGGTTCATGATGTGGAATACCTGTTCAGCACCACTGTGGACAAGTCCGAATGCCGCGCCATCCTCACGAAAGCCAACTTCTGTGAGCTGTACAAAGGCTGGATCGACGAGCATATCCGTAACCCTCACGCCTGCCCGTTGAATGATTTGTACGTCAACTGGGAGGCCCCAGACCCTTGCGCAGCGAGGATTTTTCTGAATCGGTAAACAGGCGCCAAATAACAACAATCCCCAAGGTGCCGCCTTGGGGATTGCTGCTTATTATACTCACTATATGTGTCAGCCTCTAAAATCAGCCAAAGCACTGGCTATTAAATCTATTGGCGGCGAGGATATAGACGGCTCCTTTTTCTGCAAATCTGGGGTATGCCCACAGTTCTGCTTTTCTAAGTATTCCTGCACGATTTGCTCAATCAAGGCGCGGTCCGTCTGCTGAAAAGACTTCGCATCTGCCTTTTCATAGCATAGAATTGCATCGGCAAGATACTGTGCTTTGCCCCTGTCACGCTGCCGTTCCAAGTATTCTACGGCACGCACATGGTCTGGATTTTCCATGTCGAAGCGAACCGTAAAGCGCCCCCGGTCCTTTTTCAGCTTCATGGTTCATCACGCCCCTGTCACTGTGCAGCGGTAAAGATACTCAAAGCCCTTGGCATTGGCATTCACGTCCTCCACAAAGACGGGGTGTGCCACCTTTCCGGATGTTTCGATTTGCCGCCGCAGCAGGCAGGCACCGCCGCCTACGAAAATCACTCGTCCCGTGCGCAGGTCAAGCTGACGCTCGCGCAATGCACCCAGCATATCATTGACAAACTCCTGCGCCTGATATTCCACCAGCGCGGCGACTTCTTCCCCGTAACTGCTTCCCTGCCCCTGCAAGAGAATAGCATCCACATCCGTTTCCTCCAGCAGAACATCCAAGTCCGAGCTCGCCTTGGAGCGGATACGGTTGTACAGCAGGATCACGCCATTTTCCAGCGAGTCACAGGTAGACAGGTCGGCGTGGCCGTTCTTCAGCATCAGATAGTCCGCTGTAAAGCCTCCCACGTCCAGAATCAGCGCGCGCGGCACGGTTGCCAGCTCGCCCAACATCATGGCCGCCGCTGCAAACGCCTGCGGATAGCACTGCACATCGCGGATCAGGATGCTGTACAGCTTGTCACGGTAGGAGAAGTAGATGGGTTCCTTGCGTTTGAAGTAACGCACGAATGCCTTGTTCTGTGTGCCGAAATGTGCGGGCGGCAGTCCGATGGCAAGGTCAATGGGCATCAGCCCGGAAGTATAAGCGTTCTGTGCTTCGATTTCCTCCGCAATGGCAAATAGCGACAGGATAAAGAACCGCCCGTCTGTGGTTTTGTCCTTCTGGTACGGGATACGCTGCGCTGACAGCGTATAGTAACTGCCGCCGTATTTCAGTATATCCCTGCCGTAAGGTCTGGTTTTGCTTTTTTGTACACCGGAAACAATGGCGTTTCCATGGACGGTTTTGACCTGTTTGTTGCCGTGGTCGATAGCAATAAGCATAACATCAACTCCCTTCGATGCTTATATTTACCTTATACGTTTTGAATACGTCATTTCCCAACAAATTTACGCATTATTTTTTCTTATACGCAATAATACGCATTATTTATTTGTTTGCATTTCCCCGGCGGGTGCGCTATAATGGGCAAAGTAAGTAAAAACACAGGAGTCCGCCATGAACAAAACGCTTGAAATCAGTGCTATGCACCTCGCTTGTCCGGCACAGCGCGGCAACGCTGTTTGCGGTGCTGTTTGGCATTCCAGCCAGGGGGAAATCATCGTATGCTCAGAATTGCCATATGTGATGACAACCAGTTGTGGCTTCAAAAAATTGAGACATTGACAAGGGGTTACTTGAAAAAGATTAATGTCAAATACAGACTCGATCTTTATCAATCGGGCGAAAAGCTGCTGAAAAGCATCACCTCACCGTATGACATCGCGTTATTGGACGTCGATCTGCATAGCACGAACGGCATTGAAGTCGCCTCGCAGCTGCGAGCTACCAATCCACAAATCGTGCTGATCTTTGTCTCGGAGTATGTGGAGTATGCTCCGTTCGGTTATGAGGTGGACGCGATTCGGTATCTGCTCAAAAACCACCTGGAGCAGGCTTTTGACCGGGTGATGAGCGAGGCCGTCAAGAAGGTGCGGGAAAAACACCTGCGGTATGCCATTGTCACCGACGCAGGCAATGTGATGGTCAAGTTTGAGGACATTCTCTATGTCGAGGGACAGAAGCGCAAGGTAACGTACCACCTTCAAAACAACAACCGAGCTTCGTATGATTGCAATGAATCGCTCGGTGATGTGGAAGCACGGCTCGGCACTCAGGGCTTTTTGCGAACGTACCGGACGATCCTGGTCAACATGCGGCATATCTGCTTTCTCAACCGAACCCATCTGACTTTGACCGATGGCACGGACCTCCCGGTCAGCAAACAGAACAGCAACGAAATTATGCAGACATACAACTTATGGGTGGGCGCTTTATGATCGAACAAATATCCTTACTGACCGTGGATTTGATTGGACATATTTCCTGCCTGCTGTTGTGTACCGCGTTGTTCCGACGGACCTGCGCAAAGCGGCAGTTGGTGTTGGCATTCCTGGGAACATTGGCCGCAGGCTATCTCATCACCGTGGTGCCCGTTATCAGGGAATTCCCGATCAAGGCGATTCTGCTAGTCATGGTGTTCACCGTCTTTTGCCATGCTTGCTATGAGGGCAAGATTCTGACGCAATGCTTGTGTGCAGTTTTCAGCTATGTCATTATGCTGGCCCTGGATACGGCAGCCATCTTTCTGTTCTGCAACTGGGTGGGGATGCCGCGAGAGCAGATATTTGCTGACCCGCAGCTTTATATGATTTGTGCATTGTTCTCTTATATTGTTATCTTTGTGGTTTCTTTTGCCATTTGGCGATTTGCGCAGTCATGGACAAAAATTGAGAAAATTTCAGTATCCGGCTTTTTGGCTATGCTGGTTTTTCCGCTGGTGTCACTAGGAACCATAACATTTCTTTTCCAGGTAACGGCCAAAGACCACAGCGTCAGTCACTGGGCCATCGTAAACGCACTGGGATTGGTGGCCGCCAACGCTGTTTTGATGGGCCTGCTGCACCACATTGAGCAGGAAGCCGAGGAGCGAAAGCAAAACGTGGCACTCCAACACCAGTTCGAAACTCAATTGGAAAAAACGCAGGTTTTGCTGGAGGCCCAAACCGCCCAACGTAAGCAGACCCACGATTTCAAACACCATCTCTCGGTTCTCGGCGGTTTGCTGCAGGAGGAAAATTTGGCGGCCGCCAGGCAGTACCTGGCGGAAATCTCCGAGACAGGTCAATTGGATGCGTTGGCTGTCCATTCCAACAACCCGGTGGTGGACGCCATTTTGAACCAAAAGTATGCGCAGGCCTGTGAACTGGGGATTCAAGTGGATTTTGCCATCAACGATCTTGCCGAGTTCCCGCTTTCCAACAAAGAGACGGTAGTGGTACTTTCCAACCTGCTGGATAACGCAATCGAGGCGTGCAAGACGCAGAAGGGAACACGATTGATTCGCGTCAAGATTCAGTGTTCGGAGGAGAAAACCATTCTTTCCGTGATGAATACCATTGACAAAGCGCCCGTAATGGAAAATGGGTTGCCTGTAACGACCAAGGCCGATCCACTTGCGCATGGATATGGACTGCAAAACATCGTCTCCATTTTGGCAGATCATGGCGCCTGTCCGGCCATTCTGTGCCAGGACGGCTGGTTCCAGTTCTCCACGGTACTGTTTCATCAGACTATTTCGCCTGCGCCGGAGCACGATCAAATTACACAAAAATCCCTTTGATTTTTCTACGCATGTCATTTCGGGACATATTTTGAACGTTTCGGGACATATTCCTTGCCAACTCGCAAACAGGATGCTATTTTTAAGCCAAAGAGGTGAAGCGGTTATGCTCCATCCGGCTCAGAAAATAGCATCCTTTTTTGTGGCCAAAAAACTGATCCCGGCGCAGGACTACGAGTGGGCTGTGTACGGATTACAACGCCGGTTGCTGGCGGCAGTCTTTTATCCGATTTTGTTTTTGATCGGTCTCCTGGTCTCGGATGTATATTCCACCGTTCTGTTCTTTGTTGTCTTTACCAGCCTGCGGCACCGCGTCGGCGGTCACCATGCGGGCTCGGCTATACGGTGCCTGATAAATTCTTCGCTGATCGTTCTGTGCGGTCTGTTCTTATACCCGCAGATTACAGCCGGATGGCCGGTGGTGGGGCATTCACTGGTGGGAATGATCGCCTGTCTTGTGATTGGCCTGGCAGGTCCTTGCAATGACCCCC
>OLNY01003495.1_pt1 | contig 9985 bp, 9 predicted proteins | sample 1671981 | NCBI WGS metagenome assembly OLNY01 (sample SAMEA3136632, study PRJEB25190) | human gut metagenome | biome: human gut; feature: human-associated habitat; material: faeces | place: Austria | collected 2013 | reverse complement strand
GCTGGCTGCCGGGCTGCGCCGCCTGCCGGAGCTGCAAAACTATCTGCCGGACAAGTCCCCCGTGCTCCTGGCCCGCCTGCGGGAGGCGCTGACGGGGCTGCCGGACCTGACAGACCTCATCGCCAGAGGCATCCTCGACGAGCCGCCCTTCTCCGTGCGGGAGGGGGGCATCATCCGGGCCGGGTACCACGAGGACGTGGACCAGCTGCGGGAGATCCTCACCGACACCAAGGGCGTCATCGCCAAGCTGGAGGCAGCGGAGAAAGAGAAGACCGGCATCAAGTCGCTGAAGGTCGGCTTCAACAAAGTCTTTGGGTATTACATCGAAGTCTCGAAGTCCTACTATGACCAGGTGCCGGAGACCTACATCCGCAAGCAGACCCTGACCAACTGCGAGCGCTATATTACCCAGGAGCTCAAGGACATGGAGCACACCATCCTCTCCGCCCAGGACCGGATCGTTGCCCTGGAATACCAGCTCTTCTGCGACATCCGGGACCAGGTGGCGGCCCAGTCCCCCCGCATCCAGGAGATCGCCGGGGCGGTGGCCCAGGTGGACGTGTTGGTCTCCTTCGCCACGGTGGCGGCAGAGAACAACTACTGTATGCCCACAGTGGACAACTCCGACCGCCTGGAAATTACCGAAGGACGGCACCCGGTCGTGGAAAAAATGCGCCGGGACGTTCTCTTTGTCCCCAACGACACCTACATGGACAACAAGGAGCATCTCGCCGCCATCCTCACCGGGCCAAACATGGCGGGCAAATCGACGTATATGCGTCAGGTCGCCCTCATGGTCCTCATGGCCCAGATGGGTTCTTTCGTGCCCGCCCGCGCAGCGCGGATCGGCGTGGTGGACCGCATCTTCACCCGCATCGGGGCCTCGGACGACCTGGCCGGGGGACAGTCTACGTTCATGGTCGAGATGACCGAGGTGGCCGAGCTGCTCAAGCACGCCACGTCCCGGAGCCTGCTTATTTTGGATGAGATCGGGCGGGGGACCTCCACCTACGACGGCATGTCCATTGCCCGCGCCGTGTTGGAGTGGTGCGCCGACCCGAAACGCCTGGGAGCGAAGACGCTCTTCGCCACCCACTACCATGAGCTGACCGTCTTAGAAGGGGAGCTTCCGGGGGTCAAAAACTTCAACATCGCCGCCCGGAAGAAAAAAGACGAGATCCTCTTCCTGCGGAAGATCGTCCCCGGCGGGGCGGACCAGAGCTACGGCATCGAGGTCGCCAATCTGGCGGGCCTGCCGCCCAAAGTCATTCGGCGGGCGCGGGAGATCCTGGCCGAACTGGAAAGCCAGGACAAGGCCCCCAAGCAGACCTCTGCCAGGGAGGAACCGCAAGTCTCTCTCACCGCCCTGGGGGAGGAAGAGGTGCTGGCAACGCTGCGGAATACGCAGCTGGAAAGCCTCACCCCCCTGCAAGCGATGAACCTATTGTATGAACTGAAAGCAAAGCTATAAAAAGCGATCATTTGACCAGATAAGGGAACACACCATGCCAAGGAACGAACAGACCAAAACCGAACACGCCCCGATCCAAGTGTTGGACGCCCATGTGGCCGACCTGATCGCCGCCGGGGAGGTGGTGGAGCGGCCGGCTTCGGTGGTGAAGGAGCTGGTGGAAAACGCCATCGACGCCGGGGCGTCGGCAGTGACCATTGAGATCCAGCGGGGCGGCATGGCGCTCATCCGGGTCACGGACAACGGCAGCGGCATCCCCGCCGGGCAGTGCCGCACGGCCTTTCTGCGCCACGCCACCAGCAAGCTCCACACCGCCCAGGATCTGGATGCCATCGGGACGTTGGGGTTCCGGGGGGAGGCCTTGGCGGCGATTGCTTCCGTGTCGCGGGTGGAGCTGATCACCCGAACGGCGGAGGAAATGCTGGGGAACTCGCTGACCCTGGAGGGGGGAGAGATTGTGGAAGAGGAACCGGCCGGTTGCCCCCTGGGGACGACGATGGTGGTCCGGGACCTTTTCTACAACACCCCCGCTCGGCTGAAATTTATGAAGCGGGACGCTGCGGAGGGCGCGGCGGTGTTTGCCTTGGTGCAGAAGCTGGCGCTGTCTCACCCGGAGGTGTCCGTCAAGTTTCTCCGGGACGGGAAGCAGGATCTCCTGACGCCGGGGGACGGAAATTTACAGTCGGCCCTCTATGCGGTCTTAGGCCGGGACATGGCCCTGGGCTTTGTGCCGGTGCAGGGGGGCGCGGAGGACGTGACCGTAACAGGCTTTGTGTCCCTGCCCGCCTGCTGCCGGGGGAGCCGGAACCAGCAGTTCTTCTTCGTGAACGGGCGGCAGGTGAAGTCGAAGCTGCTCATGGCCGCCTTAGAGCGGGCCTATGAGAACCAGAAGATGGTGGGGAAGTTCCCCGGCTGTGCGCTGCAGCTTCAGCTCAAGGCCAACGCCGTGGACGTAAACGTCCACCCGGCAAAGACCGAGGTCAAGTTTTTGTATGAGCGCAAGGTCTTTGACGGGGTGTATTACACCGTCCTGGCCGCGCTGAACGGAGAAAACCGGCACCCCGACCTCGTCTTCCCGGAACAAAAAAAGACGGAATCGGTGCAAATGTCTGTTAAAACACCTCCTGCTGCATCGACGGCGAACCCGTCCGCCGGGGGTGGATTCCAGCGGATGAGCGCCCAGCAGTTCCGGGAGGGACAGACCCTGCGGGACCCTGCTGCCGCCGCGCTTCTGCGGCCCCTGGCACGGGAAATGCCCCCGGTGCCCCCCAAAGCACCCGCGAAAGCAAGCCCAGGGGGAACCAGAGTTTTCCCCGGTTTCTCCACAGGAAACGAAGAAAAATCCACAGCTTTTCCTGCAAATGTGGATAAATCGGTGGAAAATGTTGAAAACTTCGCTCCGGCCCCCTCAGCCGTTGACATTCCCCGTCCACGACCCGTGGAGGAAAACCGGGCGGAGAGCGCTCCCCAGCTGACCCTATTGCAGCCGCCTGCCCAACCCCAGGCACCGGAAACGGTGCCGGTCCCGCCGGCCCCGGCGAAGGAAGCGACCGCCGAGGAAGCGCCTTGGCGGCTGGCCGGAGAAATCCTGCAAACCTACCTCATCGTGGAGCAGGGGGACACGGTCCACCTTATCGACAAACACGCCGCCCACGAGCGGATGAACTTCGACCGCATGAAGGCCGCGGGCTACCAACCCATGGCACAGACCTTGCTGGCCCCCGTGGTCTTTACCCCGCCCCCGGAGGAGGGGGTGGCGCTGCTGGACAACCTGGACCTGCTGGCGCAGTTTGGCTTTGCCTGCGAGGAGTTTGGCGGCGGGGCCTTTGTGGTGCGGGAGATCCCCGACTATTTGGAACCCGGCCAAGTGGAAGCCGCCTTGTGCGAGCTGGCGGGAGAGCTGCTGAAGGGGGCCGGGGCCGACCCCCAGGCGGCGCGGGACGCGGTGCTGCACACCATGGCCTGCAAAGCAGCCATCAAAGGCGGGCAGAAGAACACGCGGGAGGAGCTGCTGGTGGTGGTCCGGGAGGTCATGGCCGGGCGGGTGAAATACTGCCCCCACGGGCGGCCGGTGGCCGTTACCATGACCCGGCAGCAGCTGGAGCATCAGTTTAAGCGCAGCTAATGGACAGGCAGGGGATTTGGTGGTAAAATAAGGTCGAATCCCGAAGGAAAGGTGGTGCCTGAGATGGCCCAGTCCAAAAAACTCATCGTCATCTGCGGCCCCACCGCCACCGGCAAGACCAAGCTGGGCGTCGCCCTGGCCAAGGCGCTGGACGGTGAGGTCGTCTCCGCCGACTCCATGCAGGTCTACCGCGGGATGCCCATCGGGACAGCCCAGCCGACCGCAGAAGAACGGGACGGCGTGCCCCACCACATGATGGCCATGGCCGACCCCAGCGAGAATTACAGCGTCGCCCGCTATGTCGAAGAGGCCACGGCCTGCGTGGAGGATATTTTTGCGCGGGGGAAACAGCCGATCCTGGTCGGGGGAACGGGGCTGTACATCGACGCCCTTTGCAAGGGGCAGACGTTTTCTGACTTCCAGCCGGACAGCGGCCTGCGGGCCAAGCTCCAGGCGCAAGCGGCCCAGGGGGGGCTTCCCCGGCTCTGGGCAGACCTGGAACGCATTGACCCTGAGGCGGCTGCCCGCCTACACCCCAACGACGAGAAGCGAATTTTACGGGCGTTGGAGGTGTGGTACACCACCGGCAAGACCATCTCCCAGCACAACCGGGAGACCCAGGCCGTGCCGCCGCGGTATGAGGCGCTGACCATCACGCTGACCTACGCCGACCGGCAGGCGCTGTATGCCCGCATCGACCAGCGGGTGGACGAGATGATGGCGCACGGCCTGGTGAAAGAGATTCAGGCCTTGCTGGCCGCCGGCATCCCCAAGGACGGGACAGCCATGCAGGCCATCGGCTACAAGGAGCTGGTCCCGGCCGTCGCCAGCGGCGACGCCGATGCCATCCAACAAGCCGCCGAAGAGGTGAAGCTCCGCTCCCGGCAGTATGCCAAGCGGCAGCTGAGCTGGTTCCGCCGAAACCCCAAGGCCCACTGGATCGAGGTGGACAGGCAGGGAAATATTTCCAGCATCATCCGGGATTCGACGGACTTTCTCCACGAAAACGGAGTAGGATAGACGCACCACAAAGAAAAGGAGTGCGTCTACTATGCAACAGACACAGATCGCAGTACAACCCAGAAAGCGCAACTTACAGGACACCCTGCTCTCCAAGCTGCGGCGCAGCCGGATGGGCGCCACCGTCTTTTTAGTCAACGGCTTCCAGATCCGGGGAGAGATCCGTGGCTTTGACCCCTTCGTGGTGGTCATTTACAGCGACGGAAAGCAGCAGATGGTGTACAAGCACGCCATCTCCACGGTCGTGCCCGAACGGCCCCTGTCCTGGGAGGATGACGCAGACTAGCGCCGGGCCTTGTCTCTGACGGGTTCTTCTCCGTCTGGAAAAGGACAAGGTCCCAGCCCAAGAAAGGCTGACCCTATGAACCAACAACAAGGTACCATTTTTTCCAAGGTCGCCATGCCCATCGCCATCACCGCCATCGTGGTGTATCTCATCTGCTCGGCTTGGGTGGGGATGCGGGACCCTTATAAATTCACCGTCGCTTACACAGATTCCATGGAGACCAGCGTCAACGCCACCGGCTGGGTGGTCCGCTCGGAGGTCCCCGTGTCCGGTGCGTCCGGCGTGGTCCAGCTGCTGCGGGGCCAGGGCGAAAAAGTCGCCAAGGGGAAAGACCTGGCCGTGGTCTATCAGGACGAGACCTACGTGGCCAGCCAGGAGGAGCTGCTGCAGGTGCAGACCGATCTGACCGCCTTGCAGTACGCCACCTATCCGGAGTCTCCCTCTGGCACGGCTTTGGAGGAGCAGATGCTCTCGTCGATGACGAGCCTGCGTCAGGCCGCCTCCAGCGGGAACTTCAGCGGCCTGGCGGACCAGAGCGCCACCTACCGCAAGCTGGTGCTGCGGCGGGAGTATCTGCTCTCGTCCGACGCCACCGCGGCCATGACCCAGGCCGCCGCCCAGCTGCAGAGCCGCTATGATGAGCTCCAGGCCCACCAGTCCAAGGCGTCCAGCATCCAGGCCCCGGTCTCCGGGCTGTTCTCCTCCTATGTGGACGGCTACGAGACCGTCCTGACCCCCGCCAAGCTGGAGGGCTTAGGCCCCCGTGACCTGGAGGCCTTCGCCCAGACCGACCCCACCCCGGCGGACAACGTCATCGGCAAGCTGGTGACGAACGCCGCCTGGTATTACGCCATCACCGTGCCGGGGGATACCGTCGGCCGGTTTGACAACGGCGACAGCGTGGACGTGTTTTTCGACTCCCTGTCCGAGAGCTTCCCCATGACCGTTTACAGCGTGGGGGAGGTCCAGGACAACAAGGTCGTGGTGGTCCTCCGCTCGTCCCAGGACGATGACAAGGCCGAGGACCTGCGCCAGGAGAGCGGCCGGGTCATCTTCCACAGCAGCGAGGGCATCCGCGTGCCCAAGCAGGCCCTCCGCATCACGAAGGACGGCGAGCGGGGCGTTTATGTGGTCGTGTCCCAGAAGGCCCGGTTCCGCCCGGTGACCATCCTGGCCGAGGACGACACGAGTTATTTGGTCAAAGCCGCTCCCACGAGCGAAGAAGATACCCGCATCCTGCGGGACGGGGACCAGGTGGTGCTGGCCTCCGCAGAACTAACCGACGGAAAGGTGGTACGTTGAAACCATGCCAGAGACAAAGAGCTATGAATCCATCGCCGCGAACGTCGCGGCCGTGCGGGAGAACATGCGTCAGGCCGCCGAAGCGGCCGGACGGGACCCCCAGGACATCACCCTGGTGGCCGCCACCAAAGTGCAGACTTCCGACACCATTCGCAACGCCATCCGGGCGGGCATCACCATCTGCGGCGAGAACCGCGTGCAGGAGCTGGTGGCCCACCTGGAGGACAACGCCTATGAGGGGGCTAAGGTCCACTTCATCGGGCACTTGCAGACCAACAAAGTGAAGTTCGTCGTGGGCAAAGTGGACATGATCGAGTCCATCGACTCCGAGCATCTCATGGACGCCGTGGAAAAGCAGGCGGCCAAACTGGACGTCACCCAGGACATCCTGCTGGAGGTGAACATCGGCGACGAGGCCAGCAAGGGCGGCGCCAAGCGCAGCGACATCCTGGCCCTGGCCCACCACGCCCTCCAGTGCCCCCACCTGCGGCTGCGCGGCATCATGAGCATCCCCCCCGCCACCGCAACCGAGGAGGAAAACAAAGCATTTTTCCAGGAAACTTATCAGCTTTTTATTGACATGCGGAACGAATTAGGGGATAATGTTTCTAATATTGACTGCCTTTCCATGGGCATGAGCGGAGATTACCCCTTGGCCATCGCAGGTGGGTCCACCATGGTGCGGGTGGGCACGGCTCTGTTCGGCGCTCGTCCCCCCTGGCACCCCCAGGGCTGAGGGAGGCTCCGTCACACCATTGACGACATAATTTTAGGGGGTTACACACACCATGGGATTCTTAGATGAACTCAAGCGTCTCACCCATCCCTATGAGGATGATATGGAAGACGATTACGACGAGGACGAAGACCTGTACGAGGACGAGGACGAAGAAGAGGACGAACCCGAACACGAGGCACCCCCGCGCCGGGAGGAACCGCCCCGCCGGGCCGAGCCCCCTCGCCGCCGGGAAACCCCCACGTATCAGGAGCCGCCCCGCCGCAACCCCGGCGGCGGAAAAGTGGTGAACATCCACGCCACCACACAGTTACAGGTCGTGCTGGTCAAGCCGGAGCGGTATGAAAACGCCTCCGAAGTGGCCGACCACCTGCGGGACAAGCGCACGGTCGTCCTGAACCTGGAAAAGACCCAGAAGGACGTGGCCCGCCGCCTGTTGGACTTCCTCTCCGGCGTCGCTTACGCCCAGGAAGGGAAGATCAAAAAGGTCGCCTTGCAGACCTATATCGTCACGCCTTACAACGTGGACATCATGGGCGACCTGATCGACGAGCTGGAGAACAACGGCGTGTATGTCTGATCCCGGGCCGCGCCGGACCATAAATAGAAAGATAGGGATAGGAGTGACCGACCATGTTAACACCCCAGGAAGCGGAATCCCATGTGTTTCCGAAAGCCTCCTTCGGCGGCTATAATATGCTTCAGGTAGACGCCTTTCTGGACAGCCTCATCGAGGATTACCGCACGCTGTACCAGGAGAACGCCTCCCTGAAAAGTAAGATGAAGGTCCTGGTGGAGAAGGTAGAGGAATACCGCGCCACGGAGGACGCCATGCGGATGACCCTTCACTCCGCCCAAAAAATGGCCGACGCCATGGTGAAGGAAGGCGAAGCCAAGAAGCAGGCCGCCATTGACCAGATCGCCGCCTCTGTGGAGGAAAAGAGCAAGGCCGTCCGGGCCGAAATGGCCAAGGAAGAGCAGGCCGTGCTGGCCAAGCTGGAGCAGGTGAAAAAAGACCTGGCCAACGAGCAGGCCCGCCTGAACGCCGCCCGCGCCTCGACCACCACCTACATCGGCCAGCTGAAAGACCTGTACACAGCCCAGATCAAATACATCGGCAGCCTTTCCGGCCTCAACGCCGACGGCAGCAAGCCCGCCGCCCCGGCCAAGGACCCGGTGGTCACCGTGCCCCCGGAGCAGCAGGAAAAGGTCGCCCAGGACATTGAGGCCTCCATGGCCAAGATCTTCGACACCCCCGCCGAGCAGCCCGCCGCCCCCGCATCCAAGAGCGACGTAGGCGACACCCGTGTCTTTGACCAGGTGAAGTTCGGCAAGGACTACGAGATCGAATAAACAACCGCAACTGCACCACGGAACCTGGCCGGATTTCCGGGCAGGTTCTGTTGCCGTCTGGGGGAGATCCCTTCCCCCCACGAGAACATAGTATACTCTCCCCCGCCTCCAGCGGGGGGTTACGAGAATAAGGAGTGAACAGTCAACCATGTCTCAGGATTACAACGCAACCATCAACCTGCCGAAAACCGACTTCCCCATGCGGGCCGGTCTGCCCAAGCGGGAGCCGGAGATGCTCCAGCGCTGGAAGAAGCTGGACGTCTACGGAGAGCTGCTGAAGAAGAACGCGGACAAGCCCCGCTTCTCCCTCCACGACGGCCCTCCCTTCTCCAACGGCAACCTGCATATGGGCCACGCCCTGAATAAGTCCATCAAGGACATCATCGTCCGCTCCCACGCCATGCGGGGCTACTGCACCCCCTACATCCCCGGCTGGGACAACCACGGCATGCCCATCGAGTCTGCCATCATCAAGCAGAACAAGCTCAACCGCAAGAAGATGCCTGTCACCGAGTTCCGCTCTGCCTGCCATGAGTTCGCGCAGCACTACGTGGACGTGCAGAGCGAGGGCTTCCAGCGCCTGGGCGCCCTGGGCGACTGGGCCCACCCCTACCTCACCATGAACCCCTCCTTCGAGGCGGAAGAGGTCAAGGTCTTTGGCCGCATGTATCAGCGCGGCTACATCTACAAGGGCCTCAAGCCCGTGTACTGGTGCCCTCACGACGAGACGGCGCTGGCAGAGGCGGAGATCGAGTATCAGGATGACCCCTGCACCACCGTCTATGTGAAGTTCCCCATGCACGACGACCAGGGCAAGCTGGGCGACTTTGACAAGAGCAAGCTCTTCTTCGTGATCTGGACCACCACCATCTGGACCCTGCCCGGCAACCTGGCCATCGCCCTGCACCCCGACGAGAGCTACGCCCTAGTCAAGGCCCCCAACGGCGAGGTCTACATCCTGGCCGAGGCCCTGGTGAAGAAGGTCATGGAGGTCGGCAAGATCGAGGGCTACGAGATCGTCGCCACCCACCCCGGTTCCTTCTTCGAGAACATGCTGGCCGACCACCCCTTCCTGCCCAAGACCTCCCGTCTGGTGCTGGCTGACTACGTCACCATGGACTCCGGTACCGGCTGCGTCCACACCGCCCCCGGCTTCGGTGCCGATGACTACGAGACCTGCAAGCGCTACGGCATGGACATGGTGGTCCCCGTGGACGACCAGGGCCGCCACACCGACTACGCCGGCAAGTACGCCGGCATGTCCACGGAGGAATCGAACCCCGTCATCCTCGCAGACATGAAGGAAGCCTTCACGCACATTCTCTTCTGACAGATTATACCCTGCATGACGAAGCTGGCGGATTGCCGAGAGTAGGGTATTGGTATTCTTTAGCTGGCATAAGCCTCCTAATTCACCTTCTAATTGGGGGTAGTCAGCTGTTTGGTAGACATAATGCATCGCTTCGTTGCGGGTCGCATGGATGAGCAGGTGTTCGTCTTCGGCAAATACAATGGGAGCCCCTACGGCAGTTGCCTTAGCCTGGAAGACAGGTCGGGTTTCGGGGGTGGTTTCACCGATTACGACCGGAGTACCTTCTTTAATGATGCCCGCCTTTTCTGAAGCAATTTCTTCCAGGGTATTACCTAAAAACTGTACATCATCAGTTTCGACCATGTTCAGTTTTTGTGCAA
>OLNY01003484.1_pt1 | contig 10002 bp, 6 predicted proteins | sample 1671981 | NCBI WGS metagenome assembly OLNY01 (sample SAMEA3136632, study PRJEB25190) | human gut metagenome | biome: human gut; feature: human-associated habitat; material: faeces | place: Austria | collected 2013 | reverse complement strand
ATTCGCTATAAAGAGCTGGTCAAGGAGGATGAAGGCATAAATAACAATATGGAAAAGAAAAGAGATAAAAGGTGGATAGCAGGATATATCCGTATCTACAAGGTATTCTTTAATGTTAAAATCCTGAAAATATTTCCTAAAAAGAAAATAAAGTTTATTGACATTATCAGGAAAAATGAGTATAGTTTATTTTAATAAAAGGGAGTAACTGGCGCTTTAAGTAGCGTTTGCGAGCCGTCAATACGATGGAAGAAGTCCATCCGGATCGTGATGAAATAGTGAGACTTTTATTGCATGTAAAAAGCGGTGCAATAATTGTCTCTTTTTTTATTCGCACTGCAGATGAATCAGGATTATGGGTCACAAAGGAAGAGTGAACAATAACCAATAACCAGTTAGGAGGAAGGGCAGTGAAAGCATATTATCAATTATCGGGAGAAGAAGTTTTAAGAGAAGTGAATGGCTCGGAAGAACCATTAACAAAAGAACAGGTCAGTGAAAATCAAAAGAAATACGGACCGAATGAACTGACGGAAGGAAAAAAGAAGACAACAGTTCAGATTTTTCTGGAGCAATATAAAGATTTTCTGGTGATCATCCTTATTATAGCAGCAATCGCGTCGGGATTTATGGGAGATATTGAGAGCGCAGCTGTTATTGTTATCGTGATCACAATGAATGCAATTCTGGGAACTGTGCAGACAGTAAAGGCAGAGGCATCTCTGGCAAGTCTGAAGAAATTATCCGGTCCGGAAGCAAAAGTTCTTCGTGATGGAGTGGTTGTCCCGATTCCGTCTTCAGAAGTTACTGTTGGAGACATTATTATGTTAGAGGCGGGAGACTATATTCCTGCAGATGGACGTATTCTGGAATGTGCGAGCATGAAGGTTGACGAAAGTGCATTGACGGGAGAGAGTCTTGGTGTCGAGAAGACGACAGATGTGATTGAACAGGACGAAGTTCCTCTTGGAGACCGTATTAATATGGTATATTCCGGAAGCTTTCTCACGTATGGAAGAGGTTCTTTTGTAGTTACAGAGATTGGAATGAATACAGAAGTTGGTAAAATTGCAAGTCTTCTGAAGACGACATCTGAGAAGAAGACTCCATTGCAGGTGAACCTGGATCAGTTTGGACAGAAATTATCCATTTTAATTCTTGTATTCTGTGCGATTTTGTTTGGAATCAGTGTTTTCCGTGGTGAGAATATTGGAAATGCATTTCTTTTTGCAGTTGCTCTTGCCGTTGCAGCAATTCCGGAGGCGTTAAGTTCAATCGTTACGATTGTTCTTTCTTTTGGAACGCAGAAAATGGCGAAAGAGCATGCAATTGTTCGAAAACTACAGGCAGTAGAAGGACTGGGAAGTGTATCCATTATCTGTTCAGATAAAACAGGAACCCTGACACAGAATAAGATGACAGTAGAGCATTATTATGTAGATGGCCAGAGCATTTCCGCAGACAAGATCGATCTCCGGGATTCGTCTCAGAGCAGACTCCTTATCAGCAGTATTCTTTGTAATGACTCTACGAATATTGATGGTGTAGAGATCGGAGACCCGACAGAGACAGCACTGATTAATTTAGGAAGCAGTCTTGGTCTTGACCCGGAAGAAGTCAGAGTAAAGTATCCAAGAGAAAGTGAGAATCCATTCGATAGCGACCGTAAGATGATGGCAACAAAGCATTCATTAAACGGAGTGCCAACGATGATTGTCAAAGGAGCAGTTGATGTTCTTTTGAACCGGACAGACTGGGTTGAGATGAAAGGGGAGACTCATGAGATCACAGAAGAGACAAGAAGAGTGATCGAAGAGCAGAATCAGAAATACTCAAGAGAGGGATTACGAGTTCTTGCATTTGCTTATAAAGAAGTATCAGATGAGACGGAACTTACGCTGGAGGATGAAGATCATCTGATATTCCTGGGGCTGATCGCAATGATGGATCCGCCGAGAGAAGAGTCAAAAGCTGCTGTAGAAGAGTGTAAATGTGCAGGAATCCGTCCGATTATGATTACAGGAGATCATAAGGTGACAGCTGCTGCCATTGCAAAGAGAATTGGAATTCTTGAAAATGAATCCGAAGCCTGTGAGGGTGCAGAGATTGACAAAATGTCCGATGAAGAACTGAAAGACTTTGTGGAAGGGATTTCTGTTTACGCCAGAGTTTCTCCTGAACACAAGATCCGTATTGTGCGTGCATGGCAGGAAAAAGGAAACATTGTATCCATGACAGGAGATGGTGTGAATGACGCTCCGGCACTGAAACAGGCAGACATAGGAGTGGCGATGGGAATTACCGGAAGCGAAGTGTCAAAAGACGCTGCAGCAATGGTTTTGACAGATGACAATTTTGCGACTATTATTAAAGCAGTAGAGAATGGAAGAAATATATATCGCAATATTAAAGCATCCATTCAGTTTCTGCTTTCGGGAAATTTTGGAGCAATCCTGGCAGTGCTTTATGCTTCACTGATGGCACTTCCGGTACCGTTCGCACCGGTTCATCTGTTGTTCATTAATCTGCTGACAGACAGTCTTCCGGCAATTGCTCTTGGATTGGAACCACATTCGAAAAATGTGATGAAAGAAAAGCCACGACCGATAAATGAATCCATTTTAACGAAAGACTTTTTGATCAATATCGGACTGGAAGGATTATCAATCTGTACCATGGTCATGATTGCATTTACAATTGGATACAAAGACGGTAATGCACTACTTGCAAGTACAATGGCATTTGCAACACTTTGCTGTTCAAGATTGTTCCATGGGTTTAACTGTAAATCAAATCGTCCGGTTGTATTTACAAAAAGAGTCTTTAATAACATTTACCTGATCGGTGCTTTTGTAATTGGAATGATTCTGATCACGCTTGTTGTGACTGTTCCTGGACTGCATAACATCTTTAAAGTGCAGACACTGACATTATCGCAGTTACTTACTGTGTATGGTCTTGCAGCATTGAATCTTCCGATTATACAGATGATAAAGGCAGTTCGTGCAAAATTTAGAAAATAGGAGGAACAACAGTATGAAGAAAGTCGAGAAACCAAAGAAGCCATTAATCTTTTACTATTTGATTGCTTTGATTATTCTCGTGCTTCTTAACACATTTCTTTTTCCGAATATTCTAGGAAAGAATAAGGTGAAAGAAGTCGATTATGGAACTTTTCTTACAATGGTCGAGGGAAAAGAAGTATCAAAAGTAGAGTTGAATGGAGACACTATTTATTTTACAGATAATAGCGAGGAACCGAAATATTATGAGACAACAACGTTTGATGATCCAAATCTGGTAAATCGTCTGGAAGATGCGGGATGTGAATTCGGAAGAGTCGCACAGCAGGAGATGAATCCGCTTCTTAGCTTTTTCCTTGTATGGATTTTACCACTTTTGATCTTCTGGGCATTAGGACAGTGGCTTGCAAAGAAGATGATGGCCAAGATGGGTGGAGGTGCAGCAGGAAATCCGTTCATGCAGTTCGGAAAGAGCAATGCGAAGGTTTATGTGGAATCTACAACAGGAATCACTTTCCAGGATGTAGCCGGAGAAGATGAAGCGAAGGAACTGCTGACAGAGATTGTGGATTTTCTTCATAACCCGCAGAAATATACGGAGATCGGTGCAGTATGTCCGAAAGGAGCACTTCTTGTAGGACCTCCGGGAACCGGTAAAACTTTGCTTGCAAAAGCAGTTGCAGGAGAGGCAAATGTACCATTTTTCTCAATCTCCGGTTCAGAATTTGTAGAGATGTTTGTTGGCATGGGAGCTTCTAAAGTACGTGATCTTTTCAAACAGGCAAATGAAAAAGCACCTTGTATTGTATTTATTGATGAGATTGATACAATCGGTAAAAAGAGAGATAACGCAGGATATGGTGGAAATGATGAGCGTGAGCAGACATTGAACCAGTTGCTGACAGAGATGGATGGGTTCGATGCATCTAAGGGTGTTGTGATCCTTGCTGCAACGAACCGACCGGACAGTCTTGATCCGGCACTTCTCCGTCCGGGAAGATTTGACCGCCGTATTCCGGTGGAACTTCCGGATCTTAAAGGGCGTGAAGAGATTCTGAAAGTTCACGCGAAGAAAGTAAGACTTGGAGATGACATTGACTTTAATGCAATCGCAAGAGCTGCATCAGGAGCATCAGGAGCAGAGCTTGCAAATATGGTAAATGAAGCGGCACTGCGCGCAGTCAGAGAGAATCGTAAATATGTAACGCAGGCAGATCTTGAAGAAAGTATTGAAACTGTTATCGCCGGATATCAGAAGAAGAATCAGGTACTTTCTTCCAAGGAAAAATTAATTGTTTCTTATCATGAAATCGGTCATGCGTTGGTAGCAGCATTACAGACGAATTCAGCACCGGTTACAAAGATCACGATCATTCCGCGTACATCAGGTGCCTTGGGATATACAATGCAGGTTGAATCAGAAGAACGGAATCTGATGACACAGGAAGAGCTGATCAACAAGATCGCGACACTGACCGGAGGAAGATGCGCAGAAAAACTGATTTTTAATTCTATCACAACAGGCGCATCGAATGATATCGAGCAGGCAACAAAGCTTGCAAGAGCAATGATCACGCGTTATGGAATGAGTGACCGGTTTGGTATGGTTGCTCTTGAGACGCAGAACAATCCATATCTGGGAGGAGACAGCAGTTTAAGTTGTTCCTCGCAGACAGCAGCAGATATTGATCAGATGGTTGTAGATACCGTAAAACACGGATATGATACAGCGATGGATCTTTTGGAGAAAAACCAGAAGAAACTTCATGAGCTTGCAAAATACCTGTATGAGAAAGAAACAATTACAGGAGAAGAATTTATGCAGATTTTGACGAGAACGGAGACGTTGGAAGAAGCAGAAGGGAAGTAACAGATGGCAAGAAGCAGAAACAAGAAAACAGAGATTGAAGAAGAAATAGAGAAGCGGATACCGACAACCCGTTACAATCCGGATTATAAAGTCGGATTGACAGCACAGCAGGTGCAGGAGCACAGACTTCATGGCTGGGTAAACAGGGCAGTCGATCCTCCGTCGAAGACAACGAAAGAGATTGTACATGAGAATGTATTTACTTACTTTAACTTAATCTTTCTTGTTCTGGCTATTTTGTTATGTCTGGTTGGATCCTTCCGGGATCTGACCTTTCTTCCGGTTATTATTGCAAATACGTTGATTGGTATTATACAGGAAGTGCGTGCCAAAAAAGTGCTGGATAATCTGACCATGCTAAATGCACCGAAAGCGACTGTAGTGCGAGATGGTAAAAGATCGTTGATTGATGCAGAAGAGTTGGTAGTTGATGATATTGTCATATTTAAAGCCGGCGCGCAGGTATGTGCGGATGCACAGGTTTGTGCAGGTGAGGTACAGGTAAATGAATCTCTGCTGACAGGCGAGTCTGATGAGATTACAAAACATGCCGGAGATCAGCTGATGTCAGGAAGTTTTATTATTTCCGGTCAATGTCATGCAAGACTTGATAAAGTCGGTGAAGATTCTTATATTTCAAAGCTTACACTGGAAGCAAAAGAAATGCAGAATGGTGAGCGGTCAGAGATGATCCGCTCGCTGGATAAATTGGTTAAATGCGTCGGTGTGGCAATCATTCCGATTGGAATCATACTCGTTGCACAGTCTCTGGTATTCCAGAATGCATCATTCCATTCAAGTATTACGTCAATGGTAGCGGCTGTGATCGGAATGATTCCGGAGGGACTTTACCTTCTTGCAAGCGTTGCACTTGCTGTCAGTTCAATCCGGCTTGCACAGCAGAAAGTATTGCTTCATGATATGAAATGTATTGAGACACTTGCGCGTGTTGATGTACTTTGTGTAGATAAAACTGGTACGATCACAGAAAATACGATGAAAGTACAGGAACTTATTCCAACGGAGCAGTACGATACGGAAAAGATGGGATCTCTTCGTCTTATGGTCGGAGATTTTGTTTCAGCTATGACAAACGATAATATCACAATGGCTGCAATGAAAGAATATTTTACACATTCTTCAGGAGCAAAAGCAATTTCCAAGACAGGATTTTCATCTGCGACAAAGTACAGCAGTGCTACATTTGAAGATAAGACATATGTTCTTGGAGCGCCGGAATTTGTACTTCTGGATGATTACGAGCAACATAAGGAAAAAATCACAGAGCTTGCATCTACAGGTGCCCGTGTTCTTGTATTTGGTACTTATGCAGCGGAGATTGATGGAAAAGCACTGACAGAGCCGGTAACACCGTTGGGCTATATCTTACTTGCGAATCCAATCCGTGAGGCGGCAAAAGAAACATTCCAGTACTTTGCAGAGCAGGGAGTTGAAGTGAAAGTTATTTCCGGAGATAATCCGGTTACAGTTTCCAAGGTTGCAAAAACAGCAGGAATTAAAAATGCTGAGAATTATGTGGATGCATCAAGTCTTGAGACAGAAGAAGATATTAAGAAAGCGATTCTTGAGAAGACAGTGTTTGGACGTGTAACTCCAAACCAGAAACGACAGTTTGTTCAGGCACTTAAAGAGGCTGGGAAAACAGTTGCTATGACAGGAGATGGAGTAAATGATGTCCTTGCTTTGAAGGATGCAGACTGCAGTATTGCAATGGCATCAGGAAGCGAGGCAGCGGCACAGGCTTCTCAAATCGTACTTCTGGAGTCAGATTTCTCTTGTATGCCGCAGGTTGTATTAGAAGGAAGAAGAGTAGTCAATAATATCCAGCGTTCGGCGAGCCTGTTCCTGGTTAAGAATATATTCTCTTTCCTGCTGAGTCTTTTCTCGGTAGTATTTATGTTTACTTATCCACTGGAACCATCACAGGTATCGCTGATCAGTATGTTTACGATCGGTATTCCGGCGTTCTTCCTTGCACTTGAGCCGAACAAGAATATCATTAAAGGACATTTCCTGACGAATGTATTCCTGAAAGCACTTCCGGCAGCACTTACAGATGCATTGGCGGTTGGGGCACTGGTTGTCTTTGGAAAGACATTTGGAGTAGGAGAGCAGGATATCTCAACAGCAGCAACGATGCTTTTGGCAATTGTAGGATTTATGATCCTCTATAAGATCAGTGCACCGATGAATAAGCTTCGTGCAGGGATTCTTGGCGGATGTATCGCAGGATTATTATTCTGTAGTATTTATTTGAATCAGCTGTTTGCGATTAGCGGAATGACAACAAAGTGTATCATGCTTTTTGTTGTATTTGCGATCGCAACAGAGCCGGTACTTCGTTATCTTACGATTCTTCTTGGAAAAGGAAGATTCTATTACAGACGTTTGCGCGGAAAAACGCCGTTAAAGGAAGAAGCATAATGTGCAGTGAAAAATAAAAAACAAATGTAATTATTCAGAACAAAAATTAGATAAAAATCAAGCGGCAGCAGGGAATTATTAATCCTTACTGTCGCTTGATTCTGCTTTACTTTTAATCAAAGAAAGTTTCATGCAGTTTACGTACTGCAAGATCTGCATAGGCTTCATCGATCAGAGCAGTGATGCGAATCTCAGATGTAGTAACCATCTCTGTGTTGACATCAATACTTGCGAGTGCACCGAACATCTTTGCAGCAACACCTGAATGAGAACGAATACCGGCACCGATGACAGAAACTTTGGCAACATTTTCATCAGAATCCAGTTTCTTAATGCCAAGATAGTCTTTGCTTTCATTTAACAGATCCAAAGCACGGAGCATGTCCGATTTTGCAACAGTGAAGGATACAGATTTTGTACCGTCTTTACCAAGAGACTGGATCATGACGTCAATGTTCAGTTTATTCTTATCTAAAAGATTTAAAAGACGGAATGTGCTGTTAGGCTCGTTCCCGAGACCGGCAACACGGATTTTGGCTACATTTTTATCGGCTGCCACACCACTGATTAACATTTTTTCCATTTTCGTTTTCTCCCTTACAATTGTTCCTGAATTGTGGTTTAAGCTAGAACATACCAGAAGTTCTACACCGTATTTTTTCGCAATTTCTACACATCTGCTGTGAAGGACTTTCGCACCAAGAGAGGCCATCTCAAGCATCTCATCATAAGTGATCTCCGTCATTTTATGAGCGTTTGGAACAACGCGTGGATCGGCGGTATATACTCCGTCTACATCTGTGTAAATTTCACAGACATCGGCATGGAGTTCAGCAGCAAGAGCAACCGCTGTTGTGTCAGAGCCGCCGCGGCCAAGAGTTGTGATATCTTCATACTTATTGATTCCCTGGAATCCGGTTACGATGACGATCTTGTTCGCATCAAGCTCTTTACGGATACGCTCAGAATCAATTCTCTTGAATCGCGCATTTTGATAATTTGAAGTTGTATGCATTGGAACCTGCCATGCATTCAGTGACACTGCACTGACGCCCATGGAAATCAGAGTCATTGCCATTAAGGATACAGAAACCTGTTCACCGGTTGTGAGAAGCATATCTAATTCCCTGCGGGAAGGCTGCTCTGTGATCTGTTTTGCTGTTGCGATCAGATTATCTGTAGTCTTTCCCATAGCAGACAGGACAACAACAACCTGGCTGCCTTCGCGCTGCTTTGCGATACAGCGGTTTGCTACGTTGCGGATGTGCTCCAAATCGGCCACGGAGCTTCCGCCAAATTTCATTACTGTCAGCATATTTTTATCTCCCTTATATTCTCTGACGAATCTGTGTTGCTGGTAATATATAGTGTGAGCAGTAACAGCAAAAGAGTCAGAGAATTTTTAGTTACTGTTCATAGTGGGTGTGAGCAGCAACTTTATACGTAGATAAGTATAGCAAAAAAAAGAAATAAAATACAGAAGAACATTTGTTCTATATATACTTGCAGTGGCATAAAGTGTGTGTTATACTGCAAATTAACAGAAAGCAGGTGAATAAAGATGACTCCAAAAGAAGTAATACCAAAAGTGCAGCAGGACCTTTTTACAATGCAGGATCTAAAATATCGGGATTTTCACGCAAAACTGATGCCGACAGTAGATAAAGACTCTGTAATCGGTGTGAGAGTTCCTATGCTTCGGGCTTACGCAAAGAAGTTTGGGAAGACAGAAGAGGCGAAGCAGTTTCTTAAGATCCTGCCACATCAATATTATGAAGAGAATAATCTGCATGGGCTTCTGATCGAGCAGATTAAAGATTATGAACTCTGTATAGAAGAACTGGAGCGCTTTCTGCCCTACATCGATAACTGGGCAACTTGTGATCTTCTGGCAGTCAGAACAGTGAAGAATCATCTGAATTCTTATATCAAAAAGATAGATCGATGGCTGGAATCAGAGCATATATATACGATCCGATTTGGAATCAATATGCTGATGCGCTATTATCTGGAAGAAGAATTTAAGTTAGAATATCCGGGGAAGGTTGCCGCAATCCGTTCAGAAGAGTATTATGTAAATATGGCCAGGGCATGGTATTTCGCAACAGCACTTGCCAAAAAGTATGATCAGGTTCTTCCATTTCTAGAAGAACAGAAGATGGACGTATGGACACATAATAAGACAATCCAGAAGGCAATCGAAAGCTATCGGATCACGCCGGAACAAAAAGAGTATCTGAGAACTTTGAAGATAAGACAATAATGTTTGTAGGAGGAGAAACAATGGCAGAAAAATTAAGAGTACTTATGATTAATGGAAGTCCAAGAGCAAACGGAAATACTAGTGTAGGACTAAAAGAAATGGAAAAGATTTTTCAGGAAAATGGAGTAGAAGTAGAGACAGTAGTTGTTGGAAATAAACCTGTCCGTGGATGTGTTGCCTGTGGAGGATGTGCTTCCAAGCAAAAATGTGTTTATGATGATGTAGTTAACGAACTGGCTTTGAAATTCGAGAAAGCAGACGGACTGGTTATCGCAAGTCCAGTCTATTATGCATCCGCAAATGCAACATTGATCGCCTGTCTTGACCGCCTGTTCTACAGCACATCATTTGATAAGACTATGAAAGTAGGAGCCGCGTCTGTCTGATGTGACATATTTTCA
>OLNY01003472.1_pt1 | contig 10025 bp, 8 predicted proteins | sample 1671981 | NCBI WGS metagenome assembly OLNY01 (sample SAMEA3136632, study PRJEB25190) | human gut metagenome | biome: human gut; feature: human-associated habitat; material: faeces | place: Austria | collected 2013 | reverse complement strand
TCTGCTTCTTTTGAGAAGTTCGTTGCGCGTGTCGCCATTGCTCAGCGCGGGCGGTCTGAACCTCTCGTTCTTCCGCAAGGGCTTGCGGCCACGAGTCTTGCCCTTGTAGTTCTTCGGGTGCTTCTTGCGGTAACATCTGCGTCGTGCGGCATATCGCTTGAGACGTCTGCGGTGTTCGAGTTCAAGCCGGCGTTGTTCCGCCTGCGCCTCGCGTCTGTAACGGAGACGTATCTCTTCCACGCCGTCAATGCAGCGCTTCATGATGTGGAAGCAGTCCAATGTCAGAATCGCATTGGGGAAGGCCGTATGCACAATGACCGCCATAGTGTCGGAAAGATCGGCTGTCACCTCCTTAACCCTCAATCGCTCTTTCTCGGGTATTTGGAGCGGGATTGTCAGCACATCCTCCGCCTTTGTGCCTCGCACGGCTGCTATCAGCGAGCCCTGACGGCAATGGCCGTCCTTGTTCGTCAGGAACGTGAACAGGTCGTCCTAGAGTGAGGTCTCGTCGATGCCGATGCACGGAATTTTCCGACCATCAGCAACGATGTGCGTCCCTTTGTCCAGACGAATCCAGAACTTAGGAATATACACGGCGCTGAAATGCAGCACGGTGGTCGAGTCAGTAAGCTCTATCCTATTGACGTCCAGCGTCTCCGTGGTATAGAAATCCACCGCCGGATATTCAACGACATTAGTTTCACGCTTACATCCTGCTGCAATACTCACCAGCAAATGCGACAGCCCGATTATTCTTTTCATCTCGAAACTTTAATTTGCGGGTTCAATTTAAGGATTACATTTCAGATTGGCAATATCCGATAACGGAATATTCACTACCTTTACGGTAAATTTCGGAATCAGCATACCCACGCTATTTCAAGAGTCACATTCCTCAAAGCGGCACTGCCGCCCAGTGTGCGAGATTCCGGTTTCGATGCACATAGCATAAAAAAAATAAAGAAGTATGAAAGAAGTGAATCCCAAAGAGACTACCAGAGCCTACGCATTTGAGTTCTGGATGAGGGCTCCGATGCCGATGGTGACGTTTTTCAAGACAATCGATGTCACATGACTGACAAGAATCAGCAGAAGGACAGGACTGAAATTCAATATGTTGATGTGCTACTGCATCGGCAGGGCGGCAAGCGGAGTGAAGGAATTTTACATGCTGCCGGTCGGAGAAAAGCTGATTGAATATGACAGTCTGGCGGTGAACACCATTGTCGCGAACAAAAACGGAGAGGTCAGCTCGTGCGATGTGCCTTTCAGTGACGACATGCGCACCTTCAACGACAATTATCTGAAACTCACCAGGCAAGTGGCCGAAAGCTGCGAAAATCACGACCTGACGGACAGTATGGTCATCGGAACGTCAGCGTTGGCGAAGTATGAGATCGATGGAGCCGTCGGAATGTACAGCGGCATATTCAACAACCCGTTCCTCATCTGGGGAAAGTACAGAAGCCACTGGTTCAGAAAGACTCTGACCGTCTCGTTCCAGTTCCACCACACCCAAATGGACGGAGCGCACGCGGCCATATTCTTAAATAGGTTGCAGGAGGTCATTTATCGCCTGAAAATAAAATGAATCTATATAGAGGCAGACTAGCTTTTGCCTTATAGTACTGATATTCAAACAATTATAAACCATTGACATTCCTGTGCTATAATTTGTATGTAAAGGACTTAATCTCCATTGTGGTCATACACTACTAAGACAAAAGGTGGCGGAGGAGCTCGGGGGTTATGCATTGGGTGAAAAAAGCCACTTTTTTCACCCAATGATAATCCGTAATGACTTTTCGGGGGTCAAACGCGCCTTTTTTCACCCGGAATAATAACCCTTCGCGTCTAAACCAACTTTGCCACACGCGAAGGTTGGTGAACGTGAATCAAAAATATTAGGCCATTTTATACACGTGTATAAGCCTTTCGCCGTACGTTTTTGTCTCACGAGATCCAACTCTTCCTGGTGCGATAAACCAAGCGCACCTGAGGGTTATGGGCATATTGTGGAATAGTCAGTGGAACCTCAGAACCGCACTATATTAGGTCTGGCTATTATATGTCATTAATAAACACAGTTATCTGCTGCTCGCAACCGTCCAGACGTTGGTACGATATGAAGAACGATAGTCAACAGGTATATAATTTCTATTATATGTTCCTATGAGAGATGAAGTGTATTGTCAGTTAAATGAACTAATAATGCACCTTCACAGGCATCTATTTGTGTAAACCACGCTTTTAGGGGGATAATGATCTCTTCACGAGCGTCTTTCAGTCATATTCCCGCTTTTAGAGAATGTGGGGTAAATTTTAAGGCAATTATAAGAGACTCGCCACCAACTAGGCAATATGCTGAAAATTAATAAATTACAATATTTTGTCATCAACTCGTATATAATTGCCTGGTTTTTTCATTATATTTGAAGAACGATGATTACTGGTAATGAGTACTTTTCATAACATAGATGAACTGACACGTTGTCTTGACAGGGAGAAAAAACTGCTGAATGAATTATTCGCCAAGCGTAACGCGCTTTCTTTCAGATATGATTACGCCTTGGAGTTAACCGACTACAAGGAAGAGCGTATTAAATATCTGATTGAGAATGAGGTTATCCGTGAAAGCGGAGACTTTCTGGAGATGGAGGACATCTATGTACAATTCTTCGAAGAGGTTCTTCAAATCAATGAAGAGATTAATGTCTCAAGCGTTCAGGACTACATCACCCACCTCAAGGAAAACATCGGATATTGGATGAGTTCTGGAAGCGAAAAGGATAAGTATAAATATTCCAATGAGGTCAGAAGAGCGTTGAAAAGAATCGCTCTGGCGACAGAGAAGAACGTCATCGATGTAAAAAGGAATATTGACAGAACGTACAAGAATGAACCTGACTACAAAATCAAAAAGAAGAAGCTTGAGAATCTGGATGACAAACGTAAAGGAATATCCTCGCTGATTGACAGTGCCGAGCGGGTCATAGATGAGGAAAACGCTTTCTTTACAGTCGCTCTGGACAACCAGATGAGAAGCGTTGTCAATGATGCGCGTCTCCAGATGAAAGACTCTTACCATAATCTGATTGAGATTGAGCGGCAGATCATCACTTACCTGAATTTGATCGAATACCAGAATAAGCTTCTGGAGAAAGCCCGTCGCCTCAGGTACCTTAAGGACCAACTCATTCTTGAGGACGTGACAAACATCCGGCAGATAGCATCCGAAATGAATCCTGTGATATTCGAGCCAGAAATAAGGACCTTGAACCGCAGGCTCTCTCTGGAGAGGATGCAAAATGACGACGATGTTCAAGAAGTCATACTGAAGGTTGTAAAAGAGATTGGGAACAGGCATTCCACTCGTGGGAGAATGGCTGGCGACATCCCTGTATCATACTTGATGGACGAGCCAAGAATCAATGATTCCTTTAATCTTAAAGGAATATTCAATGCCTTCGCCGCTACGGGACACAACTTGTTCAAGTTCGTTTGGAATTATGAATATCATACACCGGTTTCTGACGACACAAGAATAATACTATTCTGTCAGATCGCTTCAATATTCTCAGACAGCCTCAACTTCACCGATGAATATGAAAGATCCGGAGGCATTGAATATCCAATCGTTAATGTTAGGTAACAGAAAAGATGAGATACACCACAGAAATATTCGAGACTCTCTCAAAAGGGAAATTCATCTCAGCCAACAGTCTGGACAAGACCCAGCAGCATTGGTTCGATGATATTGAAGACAACTTTCAGGAATACTACGACTTCTTCATCCAGATTGGATATTCGCTTGAAGGAGGAAACGGATACTGGTTTTTCACCAGACCTATGTCCAAGGTGGATCTTGAATCCAAGATAAAGTCATTGATGAAATGGATTGACAACCTCTCGTTTCTAAAGTCATTCAATTCCCTGTTTGGTTCTGGGTTCACATTCACGAAAGCCGACATCCTCGTCCAATTTTCGTGTAATGTGGAACTGAAGAATCTGATTTCCAAAATGTTTTCAGGGAAGAGCAGCAATGAGGACAAGATAGACGCTCTCATCAACGACCTTATGCGCGAAGGATTCATTGAAATCGAGAATGAGATCGAGGGGCGCTACAAAGTGCTGAATTCATTCGGCTATATTGAGGAAATAGTTCAAAAGATTGACATAACGGAGGAGGCTGACAATGAGGAATCTAAGTAAAATCATATTCATAAACAGCGCGAATATTCCGTATTCCGAGACAAGACTTGACGGCAATGTGCATTTCATAGGGACCCAAGGCGTAGGGAAAAGCACGATCCTACGCGCTATCCTATTCTTTTACAACGCCTCCCCTATCCATCTAGGAATTCCCAAAGAGAAAAAGAATTTCGATGCTTTCTATTTTCCGTTTTCCAACTCACACATAATCTACGAAGTGGAACGAGAAAACGGGGTCTATTGCATAATCGTTTCTAAATCAATGGGACGTATCTGCTACAGATTCGTTGATGCCCCATACGACAGAAATTGGTTCATCGGTCTTGGCAACAAAGTCTATGAAGATTGGGCTGAAATCAGACATCGAATCAGTGAGTCAAGCGGAACCCAACCGTCAAGGAAAGTGACCACATTCGAACTGTTCCGCGATATCATCTATGGCAACAACAGGCGACCGGAATTGGTTGATTTCCGGAAATATGCCATTGTCGAAAGTTCCAAATATCAAAATATTCCACGAACCATCCAAAACGTGTTTCTTAACACCAAGCTGGACGCCGATTTCATAAAGGACACAATCATCAAGTCAATGACAGACGATAACATAAGCATTGACCTTGATTATTTCAGAAATCAGATTCGTGATTTTGAGAATGAGTACAATGACATCTACCTCTGGCTCAAGAAAGAGGCTAACGGCACGAACAGAAAAACAATTCAGGCTGGAGATGTCTTGAGGAAATACAACGCTATCCTATACTCACGGAAGCATATCCGTGAGCTTCGTGAGGAATTGAATTATGCGCTAAGGCAATGCCTTGAAAGCAAGCCGGAGATAGAAAGACGCATCGAAGAGACCTCATCGGAACTTCAACGTGCGGAGCGGCTCATTTCCGAAGAGACCGGAAAATACAACAAAGAGTTGGACTCTTTGAAAAAGTCCATCAATATTCTTGGCGACAAGATCAACGAAAGCAGAAAGCGGAAGCGCAAATACGAAGATATGCGGATATCCGAGATCATCAGCCGTGTCAAGCAGGAAGATTCATTGATCTCTGAGAAAGTCAACACTGAAGCCATCCTCAGGGAACTCACATCCGGCAGCAAGGACATTTCACTGAAATACAAGCATATCGAAGATTCTCTTCGTTCTGCCACGATCGAAAAAAAGAATATTCTGAACGCAGAACTATCCGATGCCAGAGCATACAAAGCCGAAGAAAAAGAGCGAATCATCGCCGATGGCAGGAAAACAGAGGACAACATAAGGTCCCTGTCGGCGGAAGAGATCAAAGTCTCGGAAGAGTCTGTCTCCGGGATAATGGAACAACTGACAGTGGAAAGAGTTCGTAGGGAGCGTATTGCCAGAACCAAGTATTACGAAAGGGAAATCAGCGATAAAGAAACTGAGATAAAGACACTTGACAAGGTCATCATAGAATCTGATGCTGAGAAAAAATCTTTGCATAGAGAAAAAGAATCCATCATACGGGAGGGAGAAATGTTGATGAAAGAGTGCGAAATGAAATACAATGCACTCATCTCAGAACTTACCGGCAAATCCGCAGTGACAAAGAAAAACATTGACGAAATCAACAGTGTTCTTGATGGTTACAAAGGCTCCCTATGCGAATGGCTGTCCGAAAATGTTTCTGGCTGGGAGGAGAATATCGGAAAGGTGATAGACGAGCGGAATATCCTTTACAGCAAATCATTGTCCCCTGAAAGAGTGGAATATTCAGAGAATATATTCGGAATAACTTTGGATCTTGCCAATGTTGAGAGGGAAATTCTAACTCCTGAGATTCTGAAAGGCAGACTGAACGAGGCTAAACAGAGGAAACAGGAAATAGACAAAGCTCTTGATAATGCGATAAATGAACGTGAGGCAGAGAAAAACGCAATTGTCAACAAAGTCAACCGGAAAGCAAAGGCCCTTGATGTCAGGATTCAGGAAGTCGGCTTGCGTTGCTATGAAAGTAATGAAGCCATCAAGAAGTTGAATGTCGAGATCAATGATCTGAAGAAGGCTGGAAAAGATAAGAAAGACAAAGAGTTAAATGCCGTAGAGAATAGAATCGGAGACTTTAATAATAGGCTTGAACTTGCGAAAGCGGCTCTTGCACAATGTAAAGAGGTGCTGAACAAGAAGATCGCCACAGCAAAAAAGGCGACTGATGCAAAACTGTCCGTCATAGAATTAGATTTCAAAGAAAAAGAGAATGACATTAAGATGAGGCTGAAGCAGTTAGACATTGACCTTGACATTGCATTGGATCAGAACAACAAAGAAAGACTACTCGAATTGAAGAACGCCGGCGCGGATGTGGATTCTATGAAACGGTATGAAACTATGATCCGTGAGATTGACAATGAGCTTTCTTTTATCAAGAGTCACCGGTCCGATGTCTCTGATTACGAAAAAGACAAACGCGAACTTTTTGACAACGAGGAAGGTTTCTGCAATGAGAGGAAGGAAGTCGAAGCTAAAGTAAAGAATCTTGACGAGAGATTCCGATTGCGCAAGGATAGATTGGAAACGGAAAGGGAAAGGCTCCTGAAAGAAATCAGTGATGAAAAAGAACGACTGGAAACAATCAGTGATAACGTTCTTGAGGCGAACAACTTTCTCGATGATCCTATGCTAAATCCTCATTCGGAACAGACGGACAGAGAAAAGCAAATCTCCGGCAAGTCTTGCCGTGAGATCACAAATGATTTGAGGTCGAGAATCATTTCAAGAGAAAACGATATGAAAGCGTTCAAAAGCGCTGTAACTGTGTTTAAAGATGGATTCTCACCCCGAAACCTTTTCAACTTCAAGACAGGGATGGTTACCGATCAAGAATATATGGACTTTGCGTCAGATTTGGACTCATTCATATCCAATGATATGCTTCAAGAGTTCCAAAAACGCATCAGCGAACGTTATACTGACATTATTCGACGCATTGCAAAAGAGACTTCCGACCTGACGCAAAACAGAAGCGAGATAAACAAGGTTATCAATGAGATAAACGATGATTTCTGCAAAGACAATTTTGTCGGAGCCATCAAGAATATCTCATTGAGGCAATTGGCAAGCGAAAACCGCCTTGTCCAACTTTTGTTGACAATTAAGGAGTTCAACGAGGAGAACCAATACAATATGGGCGAGATAGACTTGTTTTCCCAAGGAGACCGCTCCGAAGTCAACACAAAAGCTGTGGATTATCTGATGCGCTTTATGAAAGCGCTACAGAACGAGCCATCGACCAAGACTCTTGACCTCTCGGATTCGTTCAAACTTGAATTCAGAATTGTAGAAAACGACAATGACACAGGGTGGGTGGAGAAAATATCCAATGTCGGCTCTGACGGAACGGACATTCTTGTCAAAGCTATGATCAACATTATGCTTATCAATGTATTCAAGGAAAGGGCTTCCCGCAAGTTTGGAGATTTCAGGATCCATTGTATGATGGATGAGATCGGCAAACTGCATCCTAACAATGTCAAAGGAATACTAATGTTCGCCAACAAAAGGAATATCCTACTGGTAAACAGTTCTCCGACAACTTTCAACGCGGAGGACTACAAGTACACCTACCTACTTGAAAAAGACAATGATAGCAGGACGCGTGTAATCCCTCTCATAAGCCATTTAGACTGATTGTTATGTCAGAGAACAGACTTACAACCTCACAAGCGCAGAGGCTCAAAAGAATTCTATCCGGGGAGACTTTATCTTGGACAGCGCTTCCTGAATGGATTACAAGACCGCTTCTGGACGAGAATGTCATCTCCATCAGCACAAACGGAATCCGTAAGAAGATCCGTGTTCAGAATCCGGAGCTATGTGATCAACTCATCAGGGATCTGTTCACTTGCGGTGTCCCCATCGACGAATGGATGGAATTGCGTTCCGATAATCTTACCAGACAAGCGTTGGTAAATAAAACAGGTGACTCAAAAACATTAAAGGTTAACACTCTGCGTGGTTTCTTGGTCAATTGTATCGAACCGGTGGAGGTAATCATTGATAGGCAGACAATCTCGCTTACCCCACATAGCGGGATGTCATTTTTCATCTATCATCCTGAAACCTTAAGCATTCCAGAAGATGTAATTGTCGTAGGAATCGAGAACTTAGAGAATTTCAACAGTCTTTCGGAGCTAACGAACTTATTCTCAAGAGGAAAGTACATCTTCGTATGCAGATATCCACAGAACTCCGCACTCTATGAATGGTTGGAACGAATACCCAACAGATATATTCATTTCGGCGATTTTGATCTTGCTGGCATTAACATCTACCAGACAGAGTTTTATTCCAGATTAGGAGACAGAGCTTCTATGCTTATTCCGGACGACATCGAAGACAGAATAAAGCACGGCAATGAATCGTTATTCAACAAGCAGTATAATAAGTTCAAATCTTTGAATATATCTGATTCTCGTATCAAGCCGTTGTTCGATATGATAATGAGATACCACCGTTGTTATGAACAAGAAGGCTATATTCTGGTCTAAACTTCCGACCACAATCAAAAACAAAACAGTTTAAAAACAACTAAGTCATAATTCGGTTTGCAAATTGCACGGTGAAACTCATTTGATTTTGCGGTAGAAGGTGCCGCTCTGGCCTTTTATGTGGTATTTCTTGCTGGTGTTCCAGGTCTCGTCGCCGCCATAGATGCGGAACTGGGCGGAGGTGCTGATATATTCATTGCCATATCGGTCCACAAAGACATCGCCTTGCGAGGATGCGCTGACGCCGCCTGAAGAGACTCCGCCGACAATGGCGCCAATCACGGCAAGGACTGCAAGAACCGCAAAGGCGAGCCACCAGAAATTCTTTATGACGAAAATGCCAAGGCTCAGTGTCGGGGCGGCAAGCAACAAGCCAGTCAGGACGCACCCGGCCGCCGGCAACCAACCGCCCGTATTACCCATAAGGCCGTCGATCACCACCATATAGAATGACGCGGCGACCATAAGGGACAATATTCCTGTGTAGGCCAAGGCCAATGAATATTTGAGAATACTTTCGTCCAGCATCTCCCGTGAGCACATCTCCCTCTCCGTCGGCATCACCTTATCCACGGACAGCGCCAGTCCGGCGGATGCGGCCAGCCTCGCGCCAACCTTCCTTTTCATAAAAAACGCTTCCCCACAACGCCAAGGAGGCACAGAAGAACGGGATGATGAGAGTGATAACAGTATCAAGCATAAGCGAATGTCTTTTTATAAAGCCAAACTTACATAAAAATTCCGTGATTTCTACTAGTTGCGCATTAATTTAGGGTACTATAATAGGAGTTGACTAACATTTGTTTTGGAAACCATATAGGAGTTGGCCAACATTTCTCTTGTAACACTGATATTTAAACAATTGTGAGTTATTGATATTCCTGCATAAGAATCTGTATGTAAAGGACCTAATCTCCATCGTAGTCATATAATATGACAAGGTGTGGCGGAAGATCCCTGGCTTATGCATCGGGTGAAAAAAGTGGCTTTTCTCACCCGAATCCAATCTGGGATGTCTCTCCGGGGGTCTAACCACTCCTTTTTCACCCAGAATAATAGTTATTTGAATCTGAACCGACAACGTCACGCCCAAGGTTGATGAACGTGAATCAGGAATGTCACCCACTTTTCGGCCACAGTTTTCTTCCCCTAACCAAAACCAGACGTCTTGTACTTTCCTGCACCAATGGTACACCCCTGTATATTCGGTGCATACAAAGGCCTCATCTGTACTTTCCTGATTTAGGTGGTTCTTCCGCAATTTAGTTGAAAGACGGAGTTTGTACTGTTAGCAAAGGAAC
>OLNY01003460.1_pt1 | contig 10061 bp, 15 predicted proteins | sample 1671981 | NCBI WGS metagenome assembly OLNY01 (sample SAMEA3136632, study PRJEB25190) | human gut metagenome | biome: human gut; feature: human-associated habitat; material: faeces | place: Austria | collected 2013 | reverse complement strand
AAGTGCAAACAAGTGGGAAACCAGAGTATGCAATGGTAGGATACATATTAAATAATACCCTTACAGATCATGGACATGTAACACGTGGCGTATGTCAGATAGAGGATGGTTACCTTACAGAGATTGTAGAGCGTAAACAAATTGAAAGGCAAGATGGTGTGGTAAGATATCTTGATGGTGAAGGGTGGAGAGATGTTGCAGCAGATAGCCTTGTATCCATGAACATGTGGTCACTGACACCAGAGGTATTTACACAGTTAGAAGAAGATATTGTGGATTTCTTAGAGCATGAAGTGCCACTTGATGAGGAAAAGTCTGAGTGTCTCATTCCTACAACCATTGGAGAGCTGATAGAAAAAGGTGAAGCTAAAGTGAAAATGTATGCTTCCCATGATACATGGCAGGGGGTTACCTATAAGGAAGATAAGCCGGGAGTCATGGCAGCATTAGCGCAGTTAAAAGAAGAGGGGCTATATCCTCAGAGATTATGGAGCTAGTTCTTGCAAAGGCTGATACTATGTCAAGAAATTAGACACTACAAACGGAGATTTTCTAGTTAACTCGCTTTCTTCTGTTTGTAGTATTCTTTTTCGTAAGCAATAGGTGTTTTATACCCTATTGTTCCATGAATCCTTCGACAATTATAGAAGTGAAGCATGTACTCCAAAATACTTTCTTTAGCCTGAGCTCTAGTACGGTATTTTTCATGGAAGATCCACTCCTTCTTAATAATGCTATGAAAAGATTCGATACAAGCATTATCATAGCAATTCCCCTTGCGGCTCATACTTGAAATGATGCCATGTTTATGAAGTAGTGTACGATAAGCTTTTGAGCAATACTGAGTTCCCCTATCTGAGTGATGGATAAGTCCTTCTTTAGGTGGCTGTCTATCGATGGCTCTTTGAAGAGCACTTATTACTAACTCTTTAGTCATTCGTTTATCCATTGCCCAGCCAAGTATCCTCCTCGAATAAAGGTCCATAACTGTCGCTAGATAAAGCCATCCTTGTGAAGTCCATATATAGGTAATATCAGCGACCCAAACCTTGCCGGGTGCATCTACCCTAAAGTTTTGATTAAGTAAGTTTGGCGAAACAGGTAGTTGGTGATTAGAGTTTGTGGTTGCCTTATACTTTTTAACTGTTTTAGATTTAATATTATTTTCCTTCATAATCTTTGAGACTGTCTTTTGAGATACCTTAATCCCTTCTGAATCTAGAACCTTTGTAATCTTAGGGCTACCATAAATACCTCTTGATTGAAGATGAATACGTCTAATCTTAGCTACTAGTTTCGCCTTAGCCTTCTTTTGGTTAGATACCGGTCGTTTTAACCATTCATAGTAACCACTTTTAGAAACACCTAATACTTGGCACATCTTTGCGACACGAAATTCGTGCTGGTGTTGTTTAATGAAGCCATAAATTACTTCAGGTCTTTTGCAAATATGCCCATAGCCTTTTTTAAGATGGCATTCTCCTCTTCGAGATCACGTAGCCTTTTCTCCATGTCACGCATTGCTTTATCATCCCTTCGAAGATTACCACTACCTACAAAAGGTTCTTCTTGATTTTCATTGTACTTTTGTACCCACTTACATAATGTTTGATAAGCAACATCTAGATCTCTAGCAACTTGTGTTGCAGATTTGTTCAATTCTGTTACTTGCTTTACAGCATGAAGTTTAAATTCTTTGTCATATCTCTTAGCCATTGTTTTAGGACACCTCGTTCATTATAGTTATTTCTATTATAAATCAAATCTCCATTCTGTGTGTCCAATTTTTATTCTAGCATCAGGCTAATCTTTATTAAGGTAAGTATAGAGTTTCATATAAGAAGCCACTAGGTTAAAATCTAGTGGCTTTAGTTTAATGTATGTAAGCGGTTAATAACTGAGTATATTTCCATACTTCCTTATTAATGAGACAATTACTCCAAGACATTCATTGTTTTGGAGTCTTTTACTCTAACTCTATTTGAAATAAGGAGGTACTCTTATTGAGAAAGACCAGTCAAGAAAAAATAAATCTTTGGACATCACGTATTATGGAGTGTCGTAAAAGTGGTCTTCCTGATGCGAGATGGTGTAAAGAGAATGGTATTGCACCGAGCTCTCTATACTATTGGATCAACAAACTTCGTATGGAGGCTACAGAAATACCCTTAGGTCATTACGATCTGATTATTTCGTTTGATTAGAACCGGAGGTTCCCTTTTTAGAAACTTTAGTTTCACGTTAAAGAAACCACCAGTTCACTTATTGAGACCACTTTATAGTGATTAGATCAACTTATTGACCGGAGAACAACTTTCTCATGTTTGTACTACCAGTTTCAAGCCAAATAGCATTATGAATGATACGATCTAAAATAGCATCAGCCATGGTACCACCACCAAGCCTTGTATACCATTCTTTTGGTTTGTACTGTGTACAAAAGATTGTGGAGTGACAATCATATCTTTTTTCCGTTAGTTCGAAGATAAAGCGTACATCTTCTTCTGTTAGGTCATGTAATAGCCACTCATCGATGATGAGTAGGTGGTAATTTGAAAACTTAGTGATTAGTTTACTCATGCCTTTTCCTTCAGCAAGTGCTTCATCACGAAGGGTTAATAAATCTGGCAAACGGATATATCGCACACGATAGAGTTGTCTACAAGCAGCTTTTCCTAAAGCACATGCAAGAAAAGTTTTGCCCGATCCAGTAAATCCTTCAAGGACAAGACTGTTGTTGTTACGCAAATACTGACAGGTGGATAATTCTACGATTTGGTTTTTATCTAAACCTCTATCAGCATAGTACATCGTATTGATATCAGCATCTGGAAATCTAAAATGTGCACCTTTGATAAGCCTTTTACAACGCTTATTATTTTTAGTCTGATACAATTCATCAATAGCTAACTCGAAACGTTCATCAAATGGCATAGCCGTAAAAAGAGCTGGATTTTCATCTTGAATATTGAGAGCATCAATGAGTCCATCAAGTGTTAATTCACGAAGTTTACGTTTTGTTTCATCATTTACCATAGCCTATAATACCTCCATAGTAATCCGCACCTCTTACATATCCTGAAGTTTCTTTATCTACTTTTGACCCAACTTTTGATTGTTTTTGTTCTGCATAAAGTACATCTTGATTGGAGGCAAGGATTCCTTTGAGATGCTTATATCTTGGAATACGTGTCATTGGCAGGGCTATTTCACAAGCAGTCTCAAGACGCTCATTAGAATAAGTCTTACTGAGCTTCAAAACGGATAAGGCACTATTATAGGCTTGCTCTTTAATGGTTACACTTTTGAAGAGACGTTCAATGACTTCACTGGTGTGAGTACCAATACTTGCCGCCCATTGTTTAAGCCTAAGATCATTCATTTCAGGTTGATTGAATGCATCAGGCATATCTTCTTTATGGGTAGCATAATGGTTACTCACATACAGTGGGAATTTTGGATGAGACGAAATACGTTGATGATTAGTATAAATTTCCACAATGCTTTCAGTAAGTTTCACATCTACATACTGACCTGCGTAAGCGAAGGGCACAGAGTAATAATTTTTACATACACAAACGTGGCTGTTAGGATAGACTTTACGATTGTATTCCCATGTTGCAACTTCATAAGGAATCTTAGGCAACACTCTTAAATGTTGCTTTTCTTCTTCAAAGACTTCCTTTCGACTGTATTGCCTTTTCTGAAAAGGTGCTGCATTAAACGCATTAAGTGCCTCTGCAATAGACTCTTTTAAGTCTGCAAAGGAATAAAAGGTTTTGTGTCTAAGCTTTGCAATGATTGCAGTAGCAATCTTGCCAACTGTACCTTCTACAGAGGCTTTTTGTTTAGGTTTCCTTACACCTGTTGGCATGATAGCTGTAACATAGTGGCTACCAAGCCCTTCATAAGCATCATTAAGGATGATATCGCCTTCTTTAGGATGTTTGATAACACCAGTCTTTAAGTTGTCACAAACTGTTTTAACTGGAACGCCACCAAAAAATTCATACATATGAATGTGACAACGAAGCCATGTATCTTGTTTCTCATCTAAGGTGGGTTCTACATAAGCGTATTGACTATAAGGCAGACATGCTACAAAGAGATGTACTTTAACCACTTCACCAGTATGGCAATCCACAACCTCCATATGAGAACCACTCCAGTCTACTTCAACTGTTTGCCCAGGCTTGTGATAGAGATGGTTAGAAAGATTGCATTGTTTGGTATATGTTCTATAATCTTCAGTGAACTTGGTATAACCAACAGCAATACTGCCTTCTTTGAAGCACATATCTTTATACTCTTGATGGAGGAGTTTGAGCGTAACACCAACTTTTTTGAGCTCATTATGAACATACGAATAGTCAGGTATTTTAAAGGTTGATTCCGCTGAAAACTTATCAGGATAAAATAATCTGTATACTTCATCCTCGGGTTTATCCTTGATTGCATCATAGAAAATCTGTTTTTGTTGAGCAATACTTAATACATCTGAAATAGAAGTTTTAGAAATGTGTCGTGTCTTCGCAATAAGATTCTGTGAAAGACCGGCTGCTTTAAGCTCTAAAATGAGCTTAACATTAATTTTATTAGCCATTATAAAGGCTCCTTTCTGAAATAAAGTGTGATAGTCTTAAATGACTTCCACAGAATTATGGTCAAAAAGGGTGATCTTCAAGCGTGAATCAGTGGTTTTATTATATGAAACATCTTAATTTTGAAGATGGTATCATTGTGACGAATTAGTGGTATCTATAAGTGAAAGGGTGGATTTTTGAGCCCGTAATATTCATCCAATCCTATTAAAGCAGTTATCAAACATACAAAAATCCTCCTAATATATGGTATACCATTCAACCAATCAATTAGAAGGATTTATAGTTTTTATTTAAAGAAATTTATTATAAATGTATTGACATTTATTTTGTATGTGTTATAATATAATCAAAACAAAGGAAAACAATAAATGAAGGAGTTAAATATGAAATATTTTAAAAACATCAAAACATTGGAAGAACTTAGAAAAGAATACAAAAGACTTGTAAAAGAAAATCATCCAGACAACGGTGGTTCTGTAGAAGCAATCAAAACTATAAATGTTGAATATGAACAGCTTTTTAAAGTTCTCAAAAACAGTGATACAAAAGAAAACAAAAAGAAATACAATATGGAAGAGGATGAAATGTTAAGAAATGTTATTAATAATATCATCAACTTAAATATTGACATAGAGATTTGTGGTTCTTGGATTTGGGTAAGCGGTAACACATATGGATGCAAAACAGAATTAAAACAGAATGGTTTTAGATGGGCGAGTAAAAAGAAAATGTGGTATTGGCACAATCCAGAAGAAGTAACAAGAAGTTATGGTAAAACAACAATGGAAGACATTAGAACAAAATACGGTTCACAGGTTATAAAAGAATCAGTTAGCAGAGTTTGTATCGCATAAAAAATATTAAAAAGGGGTTGACAAGTTCAACCCTATGATGTATAATTAAATCAAGATAAAGGAAACAAACACAGAAGTGAAGGAGGAAAACAAAATGAAAAAATTTACAGGATATGAAAAGGTAGCAATAATTGATAGAGATGGGAATACAAATCCGTGGTGTGGAACAGATAAAGATGATGAAAGTAATTATTATGTTTTCAAGTATTGGAGCAAAGGAGCATATGAAAGAATTTATGTTAATGATTATAAACATAGAACACTTGGATATATTGATTTGAAAACAGAAGCAATTGAAACAGATTATTCAAAAAACAGTGATGTAATGAGAACAATTAATTTCTTTTTAGAAAATTATGAAATTGATGTTGACAACAAATAAAATATATGTTAATATAGTTTTAGAAACAAGAAAGAAAACAATTCAAGAAGGAGAACAAAACATGAAAACATTAACATTACAGAAAATTAGAGAAAGAGAAACATTTATGCTCAAAAGGATTAGTCATAGATATGAGCAATATAAACAAGGATTAATTTCTTGTGAAGAGTTTGCAGAGTATAAAAACAGTTATGTATCGCATTTTAACGGATATGTAAGAGCCTTTTGGGATATGGAACTTTTAACAGATGAAGAACAAAAGCAAATTTTAAGAAGCTTTATGGAATCTGTAGAAATAGCATAAAAAACAAATTTCAATTATACTATTGACAAATAAAAATGTTAGTAGTATAATTAAACCATAGAAAACAAGTAAACAAAATATGAAGGAGAGATAACAATGACAAGATACAAGTATTATCAGCCGAATAAGAAAGATTTAAAAGATAGATATGGGGATTGCGTAGTAAGAGCGTTGACAAAGGTAATGAACAAAACATGGTTGGAAGTATTTAATGAACTAATTCCATATGCGATTGAAATACAATGTATGCCAAATAGTAAAACATGTTATGAAAGATATTTGAAAGATAATGGTTTTGAATATCATGGAATTAGCAATAGAAAAGGTTCAAAAAGACCTACAGTTGAAAGCTTTACAAAAGAACATAAAGCAGGAACATTCTTTTTAAGGGTTGCAAACCATGTTGTTTCTGTAGTAGATGGAATATATTATGATACATGGGATAGTGGACAGCGTTGTTTGTATGGATATTATGAAAAGGAGAAATAAATGAAAACAATCGAACAGTATTTACAAGGTAAAATAAAGGAATGTAGAGCGCAAGCAATATCAATTTTAGAAGCACAGGCAGAGTGTTATGGTTATATTGATTGTATGCATGAAATTGGAAAGATAAGTGAAGATGAAAAACATATTGTAAGAAGATATGTTACAAAGAAATTTTTGGAGGTATAGAAAATGAAAGTGATAAATTTCTTAAAATCAACAGCACCAATTTTAGTACCAATTGCAGGCATTATCTTTTGTGGATTTATTTTAAATATTTTAAATTGGTAGTTGACAAACAAAATCATATATGTTAATATAATAGTGTAATAAAACAAAGCAAACAAAAAGGAGAAACAAAGATGAAGAAAGCAGAACTTGAAACAAAGAAAGTAGCAGAATTAAAACAGATGTCAAGAGAAAGAGGATTAAAGCTTGAAAGTAAAGGACACAAATTTACAAAGTCAGAGTTAATCGAAAGATTGTTACAGTCAGAAGATGAACAGAATGACATTAACAAAAAGATTGAAGAAGCCGCAGATGATAATGAGGCTTGGGATGAACCTGTATTAAAACATGAAGTAAAAGAAGAACCTGTAAAAGAACAGAAGCAGGAAGAAACAAATGAGATTGGTTTTATCCGTTTTGCAGAAACAATCGAACAGCTTGAAACGAAATATGGAAAACGCAAAAAGCAGGAGATTTATGACAATGAGTTAGAGGTTGGTTGTTTTGTAGCATTCATCCATTATGTAGAAGCGGCAGATGGTAATATCTATAAAAAGCTTAGAACAGCAAAAGTTGTAGGCATTAATAGAAAGAAAGAACTTGTAAGAGTATCAACACTGTTAGGAACAGAACTTGAACTTGGATTTGAACAGTTATTATACATTAGAGGAAAAGGCAGGGAGTGTTCATATCCTTGGGATATCAAAAAGTATCTTGTAAAACAGAGAACAGAGAAAGGGAAGGACTTAATCAATGAAAGATTCAACAGCATTAATTAAAGAATCAGTTGCAAGATTATTACTTGCGAAAAGAACAAAAGAAAAAGCTGAGAAGTATTACAATGAGGTTCGGAAAAAAGAACAGCTTGCAATCAGCAATTATATGTTTAGCAACCTTCCTAAAAATGAAAGTTCATTTGAAATAAGATTAAAAGATGGGGTTGAGTTTTATGAAAACCCTGTAAATCTGAGAGTGAACAAAATTAGGAAAAAGAAAATCATCTGGAATGTTGATAAACTGAAAAAGAAACTTGACAAGAAAGTGTTTAAAAAAGTTGTAAGCAAAACATATACAATAAGTGATATGGATGGACTTATTAAATATTTAAAAGCTTGTGGAGTTGATGCAAAGAAGTTCAAAAAGTATATTACAGTTACAGAAGAAGTGCAGGATGAAAAGATTGATAATCTGTATGAAGTAGGAGAAATTACAAAAGAAGACATTACAGATTGTTACACAGTCGAGTGTGGAGAGCCTTATATAACTTTGAGAGAGTTGAATGAACAGTAGAGTGATACAATGACAAGAAAGTATAGTGGGAAAGACTTTGCAAAAGTATTAATGTATTATAATCTAGTTGGAGAAATACAAACTTCAACATTCAATATTGTTTGTCCGTTCCATGATGATATAAATCCATCAATGCGAATTAATCTGGAAGAAAATTCTTTTATTTGTTTCGGTTGTGGATTGACAGGTGATGTGTTAACATTTGTAAAACTTGCAAATCCAGAATTGAATGATTTACAGGCTTGTATCTTGTTAGAGAAGATAATAAGAAGTAAGGAAGTAAAAGAACTGAATGTGCATTACAGAAAGAAAAGAAGACAGAGCAACAAGCAAGCATTGATAGAAGCATCTGATTATTTTTATGGATTACGTTCTGTGGATTGGAACAACATAAGGACAGATGATGAAAGAAGAACATTAGAATATATGCAAGACAGAGGTTTTACAAAAAGAGCCTTGAACATTGCAGATTGCAGAGTGAACTATAACATAGCCTACCCATTTGTTTTTCCAATATTAGATAATGGAGAATTTAAAGGATGGGTTGGAAGAACAACAAACAAATGGACAGAAAAGAAACGAAAGTATCTATACAATGATGGATTCAGAAAGCGTGATACTTTGTGTGGAAATTATGCAGAGAACAGCGTAGTGTTCCTATGTGAAGGATTTATGGACTATCTAAGTCTTAGAACAAGAGGACATGTTAAAAACTGTTGTGCATTGTTAGGATGGCACATATCAGATGAACAAACAAAAAAACTAAAAGACAAAGGTGTGACAACAGTAGTAAGCGCATTGGATAATGATGACAAAGGTAATAAAGGAACAGAGTATTTAAAGCGTTTTTTCGAGGTTATACGCTTTCCATATCCAGAGGATGTAAAAGATACTGGGGAAATGTCAGAAGAAGCCTTAAAACGGCAAATAAAGCTTATAGAAAGGAGTGTGAAAAATGCAACTAGGAGTAAAATGCAAAATGACAGCAGAGTTCATACAAAAGGTAAGCGGACAAAAATTAACAGTTGACAATGAAATAGGTGTAGAGTATAATGAGGATAGTGAAGAGTACGAAAGTCTGTGTGACAGATATGAAAGTATCATAGGATTTGATAGAAACAAAAACAAAGAAAAGTTTGATAAAGAAATTCTTAATCTATTGAGTGTCGATGTTTCTAACAGAACAAAAGACAAGATAGATAATATTGTTTCTGTCTATAAGAAGTCTTTAACAGACAGGGATTTCAGAGGTTGGATAGAGTTTGGAGGTTACATTCTAAACCCACTAGACTTTAGTGCTGTTAAGTTCACAAATTTCCGTACGCACATTTTTAAACAATAGTAAAGGAGAACAATAAACAATGGGAAAGATTACGTTAGGAAACATTAAGTCAGCAATTGCAAAAAGCGGAAGTAGCAAAGGAAAGTTCATGTTTTTCAAAGAAGGAACAAAAGTACGTGTAAGATTTTTGTCTGATATGGAAGATGGATTGGAAGTAAAATTCCATGATAGTTTTGCGCTCGGTGTAAATGTACCATGCCAAGAAGAATTTGGACGTGAGTGCGAATACTGTGACGATGAAAATCTAAGAACACGTTCTATGTTCGTATGGTCTGTATATGACTATGAAAGCAAGGAAGTTAAATTACTAATGTTTGCAGTTAATCAGTGCTCACCAGTTGCTATGTTTGCAAGTTTATATGAAAGATATGGAACACTTACAGACAGGGATTATGAGATTAAACAGAATGGCTCTGGACAGGGTAAATCATTTAGCGTAATTGGATTGGATAAAAAGAAATTTAGAAACACGAAGGTTCGTGCAATGTCTGATGAAGCTATTCTTAAATGTATTGACAAAGCTTATCCGGCTGATAACTCCGAGGACTTAGAAGAGGAAGACGAAAAGCCA
>OLNY01003453.1_pt1 | contig 10073 bp, 10 predicted proteins | sample 1671981 | NCBI WGS metagenome assembly OLNY01 (sample SAMEA3136632, study PRJEB25190) | human gut metagenome | biome: human gut; feature: human-associated habitat; material: faeces | place: Austria | collected 2013 | reverse complement strand
AAGCGCGGGTTCTGCGGCACATGGGCAAGAAGCTCTTCGCAGCTGCTCTCGTTCGTCACGTTGCAGCGGCCCTTGCCGGTGATGTTCACCTTTTTGCCGAGGCGCTCGTTTGGATCGAGCAGCGTCACGTGCGCACCCTTGCGCGCGGCGCAGATCGCGGCCATCATGCCGCCCGCGCCGCCGCCGATGACAACGATCGCCTTATTCATCTTCGATCTTGCCGAAAATGTCGAAGCGCTCCCAGATGTGCTCGAGTTCGGAGAACGTCGCGGAGATGTCTGCGCCCTTCTTGTTGGCCACGGCCAGAATGAGTGCGTTGAGCATGCTCATGGGCGCCGCCAGCGAGTCGACGAACGAGATCATCTCGCTGCGCACGAGCAGCGAATTGCTGGACATCTGGTTGATGGGCGACATCTCGCTGTCCGTCACGCCGACGATCGTCGCGCCGCGGTCGCGCGCAAACTGGATGGTCTTGAGCGCAAGCTCACTGTAGCGCGGGAAGCAGATACCGATGACCACATCGCCTTTGGAGACGCGGAAGAGCTGGTCGAACGAGCCGGCCGCGCCGCCGTTGACCAGAGTGACGTTGTCGAAGATCAGGCGGAAGTAGAAGTTTAAGTACCCTGCCAGAAACGAGGACGAACGGAAGCCCACGATGTAGATGCGGCGCGCGCCGATGATCGTGTCGACCACGCGCTCAAATTCCGCGCCGTCGGTCTGGTCGATGGCCATGCGGATCTTCTCCATGTCGCGCTGCAGGACGTTCGTCATCAGATCGGACCCTGCGAGCTCGCCGTCCGACGCCTGAATGCGCTGGATGCTCGTGAGCTTGCCGCGAATCATCTCCTGCAATGCACGCTGCATGCTCGGATACCCCTCGTAGCCGAGCTGGGTGGCAAAGCGCACGACGGTCGACTCGCTGACCTGCACGGTCTTGCCGAGCTTGCTGGCCGTCATAAACGCGGCCTTGTCGTAGTTTTCCAGAATGAAGCGGGCGATGAGCTTCTGCCCCTTGGAAAAGCTGCTCATGTTCTTTTCGATATTATGTAAGATATTCTTCGTCATAAGATCGTCCTCTGTTACTTTGATTTTGTTGCATGGAGCTCTTGCTCCGTTAGATCGCGCCACACGCCGACGGGAAGAGCCCCGAGTTTGAGCGCGTGCTCCTGCACGCGCTTTAGGCGCTTGACGTGCAATCCGGCGGCGGCGCACATGCGCCGGATCTGCCGGTTTTTTCCTTCATGGATGGTGATGGAGAGAACGGCGGTGTCCCTCCCCTGCCGCAGCACGCGCACCTGCGCGGGCCGGATGGGCTCGCCGTCGAGCTGTGTCATGGAAGCGAGCGCTTCTGCCGCTCCCCTGACCTCGCCCGCGACGCTGACCTCGTAGACCTTGTTGACCTCGTAGCGCGGGTGCAGAAGATGCTGCATCCATTCGCCGTCGTTCGTCAAAAGCAGCAGTCCCTCGGAGTCGAGGTCGAGCCGCCCGACGGGATAGACGCGCGCGCCGCAGTCTCTGACGAGCTCGGCGACGGTCTTTCGCCCTTTTTCGTCAGAGAGCGTGCAGACATAGCCGCGCGGCTTGTTGAGCATCAGGTAGCGCTTCTGCCCCTCCTGTGTGAGCGGCCTGACGTCGACGGTAATTTCGTCGACTTCGGGGTCGGCCTTCTGCCCGAGAAGCGCAGTCTTGCCGTTCACGTGCACGCGTCCCGCGGCGATCCACTGCTCGGCGGTGCGACGGGAGCAGAGCCCCGATTCGGCGATGAGCTTTTGAATTCTTGCTTCGGCCAGGTCGATCCCTCCTTTACTTTGCCGACAGAAATTGCCAGAGCTTTTCCGCCAGCGACTTATTCTTGCTTGTTTCGCTCTTTGTTTCCTGCGCCTGTACGCTGCGCGCGCTGACAAGGTCAACTCTTCCGACCTCAGTCTCGCCGCAGGAGATGACGAGCGTGCCGAACGTTTGTCCCTTCCGCACGGGGGCGGAGACGGTTTGCGGCAGCTCGGCGCGCACGCTCAATGCTTCATTTTCCGCGGTGGGATAGCGGAAGCTCTCCGCCGCCACGGCGGACACACTCTGCCCGTCGACGCTTACGCTGCCGTAGGCCTCGCCTTTTTTCGCACCGCTTGAGAGCGCATACGCCGAAAAGCCGTAGTCGTAGAGTGCCGCGTGATCCGTCCAATCGCTGCCGTCGTGCAGCGTGACGGCGATCATGCGCATCCCGTCGCGCTCGGCACAGGTGACGAGTGTGCGCCCTGCGTCGCCGGTGTAGCCGGTCTTGAGACCGACGCAGCCGGAGTACGACGCGAGCAGCTTATTGTGGTTCGTCATCGTGCGCGTGCCGACGCTCGCCGTGCGCGTCGAGACGATGCGCGCGAACGTCGGATTCTGCATGGCGTAGGCCGCAAGGCGCGCCATATCGAGGGCACAGGAGCTGTGCCCCATTTCGTCGAGACCGCTCGGGTTGGCAAATGACGTGTGCTCCATGCCGAGGGCTTTCGCCTTTTCGTTCATCCATCGGACAAACTGCGCGCTGCCGCCGCTCCCGCCGCAGTGGGCGGCGATGCACTCCGCCGCGTCGTTGCCGGACGGCAGCATCAGACCGTAGAGAAGTTCCTCCATCGTGAGCGTTTCGCCCTCGAGAAGGTACATCGACGAGCCCTCGCGCAAGTGCTCGCGTTTGACCGTGACCTTCTCCGTGAGTTCGCTGTGCTCCAGCGCGATTAAGCAGGTCATGATCTTCGTCGTGCTCGCGATGCTGCGCTCCTGCGTTTCATTGCGCGACGCCAGCACCCGCCCGCTGTCCGCCTCCATCAAAATGAACGCGGCGGCGGCAGTTTCAGGCGCGGCAGCCTGACAGGTCAAACTGCTTGTCAGGCAGGAAACAGCAAGGAAAACGGCAAATACGCATCGGGCAAAACGCGGCATGGGATCACTCCTTCATTCGGAATGCCCCTATTATGCCCGAAATCAGTAGATATCTTTCTCTTCTCTCTTCTTGTCCACGAAATTCTGCACGCGGTCGAGCACTTCCGGCACAAGATCAAGCACGCGGTCGACCGTTGCCGCCGCAGGGATGGCCACGGGCATCACGCGCGTCAGACCGTCCTTGACGACGAGGAACGCGACGGGGTCGACCTTGACGCCCGCACCAGCGCCGCCGCCGAAGTGTGCGGTGTCGGTCTTGCCGTAGTCGCCGCCGCCCGCGCCGAAGCCGAAGCTCACGCGCGAAACGGGGATGACCGTTACGCCGTCGGGCGTCGTGATCGGCTCGCCGATGATGGTGTTGGAATCGACCATATCACGGATCTTATCCATCGTGGTGTCCATGAGATCGTTGAGCGGGGTCTTCTTTTCGATGTTTTCCATGAGGTTCATCCTTTCTTTTTATGCGGTCAGTTTTTCACTGTGTTCACTGTTTTGAGGTGTGCTCTCCGTTGGTTTTTCCGCGGGAGCGTCGTTTTTATGCGCCTTTTTATAGCGTAGGTACCATTTGAGCATCGGAATGAGCAGCGCAAGTGCGATGTGCAGCCCGTCGCGGATGCGAAGCGACAGGCCAACGGCACCCTCTGCGTGCGTCTTTTCAGAGCTGTAGTCCATGCGCAGGTGCAGTGAGGGATCAGGGATATGGAAGAGGTCTTCAAGGTGCGGCATCACACCCCACATCGCGGCGCTCGCATAGCCGTAGGTCTGCGCGATATCCGCGGGGTCCGTGCCGCCAAAGACGATGAGAATTTCCAGCGGGTCGATGCGAAGGCGCTTGCAGGTGCGTTTCGCTGTCTCCTTGAGCGCCGAGAGCGCCGTCGTGATGAGGTCCCTGAGCTCCTCTTTTGTCGGCTTGGGGAGCGAGGGCTTTTTCTTTTGCTTCGCCTCTTCTCCCTCTGACTTTGGTTTCTTCTCCTTTGCCTTTTTTTTCGGCGTTTCTTTCTTTTCCTTTGCTGGCAGCAGCGTGAAGCGGAACGGGCCGACCGAAAGCTGCACGCGCAGCTCGTCGCCGAACTGCATCAGCGCGCCCACGCGCAGAAAGCCAATCAAAATAAAAATGAGCAGGATGATGCCAATTACCTTCAGCGCAGTCAATCGACCACCTCCCTCTTTTTACGCTTCACGCGGTTTTTATGCTTTACGCGGTCAGTGTTCCCCGTTTTCGGGAATGCTGCCTTCTTTTTCCGTCATGGCGCTGGGGTCGAGGATCGTGCCGTCCTCCGTCATGCGGAGCTGACCGTCGGCCTCAAGACCCGGCATCTCCGGCAGCTCCTCGAGCGAACCCAAGTGGAAGTCGCGCAGGAACTTTTTCGTCGTGCGGTACAGCCTCGGCCGTCCCGGCACCTGCAAACGTCCGCACTCCTCAATGAGCCCGCGCTCAAGCAGCAGGCCCACGGTGTACGAGCTGTCCACGCCGCGCACCTGATCAATGTAGGCGCGGGTCGTGGGCTGGTAGTAGGCGATGATCGTCAGCACCTCCAGCGCGGGCTGAGAGAGCTTGGCGGTCTTGCGGATCTCAAACGCCTTGCGGATGACGTCGGCATAGTCCGGCGACGAGCAGAGCTGATAGCTGTCCTCCATGCGGACGAGCCGGATGCCGCGGCGCTCAAAGGCGTAGTAGTCGCCGAGCTTTTGCAGCACCTGCTCCGCGGTCGGACGGTCCAAATCGAGCGCAAGGCAGATGCGGTCGATCGGGAGCGGTTCGCCGCTGGCGAATAAAATGCCCTCGATGGCCGACTCGACCTCGCGCAGATCCAAAGATTCCAAAGACATAGCGTTCCTCGCTTTTCACAAATTGATACGGTCAGGGGCGTCGTCCCCGCACTCCACGGTGCAGTCCGTGTCAGAACCGGCCAGATGGATGACCTTTTCGCGGCAGAGCTCCAGAACGGCGATGAACGTCGCCACGATCTCGCTGCGGCTGCGGCTGCCGCGGAACAGCAGCTTGAAGCGCGTCATGCCGAACTCCTTGAGCCGGTGCAGAATTTCCTCCGCCTTGCCCTTGACGGGATACGGCTCGCGGCGCACGATCTCGCTCAGCGCCGCGCTCGGCGGCGCGGCCAGCTTCTCTCCGCGCTCCATGATCGTCTGCATGGCGAGCACGAGGTCGGCCTTTTCGTGGCTGTACTCGTAGATTTTGCCGCGCTGCATGGGCTCGGGCTGGCGCGTCATGATGCTGCGGCCAAACTCGCCCATCGGGCCGAGCGTTTCGGTCAGCGTCTTGATGCGAAGGTACGTGTCCTTTTGCTGGCGCTCCTTGAGCGAGGCGATGAGTTCGTCCATCTCGCTCTGCGCCTGCTCATCCTCAAGCGAAAGTAGCATGCGCGTTTTGATGTACATTAAATGTGCCGCCATCGTGATGAATTCGCTCGCGACCTCGAGATCGAGCTGCTTTCGCTGCTCGAGATACGCAAGGTACTGATCCAGGATCAGCGCGATGGGAATGTCCTGGATCTCTATTTTATTTTTCGACAGCAGGAAGAGAATGAGGTCGAGCGGCCCTTCAAAGTCCTGCAGCGTCTCCGCGCTGCGCTCGTGCACCACGCCCTCCAGCTTGAAAACGGGATTGTCCATGACATTCCTCTCACTTTATCAATATACGATCCAGTTGACCAGAAGCTCGTACACGCGGTAGATGCCCTCACTGAGGATATTGTCTCCCACGCCGAGCCAGACGAGCACAAAAAGAACAAGCATGCCGTATTTTTCATACTGCATCAGCGTCATGTACGCGCGGTCGGGCAGAAAGGCGAAGAGCACCTTCGACCCGTCGAGCGGCGAGATCGGGATGAGGTTGAAAAGCCCCAGACCGACGCTCATGTACGCCGTCATCGCAAGGAAATTCAAAAGGCCGCTGCAAAACGCGGTATCGACATAGTGCGCGATCGTGATGCGCGCGCCGAGCAAGAGCAGCATCGCCAGCAGCAGATTCGACACCGGCCCCGCCAGCGCTGTGATGGCCATACCCTGCTTCGGCTTTTTGAAATACCGCATGTCGACCGGCACGGGCTTTGCCCAGCCGAAGCCGACGAGCAGCATGGCAGCCAAGCCGAACCAGTCGATATGGTGCAGCGGGTTTAAGCTCAAGCGGTGCTCGCGCTTGGCCGTCGGATCGCCGAGGGCATAGGCTGCAAGGCCGTGACAGGTCTCGTGCACCGTCAAGCATAAAAAGACGCCGAGCACACGCAAAAGCGCATCGGTCAACGAGCCCCCGTCGATGGACTGGAGCAATTCCTGAAAACTGTTCACGCAATTTCTCCGTAAAAAATATGCAAATCGCGAAGACTTGCATTGCATTCTAAGCCTATTATAACAGCCCTTTTCCCACATGACAAGGGATTTTGCAATTTTTACTGCATTTTGCTTTCAAAAATTGACGCATTTTTTTCTGTCAAATTGCGAAAAATGACAAAAAAGCGCCTCAACCGTGCGGTTGAGGCGCTTTGCAGGATGGAATATCCGCTTATTTTTTGAGGCGCTTGTCGCTTTTGGTCGCAAGGTGCGTGCCCAAGGACTGGAAGATCTGCACCAGAATGATAAGCAGCACGACCGCCGCAAACATCACAAGGTACTTGTAGCGATAGTAGCCGTAGTCGATGGCGATTTTGCCGAGGCCGCCGCCGCCGATGATGCCGCTCATCGCCGAGTAGCCGAGGATGGTCGTGAGCGCGATGGTGAAGTTCTGGAGCAGCGAGGGAACGCTCTCGGGGATCATCACCTTGCAGATGATCTGCATGGGCGTTGCGCCCATGCTCTGCGCGGCCTCGATGATGTTGGGGTCGACCTCGCGCAGGCTGCTTTCAACAAGGCGCGCGACGAACGGGAACGCCGCCACGACCAGCGGAACGATGGTCGCGGTGGTGCCGACGGTCGTGCCGATGATAAGGCGCGAGAGCGGGAAGACCATGATCATTAAGATGAGGAACGGGATTGAGCGCAGCAGGTTGATGATGACGTTCAGAATGCTCATCAAGGCCTTGGGAAGCGGCAGAACGCCGCCCTTTTCCCCCGCTACGAGCAGCACGCCCAGCGGAAGGCCGATGACGACGGCCAGCGCCGTTGACAGCAGCGTCACATAAAACGTCTCCCAGATCGCCTTGGGGAACTGCGTCTGCATGGCGACGGTGAGCTCCGCGATGGAATCCGGGGAAAAGAGATTACTGTACATCGACGCTCGCCTCCTCTACCTGAAGATTTTCAATGCTTCTTAAAAAGTCCATGGCCTGCTCGAACTGCGCGTTCGGCACGCCGAGGAGCATGCTGCCGTACACCTCTTCGGAGAGCTTCTGCGTGTTGGCCGAAATGACCGTCGCGCTGATGCCCTCGTCGGTCGCAAGGCGCGCGACGAGCGGAATGGATGTCGTCTTCGCGCTGCGGAAGATGAGGCGGATGCGGCGCTGCTGCTGGGGGTCGGACACGTCGATGTCCGCGCCGCGCGGGAACACGAGGTGGCGCGCCGCCGCGGACTTGGGCGCGGAAAAGACGGTAGAAACAAGGCCCTCTTCCACGACTTCGCCGTCGTCGAGGATCGCAACGTGATTGCAGACCTCCTTCACCACGCTCATCTGGTGCGTGATGATGACGACCGTGATGCCGAGCTTTTTGTTGATGTCGCCGATGAGCTCAAGGATCTGGCGCGTCGTTTTGGGGTCGAGCGCGCTGGTCGCTTCGTCGCACAGCAGGACCTTGGGGTTCGTCGCCAGCGCGCGGGCAATGGCGACGCGCTGCTGCTGACCGCCGGAGAGCATCGCCGGCAGCTTTCTCGGGTCAACGTCACCGAGACCAACCGAGCTTAAAAGCTCTTTGGCTTTGATTTTTGCCTCTTTCGTCGGCTTTTTTGAAATTTGCATCGGGTACATCACATTTTCGAGTATGTTCAAAGTGGGAAGTAGGTTGAAAGATTGGTAGATCACCGTCACGTTCTCGCGTCGGTGCCGTTCGCTTCCGATCTCTTTCAGCGTTTTTCCGTTCACAATGATCTCGCCCTCGCTCGGCGTGCCGAGACCCGCGAGCATCGAAAGCAGCGTCGTTTTGCCGCTGCCGGACTGCCCGACGATCGCGTAGAATTTTCCCGCCTCAAACGTGCAGGAGACGTTTTTTAACGCCTGCACCTTCTGGTATTTGCTCTGGTAGGTATAGCTCACATTTTCCGCTGCTAAAACAGCCATATTCACGCCGCCTTTCGTTAATCGATTTTCGTCAGGAGCTCCAGCGCGTCAAAACGCAGGAGCAAAATGAGCGCCAACAAAACGCCCACGCACGAGGACGCAAGGTACAGCCCGCAGATCGTCAGAATCTGCCCGAGCGCAAGCCCCGCCGTGCAAAGCAATATGGGCACCGCCACCGCGCAGCCGCACACATTTGCGATGAGCATACCGAAAAAGCACGCGCACCCGCTTAAAATCTTCGGCCGCCCAAGCGAAAGCGAGATCGCCATGTCCCGCCGCGTGCTGCGCAGCAAAAGAAACGTCACCAGCGTGACAAGCACAATGACGAGCGCGAAAAACGGCGCTAAAAACCACCGCAGCACCTTCAAATTCTGCTCCAACTTCTCTGCCGTCTCAATGAAAAGCTGGTCGTCCACCACAAGCGTGTCGCCGTGGCGCTCATCAAGCGCGTTCGGGTCGGGCTTTGCAAATCCTGCGCCGCGCATGGCATCTTTAAAATCGTTCAGTTTCATCGGGTCGCGCAGCGCACAACGGAACGAGCTGTAATAAAATCGCAGATTATTTTCCTTAACGACCGTTTGCAGCCACGGCACAGAGACGATCATGCTGCACGGCACCGCGCTGCCCGAGGCGCTGTCCGCGTACACGCCGATGATCTTTACGCCCTGCATGCCGAGGTGCTCGTACCGCAGCGAAAAGCCGTCGTCGTTGTAGCGCGTCACGTAAAACGGCATCGAGAGCGTGTCGCCCGAATTCAACCCGTACTGCGCCGCGTAGCTTTGGCTCACCACGCACAGCGGCTCCGCGCGCTCCAAAAACGAGAGGTCATACCCGTTTTCAAACGCGATGTTCTCCTCCGTCACGCCGACGAGCGCCGAAAGCCCGCTCACCGCCGTCACGGACGTGTCCGCGCCCTGCACGTCCTCCGCGCGGTACTGCTCCTGAAAATTCGCGCACGCCGAGGCCGTGTACACCGCGTCTTTGATGTCCGCCTTCATGAGGTTCGCAAAGTGATTTTCGTCGATCTCGAACCCCACGGTGCGCGCACCGCTGCGGCTGACCACCTGCGCCGTCACCGGGATGACCTGCGCCAGATTTTCCTCCGCGCTCTCCGCCGTCTGGATGCTGCCGAGGTAAAACGACATGCAGCACACAAGCAGCACCGCAATACAAACAGAAAGCGCCGTCCGCCCGCGGCTGCGAAAAACAATGTAGTTCATTTCTTTCAAAATCACCATATATATTTCTCCATATCATAAACTAAAGGAAAAGTTGAAAACCATTCCGAATTTTTCTGATATCGTAATCCCATCACAAAACGCGTTACCTTTAAAGTCAAATGACACTCTGGCCAAACCTCAAATTTCAAAATTTTTCATATGGTTAACTTGCTGTTAAAATATCTTATTAACGGAAACAAGTCAATACATTTATCATGAAACGACAAAAAAGCGCTTATTTGGGTTGATTTATTGGCAAATTTGATTTTTTAAAAACAAAAAAAGACAAGCGTTTTTAACGCTGGTCTTTCTTTGCTTAAACTTCAATATCTATTAATTGAACCTATGTTAAATTTCAATTATCACATAAAATTTTCTTTTCTCATCTTCATAAAACGCGTGAAAGCTTCCGTCTTTTTAGCGAACGACCCTTTATTTTTTCTTCTTTCAACACAAATGATCTCGTCGGCGCGAAGCTTTAGACCACCGTCCACTGTACACACATGAATATATACAGTTTCCATATGAAGCTGCTTTAGCGCCGCCGACAAGCTGCGGCAAAATCTGTTTTCGTCAATAGGTTTGGATAAATACCGATAAACATGGAAATCCATTGCTTCATCGAGATAATCGGGGAATGAAGTGATAATAATGATCTTAACATACACGTTTTTTTGCATCAATTCCGCACCGACGTGAATCC
>OLNY01003452.1_pt1 | contig 10076 bp, 13 predicted proteins | sample 1671981 | NCBI WGS metagenome assembly OLNY01 (sample SAMEA3136632, study PRJEB25190) | human gut metagenome | biome: human gut; feature: human-associated habitat; material: faeces | place: Austria | collected 2013 | reverse complement strand
GTACGAAATACAAATTATACAGTAGTTATATCTGGCATTGTGCGTGCCAGTTTGTTAAATATACCCGCAAGCTTTTTTAAAAAGTATGCACGGTTTTGGTAATTATAAAATTCTTCCTTCATATATTTATTCATATCTGTAATACATTCAAATTTATCATATGGTATCATATGATAAAATTTATAAGCTGGCTGTTTCTTTAAGTACCTTGCCAGAAATCTCCATTGAGACCAGTGATGTCTGTTTTTGTTATCCTGTGGAATCAGGTGACGGAGTTCTTTAGGAGGGCGTTCCTTAAATCCCATAGCCCTTCTTCCAATCGCCATTGCAGCGGCAACGTGTATTGATATACCATAATGACGCATATATTTGATTTTTCCAATCTGTGATGTAAATGCCGGTGCTGCTTTGCACAGGTCGATTCCGTATTTATACGACTTAGATTCTGCAAGCTGTGTGATTTTTGTGTAAGCAAATTCAGACAGCTTCCTGTTTAACTCTTCGTTTTTATACATTGATTCATTCTTGATGTCTTTCAGATTTTCCATCGCAATAGGTTTACATTTCTGCCTGGCATACTTAAATATCTTCTCAAGAGAATTGGATAGTATCTGCTCCCTCTGCTCATTCGTCTTTCCTGTGATATCAAAACGAATCACTTCGTGATGGATAAGATTTCCATGCTTGTCAAGTTCTGTCATTGCAAGATGGTCTACGTTTGTATCAAAAGAAACACATCCATCGGCATAGTATTCATTTTTTCTCGGGAGATTCTGTTCTATAGACACCATACATTTTACGAGTATCCTATTGCCTGCATCTTCAAATCTCCACGCAACTGCCTGTCTGGATTCATTATTCATTGCATCATTTACAAAATCCTGTCCATACGGGAATTCAACATCTTTTATTCCACAGGTAACTGCCTTGAGGACAGATTCTTTCTTTGTCTTGGAGCTCTTTGTTTTAATTGGAATCCTTGTCATAGAGTCATAAGAAAGCATCTTTGTATCAGTATCATATCTGACAACACAGTTGCCCTGTATGATGCCTTTTCTTCCAGGAATTGTCATACCATTATTTCTGCGGCTTCTGTATTCCTTAATCCATTCATCGTGTCTGCCGGCATAGATTGTATTCTGCTGCTTAAACAATTTCCTGCTTCCAAAACATACAGACGGTCGCCCGCTGTCAATCTGAGATTTTATTCTTTCCAGTTCATGCTCGTGTCTTGTTCTTCTCTGCTCAATGCAGTGTATCCTATGTTCAACGCGCTTGATTTCAGGCGTAAGATACTGCACTTCAAAAAGGTATTGGTTTTTGTATGTCGTAACCTTCTTACCTTTCCTTACCTGAAAAGTGCCTTCACTGGTTTCCGATTCATTACCACCGCGATAAGACTTGAACTTCACTTTTCTCTTCGACCCGGATTTACGTTGAAGACTTCTGTTTACAAGAGACGCTTTTTCTTCCTTTAAATGGTCAAGCCGTTTCTGCTCCGAAGAAAGCTTCTTGCTCTCCTGTTTGATTTTGCTCTCAAGCGTTTCGGCGTTCAACTTTAAGCACTCCATCGCGGATTTATAAGAAGCGACTGCTTCTCTTTTTGCAGCATTTGCGAAATGGTCGTTGACATTAAATTTATCCTTTAAATGATTGTGGATGGAAGTTCCGTCAGAAAGCGGCTTGTCACCACCCATTTTAACAATAAGAGAGAAAGCATAACACTTTATCTTATTGTAACGTACAATGTCTGCCTTTATGGAATCCATCGTATCCGGTTTTGTATATTTAGAAAAAAGACATTTTTCCATATGCTCTCCCTCCTTTAAAATTGTTCTTGACATATATTACTTATATATTTATAATTATACCATATTTAAAAGATTTGTCAAGTGTTTGGAAACTTACATACATAATTAATTAGGAGGATATCTATGGAATACAGGAAGTCATCACATGCAGTATACGGGCTGCAGTATCACATTGTACTTGTGACAAAGTATCGTAGAAAATGTATCAATGAAGAAATAGGAGACAGGCTGAAGAAAGAAATTATCAGGCTGATAGAAGGGCATGAAGGACATGTGATTTCAATAGAAGCTGTCTGTGACCATGTCCATATCCTGGCAGAACTAAGCCCAAAATATGCAGTCGCAAACGAAATTGCTACGTTAAAAACAGTTACGGCAAGGGTTCTGAGAAGAGATTATGAGGACTACCTGAAACAATTCTTATGGGGAGATAATTTCTGGTCAAGAAGTTATTTTGTCGCAACTGCAGGTAGTGTTACATTGGATGTATTAAAAGAGTATGTTGAAACACAGAACAGGAGACCTGGCCGCCCATATGGGACAAAAAAGAGAAAGTAAATATTTTTTTATTATATTTTTTATAAGTTCTCTTCTAATTTCATCTTTATTTAAACTACTTATATAATTTCTGGCATCATCTTTTCTAGTAAAACCCATTGCACTATTTTTAAATACAAAGTCCTCTAGAGCCCCAACCACATTTTCATAACAGGCATAATCTCCGCCCTTTCCCATTGTTGTAAGAATGGAATAATCTATCATACTAAGTTCTCTACTTCTATTCATTTTTCTTCACCCTTATTATTGTAACACCAATAAAAAAATAATAATACTGCAAAACAAAAACTTTACATAAATTAGAAAAAAGATTGAAAGAAATCTTTCAATCTATCTTTGATATTTTGATAAAAGTACTGGTAATACTTGATTTACTATTGAGCTATCTACATTTTCAAATATAATTCCATCATCTTTTGTTGTAACAAGTTTTAATAATAAATCTTCATCATTAATTTCATCTTTTTCATAATTGCATTCCATAACTAAGACATATTTTTTATTATCTATATTTTCTTCAGCAATAACTACATATTGCCTACCATTTTCTAGTTCATATATATTATTTATCATAAGTGTATTCCTCCCGATACTTTACCTGTTAATTCAGATATATCAGATATATTAAGTGCATCCATTACATCTTCTGCTGGGAACCATGCATATCCTGCACCATTTCCTTGCGTAAAATGAACCCATGTTTTTCCATCTACAACATTAATTTTATCAAACATAGCATTTTTACCTGCACTAGTTATTAAAGATACTGGATCTGATGAATAACTACTTACATAACCTTCACCAAGTGAACTTAAATCAACCGGTTTTGTTGGATCAAATGTAGGTTCTGGTACTGGATCTGATGTTGATATATCTGGTTGCGTATCAACATCAGGAACTTTATCCATAAATTCTGGTTGTGTTTTACCAACTTCTGAATTATTTTCAACTTCAGTATTATCTGGAATATTTTTTTCAATAGCTGATAGTTCAAGCATTTTACATGCTAATTGTGAAAGCTTACCAATAGTATAACCTGCTGCCATACCATCTAAGAATATTTGTGTTTCTGGTTTTTTCAACAAATTATTTACATTATGCACAAAGGAATTTATGACAGGGATACTCGTTAATAATTCATTTATTTGTTTCTTACCTTTTTCAATACCTTCAATAGCTTTATCATTTAATTCTCCAACTTTTTTTACAATTGGATTAAGTTCATCATCTTTATGTTTTTCAGTGTATATTTTTAAACTCTTTGAAACCTTTTTTACAGCAGAATAAACAAGTCTACCAACAGATATTACCATGCCTGCAGTACCAGGTTGAAGTACGAATGATAATTTAATCCCAATAACGCCACCTAGTGCAAAGAATGCTGCATTTTTAATCTTCTTTCTTCTTTCTTCTTTCTTTTCTTCGTCTGTCTTTTCATCGTTTTTTTCAGGATTATTTTTTTCTGAATTATTTTCAGAACTACCATTTGAATTATTAACGATTTTTTCATTTGGTTGTTGTTTTTTTAAATTCATTAATTTATCAAATAAATCTTTTCGTTCTACTCTTGCTCTTTTTTCCGCTACTTTATCACCTTTTTTAAATGCATCTTCTAATACTTTTGCATTTTCTTTTAGTTTTTCTTCTAATTCTATTATTTGTTTTTCTATACTATCAATTTTTTCATTTGTACTCATAGAGTCTTTGACTTCTTCATTATTAAGAATCTGCTCTTCTTTTAATTGCTGTTTTAAATCCCCTAGTTGATTTGATAAATCAAAATATTTATCACTAAGTTTTTTTCTAGTTATATCATCTTTTGTTTGTGTTATTTGATGAAATAATGTATCCATTTGCTTTTCTATACTATCAATTTTTTCTTTTGTACTCATAGAGTCTTTGACTTCTTCATTATTAAGAGTCTGCTCTTCTTTTAATTGCTGTTTTAAATCCCCTAGTTGATTTGATAAATCAAAATATTTATCACTAAGTTTTTTTCTAGTTATATCATCTTTTGTTTGTGTTATTTGATGAAATAATGTATCCATTTGCTTTTCTATACTATCAATTTTTTCTTTTGTACTCATAGAATCTTCGATTTCATTTAAAGTAATAGGTTCATTATTTGCATCTAAAGTATTTCGTTCTTCATTTTCCTCTATTGCTGATTCAAAATCATTTTTTTCTTCCTGATTTTTTAAATTTTCTATTTGTTCTTCTAAATCTTGTATTCTTTTTTCATATATTTCTCTCGTTGTTCTATTTGACTTAAAATTATTTGTTCCATTTCTATTAGCTATAGAATTAAACATTTCCAATCTCTTTCTGTTCTCATTTAATTGTCTCTCTAAATCCTCTATTGACTCTTCAGATTCAATTTTTTCATTAATGTCTTCTTCTATATTTTGTGGTGTTTGCTCAGAAGTTTGATCATTAACAGGCACTGAATTAGATAATTGTGCCCACTTTTCACTAACTTTTTGATTTGCATCCTTAATTTTTCTTTTATTTTCTACAACTTCTTCGAATTCTTCCTGTGATGGTTTAGGTTCAGATTCTTGCAAATTAGTTAAACGAACTTGTAATTCATCATCAGCAGCTAATAATCTTTGATATAAATCTGATAATTCTTGTTCTGTCATAGAATCTAATGAAAATTCAAAATCTTCACTACTTATTTCTGCAATTAATTCATCAATATTCATATTAATACTCACCTTCTGTTATTTCTTTTGTTATCAATTCTTCAAATAGTGGTAATAAGATATTTATTATTTTTTCATCTTCTAACACTTTATTAATACCATTTTCATTATATACTAATTTATATATATTTAATGGCTCATCATTTTCATCTATTTTATTCGCAAAACCATACTCAACACCGTCATATATCAAAGTTTCTAAAATAAAATATTCTCCATCATTCATAGTAATAAGTTCATCTTTTTTTATCATATATATCACTCCTATTCTCTAGTAAAATAATACCATAAGTTTAATTTATTGTAAACAAAAAAGCAAGTTATCTTGCTTCTACGATTAATTTAATAGCTGTTCTTTCTTCAGAATCAATTAAGATATCTGTAAATGCTGGTATACATACTAAATTTTTACCGGATGGTGCGACAAAGCCTCTTGCTATTGCAATTGCTTTAATTGCTTGATTTAGAGCACCTGCTCCTATTGCTTGCATTTCTACTGACGACTTTTCCCTAAATACATTTGCAAGTGCTCCTGCAACTGAATTTGGATTTGATTTTGACGAAACTTTGATTGTTTCCATATTTTTTGCCTCCTTAGTATTACACTTAAATATATGAAGAAATAAAAAAAATAGAATAAATTTTTACTCTATTATATATTTTTTAGTCATTACATCAGACTTTTCTACATTATTAATATACACACCTGAACATGGATATATATTAACAATTTCTTTAGTATTTAAATTTGTAATTACCATTAAATAATCCGTATTCTTTTTATCAACAGTACCAATCTTTGGATACACTATAATATATCTATCAAATAAATCATAATAACTTGGCTCAGTATTTTCTATTTTTTCTTTTACATAACTAATTATATTTTTTATATCAATTTCGCCATTGAACTTACTTCTACCAAGAATTTGATTTCTTTCTATTTTATTTTCTAATATGCTATCATCATATTCAACTATTTGCGATGAAAAATATCTTAAATTCTCACTTTTCATTACATCATTTAATTCTGGATAAATATTCTTATAAATATATCTTCTCAAAATATTAACTTCAAGTTCGTTTTCCAAAGCATATTTTTCTGGTATTTTTATAAATTGCTTATATGCCTCTTCATAATTTTCTTCTTTAATTAAAATTACAATATATTGTATAAGCGCTCTTATCTTACCTTCATTATAAGAATACATAAATAGTTCTTTAGATTTTTCTATATCACCACTATATTTAAGTACAAGGGCATAATAATATGCAATTTCTCTATTATCTAAATACTCTTCTGAAAGTTCTTTTACTTTATCAAATTCTCCATCCATAAATAATAATTTTACATATACAGATAGTGCTGCTTCATTATAATAATAATAGTTTAATACTTTTCTTAATTCTTTTTTTGCAAGTTCAGTATTTCCCATTTCAATTAATTTAAGTATTGAATTAAAATGCTTTCCCCTTTTTACATCATTAATACTACTTTTCATTATAAACCCCCAAATAATAATTGTTATTTTTTTCATTTTTCATATTACTACTTTCACCATGTCCAGGATAAATAATAATATCATCACTATATTTATATATCTTTATTAGTGATTTTCTCATATCATTAAAACTTGAATACTCAAGATCAGTTCTTCCTATTACACCTTTAAATAAAAAGTCTCCTGTAAACATTATATTTTCTTCATAAAAATAATACGTTACTAAATCATTTCTATGTCCTGGAGTATATATTACTTCAAATTTAAAGTCTTCTATCTCGTATTTCTTTTCTTCTACGTTAATTAGATTTTGTTTATTTATTTCATTATTTATATTATGATAATAAATTTTAACATTATATTTTTTTTCTAAAGAGTCTAGTGCGCCAATATGATCGTAGTGTGCATGAGTAATAAGAATAGCACATACTTTAAGATTTAAATCATCTATTTTATTTTCTATTTTTGCTGCTTCAGCACCTGGATCAACTATTATGCATTTATCTTTAATTATTAGTAAGTAGCAATTTTCTTTAAGTTCACCAACTACTATTTTTTCTACTAACATAAAAATTTCCCCCTAATCAAATATGTCTAGTATTTCTTCTAAAGATGTTATATTTTTAAATTTACAATTGCTTTCTTTTTCTTTTGTAAATTTTATTCCTATTCCTCCTGATGCTTCCCAATCTATTAAATTACCTGAATAATCATCAACTAGTATTGCACCTTTTGTTTGAGTCATTTTTGTTTTTGAAACTCCAGATGGAACAGGTATTATTGTTAAATCATTAGTAATACCATCTAAAAATTTAATTTTAGCCTTTGCTTCTTTAAGTGAATTTACATGTGTTAAAATTGATATATTAAATTTGCCTGATTCACTTAATTTTCTTATGGCATTTACACTATCATTTAAAGCAACAGAATCATCTATTAATTCTTCCCAATCTATTTTAGAAAATAATTTACTCATTTCTTTTGTTTGAGTTTTATAGTCTAAATTAAGTTGTTTAGCAAGTTTATAAACAGGAGGTAAAGTATCTAATATTACTCCATCAAAATCTATATATAAGTTTCTCATAAAATATCCTCCTCACTTTTTACTATATTCCAGTTTGGTAAGTTAAAAAAAGTCATTACTTCTTTTGTAACTGGATGAATAAATTCTAATTTATATGCATAAAGCATTATTTGTTTTTTATCTTGAAAACCATATCTTTGATCACCATATATTGGATGATTAATATTGCTTAATTGAAGTCTTATTTGATGATGTCTACCTGTTATTAAATTTATTTTTAATAGAGATAAGTTATCTTCTTCTTTTATTACTTTATATTCTAATATAGCTTCTTTTCCATTTTTTTCATCTATATATGAGTTATGTGTTTTTTCATTTTTTGACATTTTATTTATAAGTTTATCACATTTTTTATCTAAAATGCCATGAACTACTGTTAGATATGTTTTATGTATTTTATTAGTTCTAACTTCTTCACTTAGTCTTGATGCTGCTTTACTTGTTTTTGCAAATACCATAACTCCACCTACTGGTCTATCAAGTCTATGAACAAGACCTAAATAAACATTTCCTGGTTTATTATATTTTTCCTTTATATAATTTTTTATTATAGTAAGCATATCAAGATCATTTGATGAATCTGCTTGAACTGGAACATTATATGGTTTAATAACTACTATAATATGATTATCTTCATATAAAATTTTCAAATTACTCATCTTTTTCCCATCTTCCATAAATACCACATGGTAAAACTAAATCACTATTTTCCATAGGAAGACCAACTTCACCACTACTTATTTTACCTTCATGTTTTTTATTTATTGTAAGACTTAATATATTTTCAAGTACTTTTGGACTCATTCCTGTTGTATATGAATTAATTAAGAAAAATAATGGATCATCACTTAATACATCTTCACATAGTTTAATTAATTTAAATAAACTTTCTTCTATATTCCAAACTTCTTTATTTGCTCCTCTACCAAATGATGGTGGATCCATAATAATCGCATCATATTTATGACCTCTTCTTATTTCTCTTTGAACAAATTTAATTACATCATCTACAATAAATCTTACATTTTTATCTTGAAGATTTGAACTTATTATATTTTCTTTTGCCCATGCGGTCATACCTTTTGATGAATCAACATGTACAACGTCCGCTCCTGCATAAGCACAAGCAACTGTCGCACCACCTGTATACGCAAATAAATTAAGTACATTTATATGTCTATTACTCTTCTTTATTTTATCAATCATATAATCCCAATTTACAGCCTGTTCTGGAAATAAACCTGTATGTTTAAATCCCATTAATTTAATATTGAATGTTAAATCTTTGTAACTAACTGTCCATCTATCAGAAATATTATTTTTGTATTCCCAGTATCCACCACCGGTTTTACTTCTATGATAAATAGCATTTGCTTTATTCCATAATTTTGGGTTTGTTTTTTCATCCCATATTATTTGTGGATCTGGTCTTGATAATATTATTCCATTCCAAGACTCAAGTTTCATTCCACCTGACATATCTAATATTTTATAATCTTTCCAAGAATTTGCTAAATTCACTTTTAATCACTTCCAAATCTATATGTATTATACCTTATAGTAACGAAAAAAACTAGATATAACTAGTTAATTTTTTTACTATCACCCATTTTATAACTTAAATACTTTTGTACTTCTTCTTCACTTGTACTTTGAAAAAATTCTATTGCATTATCTATTTTTTTTATTTCTTTTTTGAAATATAAATCCTCTTTTTCTATTATTAAACAGTTTTCTTTAAATTCATTACCATAATAACCAACTAAAATAAGCTTCGCCAAATTTATTGTTCCAAATATTCCAAGTAAAACACTTATTAATTTATAATCTTTTTGCAAAAGAATATACAAAAGCATATAGTATGTTATAGCTTTACACATATATTCATTTTTTTGTTCACTAATATCTTCTAGTCTTTCTTCATAATTACATTCTTTAAAAAAAATAACATCCTCATTAACTTCATTTTTAAAATCATTTTGAAATTCTCTCAAAATTTTTATATAATCATTTTTATTCATAAAACACCTACATCTCTAAAAATAAGCTAATTTCATCGCGATTTCTTTTATAACAATTAATATTATTTTGATTTTCATATTGCAATTTTTTCAAATTTTCGTATTCTTCTAATAAATTATCATGAGACATTTTAAGAATAAGTAGTGTACCTTCTAATAATGCTATTCTTAAATTATATTCATATAAATTTAATTTACCATAGATTCCAATTGTAAGAATATTCAATATTTTATATCTTCTTAACAAGCCAAGATATTCCTTTGAAAAAATATCATAATCTGATAATAAATCATCTAATTCTTTATTTATTTCTTTTACTTTTTCATCATAATTATTACTTTCACACTCATTAATTAATACTTTATATTCTTGAAGTATTTTAAATAGTTCTTTT
>OLNY01003449.1_pt1 | contig 10083 bp, 7 predicted proteins | sample 1671981 | NCBI WGS metagenome assembly OLNY01 (sample SAMEA3136632, study PRJEB25190) | human gut metagenome | biome: human gut; feature: human-associated habitat; material: faeces | place: Austria | collected 2013 | reverse complement strand
AATTCCCAGACGTACGATCTGTACATCCGGATTTGCTTCCTGATATGCAGCTACTTTCTTTGCAATTGTGGAAAAAAGATAACTTCCCGGAAGCTTCAGGTAATTTTTATTTACTGTAACCATAATATTCTCTCCTAATCTGTCTACAGATTCTTTCTTCTTTCTACTTCTTTTACAAGAGCCTCGCGTACCGCATCCGGACTTGCCTTGCCCTTCAGTTCCCTCATCATCTTACCGACAAAGAATCCGAAAACTTTTTCTTTGCCGCCGAGAAGCTCTTCCAACGGTCCCGGGTTCTCATCCATGATCTTCTGTAATGTATCATTGAGAAGTCCGGTATCTTCAACAATTTTCAGACCGTGTTCTTCAATATAAGTTACCGGCTCAATGTCTTCTTCAAAGACTTTTTCAAAGACTTTCTTTGCATTCTGGGCGCTGACTTCTTTTTTCTCCACCATGGAAATCAGATCTGAAAGATGTTTTGGTGCAAAGGAAACTTTTTCTACATCAAGTCCTTTATCTTTGGTAAGGCGGAGAACTTCTCCCATAAACCAGTTGGCTGCTTTTTTCGGATTTCCCAGAAGAACGGCTGTCTCCTCAAAAAGTCCTGCCAGATGTCTGGACTCGGTAAGGATTCCCGCATCATAAGCCGGAAGCTCATACTCTTTCTGATAACGTTCCATCTTGGCTTCACGGAGCTCCGGAATGGAAGCGCGCAGCTCTTCGATCCATGCATCGGAAATATGGATCGGCGGAAGATCCGGGTCCGGGAAGTAACGGTAATCTTTGGCATCCTCTTTGGAACGCATGGCGTGAGAAGACTCTTTGTTGTCATCCCATCTTCTTGTCTCCTGGGCAACGGCTCTGCCTTCTTCCAGAAGCTCGATCTGACGCTCTCTCTCACCCTCGATCGCTCTTGCAATGGCTTTAAAAGAGTTCAGGTTCTTCATCTCGGTTCTTGTTCCGAAGGTCTCGCTTCCCACCTCACGGACAGAAAGGTTGACATCGGCACGCATGGAACCTTCCTGAAGTTTGCAGTCAGAAACTCCAAGATACTGCATGGTGCAGCGGAGCTTTTCCAGATATGCGATAACCTCCTCGGAGCTTCTCATATCCGGCTCGGATACGATCTCGATCAGCGGTACCCCGCTTCGGTTGTAGTCAACCAAGGAGCAGTCTTCCCACTCATCATGGATCAGCTTACCGGCATCCTCCTCCATATGCATCTCATGGATACGTACGGTCTTTTTGCCTGCGGAAGTCTCGATCTCAACAGCTCCGTCATAGCAAATCGGCAGATACAGCTGAGAGATCTGGTAGTTCTGGGGGTTATCCGGGTAAAAATAGTTCTTACGGTCAAACTTGCAGTACTGATGGATATGGCAGTTTGCCGCAAGACCTGCCTTGATGGCAAACTCTACCACTTTTTTATTGAGGACCGGAAGAGATCCCGGCATACCGGTGCAGACCGGGCAGGTATGTGTATTTGGTGCACCTCCGAATTCTGTGGAGCATCCGCAGAAGATCTTTGTTTTTGTGGCAAGCTCCACATGCACCTCAAGTCCTATGACTGTCTCATACTGTTTCATGCCTTTTCTCCCCCTTCCATTGCTGTTCCGAAATCGCCGCGTTTTTTCTCATATGCGTGTGCCGCACGGAACAGATTGTTTTCTTTGAAGCAGTCACCGATCATCTGGATTCCGATGGGAAGTCCGGCTGCGTCTTTTCCACATGGAACTGTGATTCCGGGAAGTCCGCACAGGTTTACTGCTACCGTGTAAATATCGCCAAGATACATGGCAAGCGGGTCTTTCAGGCTCTCTCCAAGCTTCGGCGCGGTAAACGGAGATGCCGGAGCAAGAAGGACATCATATTCGGAAAAGGCCTGGTCGAATTCTTTTTTGATGAGGGCTTTTGTGCGGAGTGCTTTCAGGTAGTAAGCATCGTAATAACCGGAGCTTAATACGAAAGATCCCAGCATGATACGACGTTTTACTTCCTCGCCGAAACCTTCGGTTCTTGTCTTTTTGTACATATCATGAAGTCCCTCGTACTCTTTTGCACGGAAACCGTACTTCACGCCGTCAAAACGCTCCAGGTTGGAGCTGGCCTCTGCGCTGGCGATGATGTAGTAGGCAGGGATCATATATTCTGTTGTCTTCATGGAGAAAAATTCTACCACTGCACCCATCTCGGTAAGGCTTTTCAGTGTATTCATAAATGCCTCTTTTACCTCAGGGTTCAGACCTTCGGAAAGATACTCCTTGGGCACACCAAATTTCATTCCCACGATCTTATCTGTCATGGAAGAGGAGAAATCAAGATCCTCTCTCTTCATGGAAGTGCTGTCCTTTGTATCGTGACCGGCAATGATCTCAAGAAGTGCCGCACAGTCCGCAACGTCTTTTCCAACCGGTCCAATCTGGTCCAGAGAGGATGCATAGGCAACCAGTCCGTAACGAGATACGGTACCGTAGGTTGGCTTGATTCCGGTAACACCACAGTAGGAACTTGGCTGACGGATAGAACCGCCGGTATCAGAACCAAGTGCCAGGTAAGTTTCCCCTGCTGCCACTGCCGCACAGGAACCGCCGGAAGATCCGCCCGGAACATGCTCCAGATCCCACGGGTTTCTGGTGACACCATAAGCAGAAGTTTCTGTGGTACTTCCCATGGCGAACTCGTCCATGTTTGTTTTTCCGATAATTACAAGCCCTGCTTCTTCCAGACGGTCGATTACCTCTGCATTGTACTGTGGCACAAAATTCTCAAGGATCTTTGATGCACAGGTGGTTGTTTTTCCCTTGATGCAGATATTATCCTTGATAGCGATGGGTACACCGGCAAGAGGTCCGGTATAAGTTCCGTCCTCAATGCCTTTCTGTACTTCTTTTGCTCTTGCATAGGCTTCTTTTTTATAGGTATCAAGATAAGCGTGGACTTTGTCCTCTTTTGCCTCGATCTGATCAAATACGTATTTCACACCGTCCAGGACGCTTATCTGATGCTGTTTGATCTTTTCCGCAAGCTGTAATGCGGTTAATTTTCCCAAATCCATGTCCTGTCTCCTGTCTTATCCAATTGTTTTCGGAACCTGATACTGATTTTCTTTCTGCTTCGGCGCATTGGCAAGCATTGCCTCATGGTTGTCGCCGTTTGTCACAACGTCTTCACGGAATACGTTTTCATCCTCAAAAATATGGGACATAGGCTCTACGGAAGAAGTGTCAAGTTCGTCTAACTTATCTACATAGTCCAGCATCTTCTGCATATCCTCTTTTGCCTTTTCCTTCTCATCCTCTGTCAGGGAAAGCTTCGCCAGGATGCAGACATTTTCCATTGTTTCATCATCGATTATCTTTGCCATCTTTTTTCTCCTTATTACGGCTCAAGTCTGTTCATATCACGTGGGAACAGGCAGGTCTCACGAACGTTTTCCTCTCCCAGGATCTGCATGGTAAGACGTTCCAGTCCGATTCCAAGTCCTCCGTGAGGCGGCATTCCATGTTTGAAAGTATCCAGGTACTGCTCCATACCTTCCTCGTCCATGCCACGGGCTGCGATCTTGTCTTTCAGCATCTGATAATCATGGATACGCTGTCCGCCTGTGGTGACCTCAAGTCCTTTGAACAGAAGGTCAAAACTTAATGTAAATTTCTCATCTGCCGGATCATCCATTGCGTAGAACGGACGCTTCTTGGACGGATAATGTGTGACAAAAACAAAATCCGCATCGTATTCTTCTTTAAAATATCTTCCGATCAGCGCCTCTTCTTCCGGCTCCAGATCGTACGGGTTGCGGATCTTACGTTTATATTTCTCAGCCACCAGCTCTTTTGCTTTGTCAAAACGTACAGCCGGGATCTTGTCTACTTTCGGAAGTTCCACTTTCAGAATGGAAAGTTCATGAGCGTAGTCTTTCTTCAGAAGCTCGACTGCATACTGAAGAAATCCGGTTTCCATTTCCATGATATCTTCAAATCCGTTGATATAGCCCATCTCAAAATCAAGGCTTGTATATTCATTCAGATGACGTTTGGTGTTATGTTTCTCTGCACGGAATACAGGACCGGTCTCAAATACGCGGTCAAAAACACCTACCATCATCTGTTTGTAAAACTGTGGGCTCTGTGCCAGGACGGCCGGTTTGTGGAAGTAGCTCAGCTTGAACAGGTTTGCGCCACCCTCTGCACCTCTAGCTCCGATCTTTGGTGTGTGGATCTCGGTAAATCCTTTTTCGTAGAGATAATCACGGAATGCACGCACCAGCGCTTCCTGGATCTTGAATTTTGCACGCTCCTGCACGTTACGCAGAGCGATGGGACGATAGTTCAGTTTTGCCTCCAGGGAAGTGTTCAGTTTCCATTTGTCGATTGCCAGGGGAAGTGGTTCTGCCGGTGAGGAAAGGATCTCCACATGGCTGATGCGAAGCTCTCTTCCGTGAGGAGCTCTTTCTTCCTCATGAAGAGTTCCTGTGAGGCGGACACACATTGCCTCTTTCAGATCATGAATGGAAACATTTGTTTTGTCGTTCTCATATACTGTCTGAAAAAGTCCCTCTTTTTTTCGAAGTATCACAAATGCCACATCACCCATATTACGGATGCTGTGTATTGCTCCTTCCACTGTCGCTTCCTGGTCTTTCATGCTCTCAGAAAGAAGCACGTCCCAGGCACATTCTCTAGTCTTACAGATTCCATCCATAAATTCCATTCCCTCATCCTCCAATTCCGGTGCAAAAAACATTCGGCATTCAGCCTTTTTTCTTTGCGCCTGTATTTTGATAAGCGGGTCTTACGAACCCGCTCTGCCACTTTTTTCTGTCAAATTCTGCTTTTTCTTTTATATTTTTCGTTTATATTTTTCGTTTATACAGAATCATATAAAAGCATCAGAACCATCTGGGCTGTCTCCACCATATTGGTCCCGGAATCCATACTGCATTTCTGAATATAACGGTATGCGTCTTCCTCACTCAGATGATTTCTTTCCATTAAAAGCATCTTTGCATTTGAAATATAATTCTGCTCTTTCCATGAACGCTGCTTCGGTTTTTTCTTATCTTTTTTCCAGCGCCTTTCGATCTGGGAAAGGATCATGCTTACTGTATTTACCAGATCTCCGGCTTTCAGAGGCATTCCCACACACAAAACAGAAGGTGGTGCTTCACTGATCCCTCCCTGCGAAGCCATAAGCAGCATTTCAAAATAATCCGGCATATAGTCCAGAAGATCACGGTAATACATATCCTGAAGATGATAGCCGCAAAGCAGGACGCCACCATCAAGTTCCGAGATACTGGCAAGGGCATTTGCACCCGAATTGCATACCGCCGCCACCGTGAATCCATATCGGTTAAGGACTGTGCGGATCTTTTTTGCATCTTCTATTTTCGGTAATGCAATCACGATACTCGTGTTCATAAGCCGCCACTCTCTTTCGTCCCATTATGCCTCAATCATCAGATTCGATACAGATACTCCTCGATCTCCCAGTCGGAAATCTCCTGGGAATAACGCAGCCATTCTTTTCTCTTGGCCTGCGCGTACTGTTTGCAGAAATCTTCTCCAAGGATCTCTTTCATCCAGTCACTTTCCTCAAACAGTGTGATCGCTTCCCGTAAGTTCTCCGGTAAATTCTCGATACCCTGTTCCTTCTGGTCCGACTCGGAAAGAGAACGGTCAGAAGCTTTTGTCGGATAGATCTTCTTCTGGATTCCATCCAGGCCCGCTGCCAGGCATACCGCAAAAACAAGGTATGGGTTGGATGCAGCATCCGGGCTTCGAAGCTCGATTCTGGTATCATTACCATTGACTCTCGGGATCCTTACCAGTGAATTCTGGTTGTTTCTCGTCCAGGTCAGTTCTGTCGGTGCATCGAATCCAGGCACAAGGCGCTTGTAAGAGTTTACCAGCGGATTTGTGATAAGTGCCATCTCCCGGCTGTGTGCCAGAAGACCTCCGATAAAATAGCATGCCTCATTACTTAATTTGGACGGATCATCCGGATCCACAAAAATATTTCTTCCATTTTTAAACAGCGAAAAATGGATATGCATGGCTGAGCCGTTTACTTCCCGTCTTGGCTTCGGCATAAAGGTTGCATGAAGTCCATGGCGTTTGGCTACGGTCCTTACTGCCATCTTAAAGGTCATAACTGCGTCTGCCATCTCACGTGCTTCCCCGTAATGAAGGGCGATCTCATGCTGTGCAGGTGCCGTCTCATGATGAGAGGATTCCACCTCAAATCCCATATCCTCAAGAGTCAGTACCATGTCACGTCTTGCATTTTCACCCAGGTCCACCGGACTTACATCCAGGTATCCGGCTTTTTCGTGAGAAACCGTTGTAGGCATTCCGTTGTCATCAATATGAAACAGGAAAAACTCGCATTCCGGGTCAACATAGCAGGTGTATCCTGCCTCTTCTGCTGCCTGCGCTGTTTTTTTCAGAATGTATCTGGAGCTCATCTCATGCTCAGATCCGTCTGCACGGCGCATATCACAGATCAGTCTTGCAACCTTTCCCTGCTGAGGACGCCATGGGAGAATTGAAAAAGTATCGTAATCCGGATACAGGATCAGATCCGGCTCCTTCTCTCCCACAATGCCCGCAATATGAGAGCCGTATACAACGCACTGGTTATCCAGGGCTCTTGGAAGCTCTCTTGCTGTGATCGCAATATTTTTCAGAGTTCCAAACATATCTGTAAACTGGAGGCGGATGAACTCTACGTCTTCCTCCTCTGCCATTGCAAGAATCTCTTCTCTGGTATAATTCCCCATAGTATTCTCTCCTTTATTTCCTCATCACACAAAATAATTACCCTAAAAAATAGAAAAAGGGTGCACTTCAGAGAGCTTTCGCTCCTGAAGAACACCCTTGTTCATGGACGTAATTATAGCAATCGGTCAATTCTTTGTCAACTTTTTTTTAAAGGAAATTAGGGGCAAAAAGAACTTTGCCCCTGGTATTTTTAACTTTTTTACTGTAAATATGAATAACTCATCAGAGATTCATCCACTGCCTTCGCAGCCTCACGTCCCTCGTGGATCGCCCATACGACAAGTGACTGTCCACGGTGCATATCGCCTGCTGTGAATACACGGTCTACGCTTGTTGCGTACTGCTCCGGTTTTGTCTCCACGTTGGTTCTTGGTGTCAGTGCTACATGGAAAGCATCGGTTACATATTTCTCGCTTCCGAGGAAACCTGCTGCAATCAGTACCACATCTGCTGGAATCACTTCCTCGCTGCCCTCGATAGGAACCATGTTGAATCTTCCGGTCTTTTCGTCTTTTACGCTTTTCAGTTTGACAATCTTTGCCTTGCAGACATTTCCTTTTTTATCTTTGATAAATTCGGTAACGGTTGTCTGATAGATTCGCGGGTCATGACCAAATACTGCAATAGCCTCTTCCTGGCCGTAATCGGTTTTCAAAACCTTCGGCCACTCCGGCCACGGGTTGGACGGTGTTCTTGTTACCGGAGGCTTTGGCATCATCTCAAGCTGTGTTACGGATTTTGCACCAAGACGGATGGAAGTTCCCACACAGTCATTTCCGGTATCACCACCGCCGATGACCAGAACATGTTTGCCTTTTGCAAGCTCATATGGGAATTTTGCAAAATCGATATCCAGAAGGCTTTTTGTTACCTGTTTCAGGAAATCCACTGCAAAGTAGATTCCTTTTGCATCTCTTCCTGGAACCTTGATATCTCTCGGATGGGAAGCTCCGCAGCAGAGAAGGACACGGTCATAATCTTTCAGAAGCTGCTCCGCGGTAATGTCCACACCAACGTTGATGTTGGTGACAAACTTCACGCCTTCCTCTTCCATCAGTTTCAGTCTGCGGTCGATGACTTTTTTCTCCAGTTTCATATTCGGGATACCATAGCGGAGAAGTCCTCCGATACGGTCGTTTCTTTCAAATACGGTTACACTGTGACCACGGCGGTTCAGCTGCTGTGCTGCTGCCAGTCCGGAAGGGCCGCTTCCGATGACTGCGATTGTCTTTCCTGTGCGGACAGGCGGGATCTGTGGTTTTACCCAGCCTTCTGCATAGGCAGTCTCGATAATGGCTTTCTCATTTTCCTTTGTGCTGACCGGATCTCCGTTCAGGTTGCAGGTACAGGCAGCTTCACAGAGTGCCGGGCATACTCTTGAAGTAAACTCCGGAAAACTGTGGGTCTTGTTCAGACGAAGAAATGCCTGTTTCCAGTTTCCTGTGTATACAAGATCGTTTGTCTCAGGAACCAGGTTGTGAAGCGGGCAGCCGGAAGCCATTCCGCCGATCATCATACCTGCCTGGCAGAAGGGAACGCCGCAGGCCATGCAGCGTGCTCCCTGAAGTTTCTGTTTTTCTTTATTTAACGGAATACGAAATTCGTTGAAATTCTGAATACGTTCTTTTGGCGGCAGAACTTTTGCCGTTTCTCTTTCATAATCTAAAAATCCAGTTGGCTTTCCCATTTCCTCATCCTCCTTAATGTTTCACGCCGATGCTCTCATAGAATGCTTCCATCTGTGCCTGCTGGCTGGTCAGACCTTTTTCTTCCAGCTTTGCACTTAATGTGATCATTCTCTTGTACTCATCCGGAATGAGTTTTTTGAAGTGAGGCAGATAGGAATCAAAATCAGCCAGCACCTTCTTACCGATCTCGGAGCCTGTTGCTTCCACATGAGCCTCGATGAGATCACGAAGCTCTTTTTTATCATATTTATTATCCACTTTTTCAATGGAGATCATTGCTTTGTTAAGGTTCTTGTAAAGAACGTTGTCCACATCAAGAACATAAGCGATACCGCCGCTCATACCTGCCGCGAAGTTCTTTCCGGTTTTTCCGAGAACTACCACACGGCCACCGGTCATGTACTCGCATCCATGCTCACCAACACCCTCAACTACTGCCACTGCACCGGAGTTACGGACTGCAAAACGTTCACCTGCAACACCGTTGATAAATGCAGTTCCGCTGGTTGCGCCATAGAGAGCCACGTTTCCGACGATGATGTTATCCTCTGCCTTGTATCCGGCCTTCTCCGGTACTTTAACGATCAGCTTGCCACCGGAAAGTCCTTTTCCGAAGTAGTCATTGCTGTCGCCGGTAAGTTTCAGTGTCAGTCCTTTCGGGATAAATGCACCGAAGCTCTGTCCGCCTGCACCTGTACAGTTTACAGTTACCGTATCCTCCGGAAGTCCATCCTTATGATTTCTTGTGATCTCAGATCCGAGGATGGTACCAAATGCACGGTCTGTATTGGTAACATTTACATCAACGGAAACTTTCTCACCTTTCTGGATTGCCGGTGCACATTTCTTAACCAGGACTTTTTCATCCAGAGTTTTCTCAAGGTTGAAATTGTATACCGCTTTCGGATCAAACGTAACTTTACCTTTTCCTGCATATGGATTGTTCAGGATGGCGCTTAAGTCAACTTTGCCCTTGTGCGGCTCCTGTACGCTGTCAGAAACGGTAAGAAGATCTGTACGGCCTACCATCTCGTCAATGGTTGCAACACCCAGGCGTGCCATGTACTCTCTCAGCTCCTGTGCGATAAATCTCATGAAGTTCTCCACATACTCCGGTTTTCCGCGGAATCTCTTACGAAGTTCCGGATTCTGGGTAGCCACACCAACCGGGCAGGTATCCAGATTGCAGACTCTCATCATCACGCAGCCCATGGTTACAAGGGGAGCAGTTGCAAAACCGAATTCCTCTGCACCGAGAAGTGCTGCGATAGCAACGTCACGGCCGCTCATCAGCTTACCGTCTGTCTCGATACGTACACGGTTACGAAGTCCGTTCATGATCAGTGTCTGATGTGTCTCTGCAAGTCCCAGTTCCCACGGAAGTCCTGCATTGTGGATGGAGCTTCTCGGTGCCGCTCCGGTACCTCCGTCGTATCCGGAGATCAGAACGGTCTGTGCTCCGGCTTTTGCAACACCGGCAGCGACCGTACCAACACCAGCCTCGGAAACCAGTTTTACGGAAATATCTGCATACTTGTTTGCATTTTTCAGGTCATAGATCAGCTCTGCCAGATCCTCGATGGAGTAGATATCGTGGTGGGGCGGGGGAG
>OLNY01003444.1_pt1 | contig 10089 bp, 10 predicted proteins | sample 1671981 | NCBI WGS metagenome assembly OLNY01 (sample SAMEA3136632, study PRJEB25190) | human gut metagenome | biome: human gut; feature: human-associated habitat; material: faeces | place: Austria | collected 2013 | reverse complement strand
GACGTTGTATGAGTGTTGATTTTAGCTTTATATCCTAATTTATTTAATGTGTCTTAAAGTATTAAATAGTGATTTTTTCTTTAACAAACCAAAGTCAAATTATGTATGTAAGATGTGTGGAACAAATTTTGTAGAAAAAGAAAATGATACATGTGATATCTGTAAGTCGATAATTGAAATATCTGATTTTTGTATAAAGCATGATGATTTCTTCTTGGTTTACGATTTCGATCACAGATTAGATAATGAAGTGAGTGATTGCATAAAAATTGATATGGGATATATGGATTTTTATTTGATTTCAAAAGAAGATTATCCACTTATCATTGGTAAATATGATTATGTTGAATCATTAAATCAATCTCATTTGGGGAATACTCGTTTAATAGCAAATTTAGTTCCTAAAAAGAATGCTAAAATTATTCCTTTTGAAAATATGGTAATACATTTAGTGGATACATCTTATGGGGATCCTAAATTAGGAATTTTGAAAATGGATGTGGATAATTTAGGTGCAATATTTGCGTTTGGAATGGAAAAACAAAGATCATTATCTAAGTTTTTGACATTGAGTAGGATGATGGAAAACTTTTTTGGACATGAATTGATGAATATTTGTGTTGAGGTTTCAAAAAAGATGAATTCAAATATTAATCAATTAAGCGATAATGAATCTATGTTTTATATCAATTATGCAGGTGGTGATGATTTGGTGATAATGGGTCCAGCCTCAGGAATTTTAGAATTATCTAAAGTTATTGATGAAAGGTTTAGTGAATACACGTTAAATAAGAATATAACGATTTCTGGTGGTATCACTATTCAATCACCAAGTGCACCGATAAGATTTGGTATTAAAGAAGCAGAGGAATATTTAAATCAATCAAAAACATTGGATGGGAAAAATGGAATTACATTGATACATACATCTTGCAAAATGAATGAGTATGAACAAGTGTTAGAGCAGGTTAATGTTTTCAGAAAGTATATTACGAATCAAGATATTTCTCGAACAAACTTTTATAATATGATGAAAGTACTGGATGTAGAAAACATGGAGAAATACTATCGTAATATTCCTATTCTTTTATATTCTTTAAAGCGAAATGTAAAGAATAAAGATATTCGACAAGATTTAATATCAAAAATAAGTATGGCAAATATGGATTATGACCAATTAAAAAAATTGGTTTTGGAAATGAAGTTAGCTATTATGCAAACTAGGGGGTAATGAACAATGGAACAAAGGAAAAATTATACTGGTTATGGTCAGCGTACCAATAATTATTCAAATCAAAATAGAGAGCAGGAAATACATAAAATAGAAATGCCGCTTCATATTTATTATGCGGATAAATCAAAATTATTCTTGCCGGACGGGAAAGCTTATAAAATCGCATTAAAATTTAAGGGTATTACAACGCATCAATTAAGAAAAATTTTAAACCAAGTAAAGTTATGTATACAAGAGCTTGGAAATAAAGATGCTGATTTTAATGATGTAAAAAATCAATTGTTTATGTTGTTGCCTTTGTCTGCCTATAATGGTGGAAGGGATCCAAAATTAAAAAAGATTTATCAATTTCTAGTAGAGCATTTAAATGAAAATTCAATTACATGTGAAAAGGATATAGAAGTATTTGATGAATTGTTTACGAGTATTGTTGCATATCATAAATATTTAGGAGGAAAGTAAGATGTTGGAAAGTGTTTATAGATTAGATTTTGAAATTGAGTTATTGACAGGGTTACATATTGGAGGTTCTACAGATACATTTGATATTGGTGGAGCTGATTCAACAGTTATAAAGAATCCATTGACACATGAACCATATATTCCTGGTAGTTCTATTAAAGGAAAACTGCGTTCTTTATTGACTCAAAAGTATGGGAAAGTATCATTTGAAAAAAAAGATCCTGAAATGGTACTTGAAAAAGATGAAATACGATGTCTTTTTGAACCTGTTTCAACAAGTGACGAGTTGATGGTTTCAAGATGTATTTTTAGAGATGCATACTTAACAGATGAAAGTAAAGAGGAGCTACAAAAACATCTTGGCTTAGGAACGTTCACTGAAATTAAGGCTGAAAACAGTATTGATTTATTAAAAGGAAAAGCAGCAAATCCACGATTTATTGAACGTGTTCCAAGAGGGGCAAAATTTAGTGGAGAGATTGTTTTGCAGATTTATGAAGGTGACGATGCAGAACAATTAAAAGAAGTAGTCAATGAAGCTTTGAAAATGTTGGAATTAAATTATCTTGGAGGTAGCGGAACTAGAGGATATGGTAGAGTAGAAATTCATTCCCAAGATTTTCAGAAAGTAGAATTCTAAAATGAAAACCTATAAGATTGTATTTACTTGCCAATCTGTAGTGAATGAAATACCAAATTCCCAAACAATTTTTGGAGCAATATGTAATATTTTATTGCAAACAAGAGGAAAAGATGCACTTGATGAATATATTTCCTCATTAAATGCAAAGGCGAAGATGGTACATTCATCTATGTTTCTAAATCATACGCTACCTATGATTAAAAAGAATGTTTTTTCTTTAGAGTATATTAATACCTTACTTGGCAGTGTAAAGGCAGAGGATAAATTGAAGGTGCTTGAAAGTGCAAAGCGATATAAACAAATTTCATCGATGTCAGAAATGGTTTATAAAAATTATGTAGAAAATAACAAAATAGAAGCACTTACTGTAGATTTACAAGAAAAAAGTAATGATTTTGAGATCAGAAATGGATTGTTAAAATATTCAAACGAAAAGTTTGATATGGAGATGGATTCAGTTTTATTAACTCGAAATGGGTTTCCTGAAAAGGAAAATGATAAGACTTTATTCTATTCTAATGCAATATATTATCCAAAAGGTACTGAATTTTGCATATATGTAAAAACAGAAGAAAGTGTGGATTATTTAAAATCTATCTTTAATTATTTTGAATATTTTGGAGTAGGTTCAAGAAGAACGGTTGGAGATAATTCATTTAGATTAGAAAGAATCGAAGAATGGAATCAATCAAGCAATATGGAGAGTAAATTGGTTTTAAGTCGTTATATTCCAAACGATGAAGAAGTGGATTATAGCAATTCGTTTTATAAACTTACTAGTAATGTGTATCGCACTTCTAAGAACTATGCTGGGGGTTATGTAAGTGGTAGATTTATGCATTTGATGGAGGGAAGTTTTATGAGATTTTTAGAAAATAAAGAATATTATGGAAAGGTGTTAGAAGCCTGTGTAAATGGTAAGACTGTTTATCATTATGCGATAGGTTTTGTATTGTAGTATGGATAAAATTACGATTTTAACCCCAGTTCACATCGCAACAGGTAACGACATTGAAATACCTTGTTATCACGAAGTCAATGATGTCACAGTTAACAGATATAGATTTACAGATATTCTTTCACAACTTCCACCTAAGGTGATGACAGATCCGCGCTTGCTTAATGAATTAAGTTCAAGACAGCCTAGTAAAAAATTGTTATATAGATATATACATCAATATGTTGATTATTCAAAATTAACTCCACTATATAATTTGGAGTATACATATGATGAATCTTTAAGTGAAGCTAGAAATGATGTTTCAGAGCAGATGCATGATTTACATAAACCTTGTATACCTGGTTCTACTATAAAGGGCATGTTATTAAATTCATGGAAATATTATTTATTAAAATTAAACTATGATCAAATTAGACCTAATATTTATAAACAAATTAAGAATGGTCAAAATAAAAATCTTGACTTTCATGAACTGATGTTTGGAAAATCTTTGGATAAAGATCATGAAAATTTCTATAAAGAATTATATTCTTGCTTACAATGCCAGGATATATATTTTAATGAAATGGAATTATTTTTTGCAGGTAGAGAGGGAAGTAATCGAGATATGAGTGGTTCAATTCCAACTACATATAAAGAATGTATTCCACCACTACAAACTACTGATTTAGTATTGTTTCATTTTGACGAGTTTAAATTGAATGTCTTAAAAGATAAATATAAAGAAAAGCCTTATATCACATTGATAAATTCATTTAAGCGTAAAGTTTTCTTAAAAGCATGCAATGCTTTCACAAAAGATATTTTAAATGCAGATACAGATAAAAATTATTTTAACTTTTACGAAAGCTTTGTTGGCATAAATGAGAAGTTAAATGAAATAAAGAAAGAATTAGAAAATCCTAATACTGCGGTCTTACGAGTGGGCAATTCTACAAATTATTTTGCCAAGACAGTTTCTTATTTGATTAAGTATAATGATCCTGGTTTATATACAGAATGTTTCTGGCAGCGCTTTGCTCCAGTGAACAAAGGGAAAACAAAGCCTAATGAGAGAACTATGCCTAAAACACGAATGATTTATTCAAATGGAGAAAAAGATTATTTGCCTGGATTTATTAAAATTCAATATGATTAAAAAAGTTGAAGTTTTGATTTCTTTTCCAATGGGAGCCAAATTTAGAGAAAACTTAGATTTATCGATATACAGAAAATTGATGAATTTTATTTATGATCTATCTTGTTTCAATTCTATGACTAAGTGTAATGAGTGCAGTCAATGTAAAGAATGCAGGTATTACTTAATGACAGGCGAAAATTTTAGATTTTATCCAGGTATTCTTGTTAAAAGTGATATGTTTGGAAAGTCCCATTTTAGAAAAAATGAACAAAAAAGATTTGAATTTTATTTTATTGGAAACAATAAATCTTATTCAGATTATGTAGATTTATTGTTTTCCAATTTGAATCAGAGTTTGTTTGGTAATTTCTTTTATTTAATCAAAATTACGAAAACGGATTTGAATTCAAAAAATATGAATTGTGATAAATTAGTATTTTCAACTCCGTTAGAAGGCAAGAATGTTTCTGAGGTTTATAATAAAATGGTTGCTTATTATAATGAGCATTATGAGACAGCTTATGAACTTTCTTCAAATAGTTTACAGTTAGAAAATTGTCGGTATGTAGAAGGCATTTCTGCTTTTATGAAAACTAAGAAAATCTATCCTAAGGGATTTATTGGATGTGTAAATAAATCCTTTAGTTTAAATTCTGATTTTTTAGAAATTGGGGTTGGCAAATATAATTGTGTAGGTGGTGGACAAATTGAGATTACAACTAACGTTTAAATGCAATAATTTAAAAGTGCCTTTTAATTATCAACATATGATTCAAGGTTTAATATATAGTGCTTTTGATAAAGAGGATAAAGGTGATTTTTTTCATAATCAAGGTTATCGGTTTGAAAAAAAAGTGTTTAAAATGTTTGTCTTCAGCAATCTATTTGGAAAGTATAAAATAAACGATAGATTTATGGTTTTTGAAGATTCAATTACTTTTTATGTTTCCAGTTATTCTGAAGATTTTTTAAAAGAAATTTATGACTTTTATATGGAGAATGAAAAGGTTGTTTTGAATAATCAATTCATTCAATTGGTGTCTATAAAATTTATGAATTTAGAATATTTTACTGGAGAGAAGCAAATTGTAATTCATACACTTTCTCCAATTGTTACTTATACTACAACGGATCGTTATGTTGATTACTTTAAGCCAAGTGATGTTGAGTTTAATACTCTTTGTATGAATAATTTACTAGATAAATGTCATGCATTAGATATAAAACAAGACGATATTTCTTTTAATGTGGAAAAAGTTTTATATGAGAAAAAAAGATTAGTTAAATTTAAAAATACATTTTACGTTGGATACCTGAGTGAAATGATAGTAAAAACTAATTTTGAAACATTAAGTTTATTGTATGATACTGGGATTTCAGCTAAAGGACCAGCTGGTTTTGGAATGATAGAAGTGAAAAAGAGTGAAGAAAGTAGTTTATTTGTATAAAAGTGGAAACTTAAAAAGAAAAGATAGTTCTCTTGTATTAGAGAGTAAAGACAAAGATGATTATATTCCAATAGAGCAAGTAGATATGATTATTTGTTTTTCAGAAGTTAGTTTAAATAAAAGAGTATTAGCTCTATTAAACAAGTATGAGGTATCGATATTATTTTATAATTTTTATGGAAATTATATAGGAAGATATGCTCCTAAAGATTATAAAGATGGTCGTGTTTTAGTAAACCAAGTAAATAAATATAGGGATGAATCACAAAGATTATATATTTCAAAGTCTATTCTAAAAGCTTCAATCAAAAATATGTTATCTGTATTAAAGTATTATAGAAAAAAAGGAAAGAATTTGGATGAATTAATAAAAAAACTTGAAGATTCAGTAGGAATGGTGCCTGATATAGAAACTATGAATGAACTTATGTTAATAGAGGCAAATGCCAAACAAACATATTATAAAATGTTTGATGTTGTTCTAGAAAATGAAAATTTTAAGTTTAAAAAGCGAACAAAAAATCCGCCACAAAATGAAGTGAATGCTATGCTTAGTTATGGATATGCATTACTATACGGAATTATTTTATCGATTCTTGATCGTAGTAGTTTGTTTCCACAAATTAGTTTTATACATAGTTTAAGTAAAGATTCGGATTCATTACAATATGATTTGGCGGACATTTTTAAACCCATATATGTAGATAGAATGGTTTTAAGATTGATTCGTAAAAAACAGATAAAGCAATCTCATTTTGAATATAAACCAGATGGAAGATGTTTCTTAAGTAAAGAAGGGACAAAGGTATTTATTGAAGAATTCAATACTTTATTACAATCCACAATCGTATATTCAAAGCGAAATTATAGTTATCGCTCTATATTATCAAAAGAAGTACACCGGTTATCTGAATACATTAAAGATAAGTCTAATACACTTGATTTTTTTGTAATGAAATGGTGAGATTATGTACGTTATATGTGTGTATGATGTTAACAAAAAGACATGTGCTAAAGTAATGAAAATATTAAGAAGATACTTGTTTCATATACAAAAATCTGTTTTTGAAGGAACTTTAACACCCAAACAATTTGGTACTTTAAAGGAAGAACTGCATAAAGTTACAAGTGATGAGGATTCAGTATTATTTTATTTTTCATATAATGAAAAACAGATATATAAAGAAGGATTGAATAAAGTGAATGAATCTCTAAACATTTTAATTGATTGATATTTCGACCAACAAGATATCTTTCGATCAAAAAAGGCCACATTTCCATTTGAAAAATCGAGGTGGTCGAAAAAAATCGACATATTTTACTAATGATTACTGAATTTTAAAGTGTTTATAGCCTTTTTTGTAGTAAAATACTACGTATATGGCAAAAAAATTGCGTTGAATATTGTTCTTATAAAGGATTAACGCTTTCTCTCCATTCCTTTTTTTGTCACTGCTTGTGTTGAATATTGTTCTTATAAAGGATTAACGCCTACTAACTCTTTAAAGCTGAATTTTGCAATTTCTCCATAGCGTTGAATATTGTTCTTATAAAGGATTAACGCAAAACATATTCGGATGAGGAGTCCGCATATAAAAAACTGTTGAATATTGTTCTTATAAAGGATTAACGCCAGTGCAATGCATACACACTTTATGCTTGTAAGATTCTGTTGAATATTGTTCTTATAAAGGATTAACGCCAATTCGGTCCAGTTGTACCTGAAGCATATTATTATTAGTTGAATATTGTTCTTATAAAGGATTAACGCACACATAGAAATGTCGATATTTTCGCATAGCTTTTCGTTGAATATTGTTCTTATAAAGGATTAACGCTTATAAGCCATTTGTTTTTCCTCCTTTGTGTATAGTTGAATATTGTTCTTATAAAGGATTAACGCTTTATAGCTTGAGTGTTGTAACTCGTTAATAATTCGTTGAATATTGTTCTTATAAAGGATTAACGCCCATTTGCTTTTAATTTTGCTTCTGATGCCATTTTATTCTCGTTGAATATTGTTCTTATAAAGGATTAACGCTGACAAACTTTGTATAGTGTTTCATCTTAAAAGCTCCTTGTTGAATATTGTTCTTATAAAGGATTAACGCTTGTATATTTCTTCCAGTACATAATCCCACTCACACAGTTGAATATTGTTCTTATAAAGGATTAACGCTTCCGTACATTTTGTACCCAATACAATCGTTGCTAGAGTTGAATATTGTTCTTATAAAGGATTAACGCCAATAGAAAGGAGGCGAATTACGACCTATGTATAGGTTGAATATTGTTCTTATAAAGGATTAACGCCCAAGGTGCCTGCAATACCATCAAAGCATATACGATGGTCGGTTGAATATTGTTCTTATAAAGGATTAACGCTTGCCATTTTCTTCTCCTTTTATTCATCTATAAAGTTGAATATTGTTCTTATAAAGGATTAACGCTTCAAGTGTTGTTGTTAGCACTCTTAAAATTCTAGTTGAATATTGTTCTTATAAAGGATTAACGCGTATTTGTTTCTTAAAACATAAATGATTGCACTTAATCGTTGAATATTGTTCTTATAAAGGATTAACGCTAGAAAAATGAAAATAATAATATATAAAGTAATTGTTGAATATTGTTCTTATAAAGGATTAACGCATATTTCCTTTATTCTCTTTCTATTCCTTGTATTACTGTTGAATATTGTTCTTATAAAGGATTAACGCTAATCAACTTCTACTTTTTGTGGATCGAAATATTCTGCGTTGAATATTGTTCTTATAAAGGATTAACGCTTTATAGCTTGAGTGTTGTAACTCGTTAATAATTCGTTGAATATTGTTCTTATAAAGGATTAACGCTTATTAATCATCGTATGTATAACCACGCTTTCTATGTTGAATATTGTTCTTATAAAGGATTAACGCCCGACGTCCTTGATATCAGACTGCTGGTCCTTCGTCATGGTTGAATATTGTTCTTATAAAGGATTAACGCCTGCTACGATTTCTAACATATTCTCAGCTCCCAATTAATTGAATATTGTTCTTATAAAGGATTAACGCTTGTACCGTTGTCGAACTATAATATCCGAATACATATTGAATATTGTTCTTATAAAGGATTAACGCTTGTCTTTGTAGCCAGTGTCCTGTGCCAATGTGAACATACACATTGAATATTGTTCTTATAAAGGATTAACGCTCACTACCATGTGAAAATATGCTGTACTGCAACTGTATATTGAATATTGTTCTTATAAAGGATTTGAATTCTGTTTAAACAAAAAAGAAGTATTGCTACTTCTTAGGTGTTATATTAACTACCTCATACTCAAAAATACCCTCTGTTCTTATAGGAAAACCCCAACCAACAAGGCCTGAGCTAATGATTATTGTGCAGTGCTTGAATGTTTCTTTTCCGTAATTACCGGCAAAGTCAGGTTGTAAATGGTAAGAATAAGAGAGTGGAAACATTTGTCCGTTATGGGTATGTCCGCTGAGTTGAAGGTCGACATTGTTTTTAATGTTTTCTTTTGTTCCTTGGGGTTGATGGTCCAGGACGATGTTGTAAGTTTTGCTTGTAAGGTTGTAGTCTTTTCTACCAATAAGGATAATGTTATTTAAATGTACTTCTTGATCATTTAGAATGGTAATGTTGTTTTTTGTGATTTCTTGATTGAGTTTATTTCTTGTGAATTTTATCTTGTTTTCGTGATTACCATATACAAAATAAACAGGGGCTACTTTAGTAAGTCTTTCAAATTGTTTAAATAGGATTTCTATATCATCTTTGGATGTGGATTCATAGACGAAGTCTTTGCCAAGTAGATAGAAATTTGGTGTTTGTGATTTCTTTTGTGGTTGAGATGTTGTAGGTGGTCTTATGGATGGTATACATATTGATATAGCCAAAAGTTACGATGGATGTGGATATGATAGCTGAAAGAAGTATGCATATTACTGGTTTTCTTTTCTTGAATATTAATAATAGGATTAGTAAACAGAATAATGTATGTATAGCCCACATAGCTTGATATGTACGCATATTCCAACAATTTAATAGTATTGCGATACAAATGGCGTATCGTATTTTTTTGTTTAATGTATCTTTTAATAAGTTGTTGATTAAATAACACAATCCGATTTCTAAAATGAGGATTCCCATTTGAAGATAGATTATACTATCACTTCCTTTTTGTTTTATCTTACAGCATTGTTAGAAAGAATT
>OLNY01003441.1_pt1 | contig 10096 bp, 5 predicted proteins | sample 1671981 | NCBI WGS metagenome assembly OLNY01 (sample SAMEA3136632, study PRJEB25190) | human gut metagenome | biome: human gut; feature: human-associated habitat; material: faeces | place: Austria | collected 2013 | reverse complement strand
AAGTATAGTATTAAATTTAGCTAGGATACCTATGGCAATTGTACTTAGTAAACCAGATATACTTGGAATAAACGGTATATGGTGGAGTATAAGCATAAGTAGTATTTTTAAAGGTATAATACTGCTTTCAATTTTTGTTATTTTAAATAAAAGTAAAAAACTTTATAAATCAAATAATAAAAATAATTTAGGTATATTAAAGAATATGCCAACATCAATATTATCAAAGCTTAATATATCACATAGCTTTTTAGCAACTAATAATGATTCTGAAATTGAAGTAAGTATAATTTCAGGAGCTTCTCCAAGTGAAATTTCTAAAATAGTGGAAAACTTAAATGGAAAGTATGTTGATTTGGGATATGGATATGGAATAGCAGAAATTCCAATAGAAAATCTTGTTGCTTTAGCAACTAGCCCAGAAATTCAATATATAGAACTACCTAAAAGTTTATATGCAGATGATTATGAAAGTAATAGGGCTTCTTGTATTACACAGTTAAATTCAAGTGAATTTAATGGAAAGGGAGTTTTAATTGGATTTATTGATACTGGAATAGATTATACTCATCCTGCATTTAGAAATGCTGATGGAACAACTAGAATAGAATATATATATGATTTAGATGAAGGTGGAAAGGTATATACTAAGGAGCAAATTAATGAAGCACTTAAATCATCTGATCCATATTCAATAGTTAATTCAACTGATATTACTGGACATGGAACACATGTTGTAGGAATAGCTTGTGCTGGAGGAAAAATAGATAAGCAATATTATGGTGTAGCACCTGAAAGTTCAATAGCAATGGTCAAGGTGGCTAGAAGTAGATTTGCATTAAGTACTCAAATAATGAAGGGAATAAAGTTTCTTATTGATAAGGGAAAAGAGCTAAATATGCCATTAGCTATAAATATGAGTTTAAGTACTAATGATGGAGCACATAATGGTAGTAGTTTGCTTGAACAATATATTTCAACAGTTTCTGCTACTGAAAGAGTAACAATTGTTATAGCAGCAGGAAATGAAGGTGAAGCAGCACATCATGTAGGAGGAACATTAGAAGAAGTAAATGATGTGTATTTTAATATTTCATCAGATGAATCTATAGTTGTAATAAATTTATATAAATCAATATTGCCACAATTAAGTATAGAGTTAATTTCTCCATATGGAATTGGTACTGGTGAAATATTAGTAAAAGAAGGAGTTAATGAAGGAACAATAGGAAATTCTAGATATTCCATATATTTAACTGGACCTAAGCCATTTGATGTAAGTGGAGAAATTGGAATTATATTAACTGGAATTAATGGCTTTGTATCTTCAGGACAATGGAAAATAACATTAAGAAAATTAAATAAATATGACGGAAACTTTGATATGTGGTTACCTATTTCAGAAGGATTAAATGTTAATACTAAGTTTTTAGAACCTGTTGTTTATAACACATTAGGAATACCTGCCACAGTTAAAAATGTAATATCAGTTGGAAGTTATAATTATTTAGTTGATATTATTTCACCATTTAGTGGAAGAGGAGAAAAATATAATGGACAATATATAAAGCCTGATATAGTTGCACCAGGAGAAGGAATTTATTCATCTATACCTAATAGGGCATTTGATAAAAAAACAGGAACCTCTATGGCAACACCACAAGTTACAGGTGCCGCAGCTCTTATGATGCAATGGGGAATAGTAAATGGAAATGATCCTTATTTATATGGGGAAAGAGTAAAATATTTTTTAATTCTAGGTTCAAAAAAGACTAGGCAAGATATAGAGTATCCAGATGCAGGCTGGGGATATGGTGAACTTTGTTTAAGAGAAAGTATTAATTTAGTATCTCAAACATTAGGGTTAGGTCTTAGAAATAAAGAGAGTAAAGTTATACTTATGGATGATTATCTTAAAAGAGCAGATGAAATAAATGTGGATTATAATTCAGATAGTAAAGATAAAATTTTCCTTTTAGCTGAAGTTTCAAATCAAGAAGTTTTAAAAAATTTATTGAAAATACAAGATATTGAAGGAGTAATGATATCATCAAATTTTGCGGTGATAATTACACCAGCTGATAAAGTTGACGAAGTAAAAAAATTAGCAATTAGAATAGTTAATATTGAAGTTTCTACTATATTAACATTAAATGATATTTCACCAGTAGAAGCAAGTGGAGCACCTGTATTTAATACCAATCCATATTTAAGGCTTAATGGAAGAGACGTATTGGTTGGAGTAATTGATACTGGAATAGATTATCTTAACAAAGAATTTCAAATGGAAGATGATACAACAAGAATAGTAAGGTTATGGGATCAAACTATTCAAGGAGATAAGTATATATATGGATTAAAATATGGAGTAGAATATACTGAAGATCAAATAAATCAAGCAATAAGTTTGCAAACTTCAGGTGGGGATCCATATAGTATAGTTCCATCTAAGGATGAGATTGGGCATGGTACTAAGGTAAGTGGGATTATTGGTGGAAGGGGAATAAACCCAGATTTAAAGGGAGTTGCCCCAGATTGTAAGTTTGTTATTGTTAAGTTATCTAGAACAACTAAGGTAGAACTTGATGCAGCACTTATTGATAAAATGGATGTGCCATCATATAGCCCATGGAGTGTATTGCTGGGAATAAGATATGTAGTTTCAGTTGCAAGAGAATTAAATAAGCCATTAGTTCTATTTATTCCAATGGGAAGCAATATGGGTTCTCATACTGGAAATGGAATTGATGAAAGTATTATTGATAACTATTCAACTCAAGCGGAAACTGTAATTGTTGTTCCAGTTGGAAACCAAGGAAATACAGATACTCATACTGAAGGAATAATTGAGAAAGCAGGTGATATTAAAGATATAGAAATAAGAATTGGCGAAAGGCAAAAAAACTTACCAATAACAATATGGATAAATAAACCTAATAGAGTTAAGTTATCAATAATATCACCGACAGGAGAAATAATTGATAACATAGAAGCCAAAAATACAAATAATAGAAGAATAAAATTTTTATATGAAAAAACTGAAATGATAGTTAATTTTACTTCACCTGAATTATCAACAGGTGATACACTTATTTTTATAAGAGCATATAATTTAAGACCAGGAATTTGGAAATTTAGGTTAACTGGAGAATATATAGTAGAGGGTAATTATTATGCATGGATACCTCAAAGGGAACTTATAGATGATGAAACTAAGTTTTTAAATCCAGTTGAATATACAACTATTACATTACCAAGTACTTCTAATAATGCAATTTCAGTAGGATATTATAATCAAAATAATAATTCCATTGTATCAGAATCCAGTAATGGTTATACAAGGTATGGAAATATAAAACCGGATATAGTAGCTGGAGGAAGTAATGCTTTAGTTACTATTCCAGGAGGAGCAACTTCAGTGATGAGTGGATCTTCAGTTGCAGGTGCTGTTGTGGCAGGATGTTGTGCTCTTATTCTTCAGTGGGCAGTTACTGATGGAAATTATCCAGGTATATATTCATCACAAATAAAAACATATATTATAAGTGGAGCAAAGACAAGACCTGGTGATATTTATCCTAATAGGCAATGGGGATATGGAATGTTTGATTTACAAGGTGTATTTGATTGGATAAAACAAACATATACACCTAGAATAAATACAGATTTTGAGGAGTATAGAGTTAAAAACTTATTTATTAGAAAGCCTAGAGATTTATAATAATCACTAAATATAATAAAAAAGCATATTAATAATTAATGGATTAATATATTAAGGAGTTATTATGGCTGATAAAGGTAGGTTAAAAATACAATGTTTTGTAGGTGATACTTATATACCTGTAGAGGGTGGTAAGATAACCATAGTATCATCTTCAGGTAAAACGAGTGATAATAAAGAAGTTAACTTAGTTACTAATTCATCAGGAGAATCGCAAGTTATTGAATTAAATGCACCACCACTAGAATATTCACAAGAACCATCACAACCAACACCCTACAGTTTGTATGATTTAAGAATAGATAGGGAGGGGTTTCAAACATTAGTTATTAATGGTGTTCAAATATTTCCAGGCCAAACAGCAATTCAACAATGTCAATTAATAAAATCTGATAGTAGGAATAGCAGAGCAGATGTAATAAATATAGGCCCTAATACATTAAATGGAAATTATCCAGCCAAAATTCCAGAAGAAGTTGATAAGCCTTTACCACCTCCAACTAGTGGAGTTGTACTTCCAAAGCCAGTAGTTCCAGAGTTTATAACTGTTCATACTGGAACGCCAAGCAATACTTCAGCACCTAATTATACTGTTTTGTATAAGGAGTATATTAAAAATGTAGCTTCATGTGAAATATATTCAACTTGGCCAGAAAATACTATAAGGGCTAATGTTTATGCAATAATATCATTTACATTAAATAGAATATATACGGAATGGTATAGGGGAAAAGGAAAGAATTATGATATAACTAATTCTACAGCATATGATCATGCTTTTACTTATGGAAGAAATATATATGATAGTATAAGCGCAGTTGTTGATGATATTTTTTCAAGTTATATAAGAAGAGTAGGTAGAAAGCAACCCTTATTAACACAGTATTGCGATGGAAAGAATGTTCAATGTCCAGGTTGGATGACTCAATGGGGAAGTAAATATCTTGGAGATCAAGGAAAAACTCCATATGAAATATTAACTAATTACTATGGAAATGATATTGAATTAGTTACAGCAGAAATTGTAAAAGGAAGTCCTAGTTCTTATCCAGGATATGATTTAACTATAGGCTCTAGTGGAGCTGAGGTTGAGACAATTCAAGACCAATTAAATAGAATAGCTCAAAATTATCCACTAATACCTAAGTTAGCAGTTGATGGAGTTTATGGATCAAAAACGCAAGAAGCAGTTAAGGTATTTCAAAGTATATTTAACTTACCACAAACAGGAGTTGTAGATTATGCAACTTGGTATAAAATATCAGATGTTTATGTTGGGGTAACAAGAATTGCAGAATTAAGGTCATCTATTAATCAAAAAGTATTTGTTCCACCACTATCATTTGATATTATGAATTCAAAAGAAATACCGAAAATAAACTACTTTGACGATTAATTCAAATATATTGCGAAGGAAAATAAAAGTTAAGGGCCTAATGGCTAAGGTAAAGTGATTAATATAGCTGGCGCTAATTAATCATAGGTAAGGGGTTGCTAAAGCAAACGGTAAAAAGTTAAGGCGGAAATTACTTCGTAATTTCTTTAAATATATATTTTAGAAACTTCTTATGAACTTTCCTCCTTAACTAGCCAAAAGGCTTTTACCGTTGGCGTAGTCAACTTTTACCTTTTTGAACTAGCGGAGCGCTGTTCAAAAAAACTTAACAGGCCGAAGGCCCTTAACTAAATAAATTGCTTCGCAATTTATTCATTAAGTTCGGATTTATGTTTATAATAGAAATAAATACATTGTGTTATGAATATTAAGCTAAGTAAACCAAAAAGAGGATATAGTGTTGATATTAAATTTGAAAATCCAATTTGTGATATTGGTAGAGCTACAGCTAAAACGATAAAGATTCCTTTTTTAAATTTAATATTAAAAGTTTGTTCTAATGTTTTACTAATTGAGTAAACATCTGAAACTTCGGTAGAAAACATTTCAAGCCAAATTATTACTAGCAATAAAGCTTGTATAACAGTTCCGAATCTTTGGGCAACCAAAAGCAATGGTATTTCAAGTTCAAATATATATGGTTGATTAGCTAATAATAATAAATTGATAGCACCAGATAATAATGTTAGGCCTAAAGCTCCAAATGCAACGCCATAAACCATTATTTTAGAGCTTTTAGTTTCATTACTTAATGGAACTAATACACCAGAGCAGCAAAGTATGTTATATCCTGCATAAAGTATTGTAGAAACAAAAACTCCTTCTTTAGGAGGTTCGAAGCTAGCAATATGTTGTAATGAAATAGAATCTTTACAAAATAAAAAATATAGTACTAGAATAAGGGTGATTGTACCTAGTAAAGCTGGAACAATAAATGAATTTACTTCAATAAGACCTTCTGTATCTTTTAATAAAAATATACAAGCGATACATAGCATAATTAGAGAACCAACAATTTTTGGAATACCAAAAAACTGATTAATTAAAGCACCACTTCCAGCTAGAATGATTGATGCACTAGAAATTAAATAAAAGGTTGTTATTACTCCTGTTATTTTACCTAATAAATTAGGGCTTATTATTTTTAGAACATCACTATAAGAGTTAAGACTATATTTAATACCTATTTTAGCTATTATTGACCCCATCAATACATAAAACACTCCACAAAAGAGTATTCCCAAAAAACTAGTCAAACCAAAAGAGGTAAAAAATTGAGTAATTTCTTTACCAGAAGCAAGTCCAGCACCTACAACTGTTCCAATAAATACAACAGCAATTTGAAAAATCTTAGTGAAATCCTTTTTCACGCATATCCCCCCAATATATTTCTAATATCTAATATATAAAGGTTACAGTACAATTATTCTTTTTTTGTGAATAAGCTATATTTTATTAGGAAAAATAAATTTAAGAGTAATAAAAGTATATAAGGAGATTGATATGGTTAATTTTAAAAGAGTTTTAAGTAGCATATTGATTTTAACAATTAGTTTATTAATAGGATGTACTAAGATAAATGAGAATACGGAAGCAAACATAGATTTATTTGATGTATTCAAAGGAAAGGAGTTAGCAACTAATTATTTAATAAATATTAGAAATGGTGATATAGCAAAAGCTAATGATATTTGTGAAAGTGAGTTAATTAAGGAGAATGTTAGTATATCAGAAGGAGTTTCTGATATAACAGGATTTCAATTAGATAAAACTATAGTAAGTAGTGAGTTTGGATATTATATTTTTAATGTTATTAGAGATTCAAGTATTGAACCTAAGAGTAACTTAGAAAGCTATACTATTAAAGTAAATAGAAATGGTGAAAATTATAGTATAGGAGAAATAAATTCAAAAACAGAAAGAGAATTATATATAAGTAATAATTCATTAAGAATAATTGGAGAAAAGGGTGGTAAAAGTAGCTTAATAATAAGCTTGAATAATATTCCTAAGGATACATATTTAAGAGAAAACAAGATTATGCTATACAAGGAAAAAGTACCTAATAATAGCTTTGGAAAAGTAGTTTTGGGATTTACTGGTCAAAAGGTGGCTATTTCGACTATAGATGATAAGAATACTTTTATTTGTATTGCTTATATTGATAATTCACTGATGAAAGACGGTGTTGATGATATATCTCAAGACACAGCATCACAAGGTTCAACACTAAATAGTCTGCAAGAAGTTTTAGAAAAGCCTGTTACAAGTAAAGTTGTATCAGTAGATTTATTAAATAATATAAAAATAGATGATTTTATATTTTCTAAAGAGGATGATAATATAGCGGTTAATTATAAAAATCAGGTTGGAATAAGTAGATTAAATATATATAAAGCTGATGATGGAAAGGCTGTAGATGCTAAATTAGATGATATTTTTAATGGAGATATATATAATGTTAAGGCTGGATATTTTGATGGAGATAAATTAATAATGGATGTTTATAAATCTGATGGTAGTATTGATGATATTACAGGTAAATACAGTTTTAATATGAAAAGTGAAGAAATGATTAAATTGTAATTAGTTAATAAGTAATTTATAATATAGTAAAAAATAAAAGAGGTTAATGCTTATATGCGTTACCTCTATTTTAATTACATAGTTAATATTAAAATAAATGTATTAATATAAATAGCTATTAATATAAGGAGAAAAAAATGATAAAAGAGTGGAATGGAAAAAGATATCACAGTTTAAATTATTTCCTAAGAAATAAATTTGGAGAAAAGATATATAAAATATCACTAGATGGGGGATTTACGTGTCCTAATAGAGATGGAAAAGTTGCAAAGGGCGGTTGTACTTTTTGTAGTGCAAGAGGGTCAGGAGATTTTGCTGGGAGTAGAATACTATCTATTACAGAACAGTTTGAAGACCGAAAAGAAATGATGGAGAAAAAGTGGAAGGATGGTAAGTATATTGCTTATTTTCAGGCTTATACTAACACATATGCTCCAGTTGAAGAGTTAAGAAGAAAATATGAAGAAGCATTAGCTCAAAAAAATGTTATTGCTTTATCTATAGGAACAAGACCAGATTGTTTAGATGATGATGTTTTAGATTATCTTGAAGAAGTAAATAAAAAAACTTACCTTTGGGTTGAATTAGGACTACAAACTATAAATGATAAAACAGCACATAATTTTAATAGAGGTTATGATTTTGAAACTTTTGATAGTAGTTTAAAGAAATTACAGGAAAGAGGAATTGAAGTTGTTGTACATACTATATTTGGGCTTCCAGGAGAAACTAAAGATGATATGTTAAAGACAGTAGATTATGTTGCACATTCAGGAGCTCAAGGAGTTAAGTTTCATTTATTACATCTGATGAAGGGAACTAAGATGGTAGAGCAATATGAAAGTGGAGAATTACAACTTCTAAGTAGAGAGGATTATATCGATTTAATATGTAAGAGTGTAGCTATGATACCAGAAGATATGGTAGTTCATAGACTAACAGGTGATGCACCAAGACAAAGCTTAATTGGGCCAATGTGGAGTTTGAAAAAATGGGAAGTATTAAATGATATTGATAAAGCACTTGTAGATAATAATATTTGGCAAGGAAAAGATTTTAAATAATTTTAAATTTATAGAGATATTATAGCGACTGTACAAATAATTTTTGCAACAGTCGCTTTTTAATTTATAATATATCTAAGAGAATTTCTACTCTGTTTTATGTTAGTAGGTATAAGTTAGGTCAATAAAATTAAAGATTTATAGTGTTCCTTATGGAACAAAGAAGGATAAATTTAAGTCTAATGGATGAAGGGAGCGAATAGTTTGGAGGCTTCAGTAGATAATCTAAGTAAAGATGAATTGATAATGGAAGTTAAAAGGGCAAAAAGAGGCGATAAGGAAGCTTTTTGTAATTTAATTAGAATAAATAAGGTTGCATTATATAGAGTGGCTAAATCCATATTAAGTAAGGAAGAAGACATAGAGGATGCAGTTAGTGAGGCTGTATTAAAGGCTTATAAAAATATAAAAACATTGAAGGATGAAGTCTTTTTTAAAACTTGGTTAATAAGAATAGTTATAAATGAAAGCAATAATTTATATAAAAAACGATTAAGAGAAGTAGCGGTAGATAAAGATCACTTTAAAAACATAAAGGTTAATGATAGTTATAAAGATTTATCACTATATAATGCAATTAATTCTTTAGATGATGAACTAAGAACTACAACAATATTATTTTACTTTGAGGATATGAAATATAAGGATATAGCAAAAGTCCTTAATGTAAGGGAAGGAACTATAAAATCCAGGTTATCTAGAGCTAAAGAAAAGCTATATAATATTTTAAAGGAGGAGCTTCATGGATAAATTTGATGAATATTTAGAAAATAAAAGTGAAAATGAAAAGCAAGAGTTTGCCTTACCAAAATCTTTTGAATATAAATTTGAAGAAACTCTAGAAAATTTAGATAAGGAAAAACAAGAGAAAACTAATGGATGGTACAATAACAAGAAATTATGGACTACTGCTGCATGTTTTGCATTTATATTTATAGCTGGAATGTCAGTAAAATATGGAGTTGATTTTAATAAGTCAGATTCTATAGAAAAAAGTTTAGATAATCAAATTGCAAGATATAGTGCAGATATTCCGGAGATAGCTAGTAATAATGAATCTGAAGCTAGAAGTTCTATTGATAATGATGTACAAAAAGGAATAACAGAAGAGTTTAGTTTACAAGATACACTAGGAGATAGTTTTATAGATTCTACTAATATTGATAAAGTAATAATTAAGAATGTAATAGATGGAAACACTTATAAGTCTGTAGATAATAAAATAGATATAGATAATATTATTGAATTTATAAATAATATTTCTAAGGAAGAAGTTCCAGGACAATTATTAGGAGATTGGGATTTTTTAATTCAGACTAATGGGTTAGA
>OLNY01003440.1_pt1 | contig 10097 bp, 8 predicted proteins | sample 1671981 | NCBI WGS metagenome assembly OLNY01 (sample SAMEA3136632, study PRJEB25190) | human gut metagenome | biome: human gut; feature: human-associated habitat; material: faeces | place: Austria | collected 2013 | reverse complement strand
AAAACTGCGACGTCGGCATTTCCGACAATCTGATGCTGTACGGCCATCACATGAACAACGGCAGTATGTTCTCCGATCTGTGCAAGTACGAGAGTGAGGATTTCTACCAGGACCACAAGACCATTCATTTTGATACGCTGGACAGCTTTGGCGAGTATGAGGTAATCGCCGCATTTAAGACGGTGGCCTACTCAGAGCAAGGCTTCAAGTATTACCACTTCGTCCGGGCCGAACAGGAAGAAGATTTTGACGAGTTTATTGCCAAGTGCAAGGAACTGGCGCTCTATGACACGGGCGTGACTGCGGAATACGGCGACCAGCTCATTACCCTTTCCACCTGCGAGTATTCCCGAACCAACGGGCGGATGGTGGTTGTCGCCAAGCTGCTGGAGGAATAAGGGCGGCCCCGCCCGGGGAAGGAGGTGAAGCCCATGGGCAAGGGTATAAAAACAAGAGTTTCTGAGAAAAAAGGCATTAAAGCGATTGATAAAGCGGCGGTTGCTTCTGAACGGATGAAGGAGGCATATATCCGCACCAAGGATAAGGCCGACCACAGCCTGTATGCGGAGGAAAGCTCTCCTGGTGAATATGCGTCCGACCGCCTTTCCGCTGGGGTGGATAACGTCACCCATGAAGCGGTTCACCAGTTTGATAAACAGGGCCGCAGAGGGGTTCAGACGACTAAGGAGAATATCTCCCAGCTCAAGGAGAAAATCCAAAAGCGGAAAGCCGCAGCCGAACAGCTGAAAAAACAAGCGGAGAAACAGGCGGCTCAGCAGGCTGGGCAGCCCGCCACACGCTGGAGTGGCCGTCAGGCAGCCGATACGGTTTCCGAGCCGGCCAAGGCGGTCCGTCAGGAGCGCGGGGCCATCAAGACCCTGGACCGCGGCAAGAAAGGCATTAAGACAGTGGACAGGGGCCGAAAAAACATCAAGCAGGCTTCTTCCACGGCCAAGGGAACCATAAAAACCACCAGCAAATCCATTAAGACGGCGGAAAAGACTGCCAAGGCCAGTATCAAGACCAGCCAACAGGCGGCTAAAGCTGCCCAGCGGACTGCCCAGGCCACGGCGCGGGCGGCCAGGGCTGCAGCTCATGCCGCCCGCATAGCGGCTCGAACTGCGGTAGTTGCGGCAAAGGCAGCGGTCAAGGCTACGGTTGCGGCGGTGAAAGCCATCATTGCAGCCACCAAGGCGCTGATTGCCGCCATCGCTGCCGGGGGCTGGATCGCCGTGCTGGTAATTATTGTAATCTGCCTCATCGGTATGATTATCGGCTCCTGCTTTGGGATTTTCTTTTCCGGCGAGGATTCCGGCACCGGGCAGACCATGCAGACTGCTGTACAGGAGATCAATACAGATTACCAGGAGAACCTGGATGAGATCAAGACGTCCCACAGCTATGATGTGTTGGAGATGTCCGGTTCCCGCGCTGTGTGGAAAGAGGTATTGGCGGTTTACGCCGTCAAAACCACCACCGATTCGGACAACGCCCAGGAAGTGGCCACCATGGATGATGAGAAGCTAGAGCTGTTAAAGGACATCTTCTGGCAGATGAATGAGATCTCGTCCAGCACGTCCACCCAGACGGAAACAGTGATTGAAACATCCGATGACGGCAACGGCAATATCGTGGAAACGGAAACCACGGTCACGCAAACCTATCTGTATATCACTGTCAGCCACAAGACTGCGGAGGAAATGGCCAACCAGTTCGGCTTTAACGAGGACCAGCGGGAACAGATGGCGGAACTTTTAGCCGATGAGAACAATTCCCTTTGGTCCCAGGTGCTTTACGGCATTACCGGAGGGGATGGCGAAATCGTCACGGTGGCGCTCTCCCAGGTGGGCAATGTTGGCGGCGAACCGTACTGGAGCTGGTACGGCTTTGGCAGTCGTGTGGAATGGTGCGCCTGCTTTGTAAGCTGGTGCGCCAATGAGTGCGGTTATATCGAAGCCGGCGTGATCCCGAAGTTTGCGGCCTGCGCGTCCCAGGGTGTTCCCTGGTTCCAGGAGCGTGGGCTGTGGCAGGATAACAGCTATGAGCCGCGCCCCGGCGACATCATCTTTTTTGACTGGGATGATGGAGGCCAAGACGGTTCTTCCGACCATGTGGGGATTGTGGAGAAGGTGGAGAATGGCCGCGTCTACACGGTGGAGGGCAACTCTGGCGACTCTGTGCGTCAGAACAGCTACCCCGTGGGATACTATGAGATTTACGGGTATGGCACACCTGCCTGTTAACAGCTCCAAAAAAGAAGAAGCCCAGCCGCACAGGCGGCTGGGTACATAATGATAATAACAAAAGCATCGTCCCCTTGACAGCAAGACAAAAATATGCTATTCTGATTTTGGTTTGATAATTAGATTATCTTAAATAAAGCGATTATCAGAGAAGGGAGAAAATATTTTGAGTTACTGTTCCGACTTGACAAGAGAGCGAATTATGGAATGTGCGAAAGTGGAATTCCTAAAAAAAGGCTTTCAGGCAACGCAGCTTAAAGATATTGTTACCGCTGCAAAGGTTACAACAGGTGCAATATATCGACATTTTAAGGATAAAGAAGCGTTGTTTTTTGCCTTAATCGAAGATGTTTACCATTATACATTAGATTTTCTGGATAATGCAGAACCTTACGATAAAGTTGGAATTAGAGAAGCTATTGAAAGGGATTCTGTTGAAGCGTCATATGTTCAGGCAATGACATATGTCAACTATATGTACGAGCATTTGGAGGAATTTCAACTCTTGCTGAAATGTAGCAAAGGTTCTCGCGTCGAAAACTTTATAGAAGAAATTACAATTCAATATACGAAACAGAATGCCCTATTTGTAAAGGCGGCATATGAAGCGGGATATGCGAAATGTCTGCCAAACGATATAGAAATACACATTTTGACGCATGGATATATTACTGCACTATGTGAGTGTGTTTTGCACGATGTTCCTTATAAAAAGGCGGAGGATTATGTAAAAAATATCATAAAATTTCAGCACTATGGCTGGTATGGTGTATTAGGGCTTCCACTAAAATAAGTGGCTTTTGCCATTTATTTTTTGCCAAATAGTTAGTTTTTGCTAACCTATTTAAGGAGGATTTTTCATGAAGAAAAAAACGAAACCTGGAGCAATTCAGCAATTGTTGAGTTATGCAGGAAATAATAAAAAGCAACTATATCTTTCAACCTTTCTTGCAACGCTGGGCGAACTATTCGGGATGGCCCCCTTTATTACAGTGTCATTATTAGTCGCGGAACTATTTAACAAAACAGCTACTATTCAAAATGTATGTATCTTGTTTGCAGTCGCTTTGGGCGGGCAAATATTAAAACTGTGGCTTACATATCAATCCTCTTTTATGTCGCATAAGGCTACATATAAAATATTGAAAAATATCCGTAGCAAAATCGCAGATAAAATGCTTCGGGTTCCAATGGGCGTCATGTTGGATACGCCGACCGGAAATTTCAAAAATTTGATGGCAGATACAGTTTCAAAATTAGAGGATTCGATGGCTCATTTTATGCCTGAAATAACCTCTAATGTAGTGGCTCCCCTATGCTGTATACTACTGGTATTTATTCTTGACTGGCGCATGGGATTAGCTGCATTGATTACAATTCCCCTCGGACTTTTGGGTTACATTGGAATGATGAACGATTATGTGAATAAAAGTACCACTTATATGAAATCACAAAATGCGATGAACAGTACGCTGGTTGAGTATGTAAATGGTATAGAGGTTATTAAGGCATTTAATCAAGGAAGTGCTTCTTATAGTAAATTTACAGGTGCAATTAACTTCTTCCATGACAGTACTCTGGCATGGTGGAAGCAGAGTTGGCTTTGGTCAGCAGTCATTCAGGCTGTAATGCCGACAACATTGTTGGGAACGCTTCCGATTGGCGCATGGCTTTATATGACTGGAACATTACCATTATCAGATTTTATCACTTGCATTATCCTTCCTATTGGATTTATTGCCCCGCTTATGCGAGTAGGAAAATATTCTGAACAATTTAATATGGTGAAAGCCTGCCTCGATCAAATACGGGATTTTATTGAAAAACCGGAACTGAAACGTCCAGAAAAAAATGTTGCACTGGATGAAACAGCCTATCGCTTTGAAAATGTTTCTTTCGCTTATAACGAGACGGAAGTTCTGAAGAATGTATCCTTTGAAATCAAACCAGGTACTGTTTCAGCAATTGTCGGCCCTTCCGGTTCCGGAAAATCAACGATTGCAAAACTCATGGCTGGTTTTTGGGACGCCACAAAAGGAAAAGTTATTTTTGGCGGAAAGAATATTAAAGAGATTCCTTTCGCACAGTTGATGGGTGAAGTCAGTTATGTTGCACAGGACAATTTTCTGTTCGATGAAAGTATCCGTGAAAACATCCGGCTCGGAAAACCGGATGCGACAGACGATGAGGTGGTAGCTGCTGCAAAAGCTGCCTGCTGTCATGAGTTTATTGTAAAGTTGGAAAACGGATATGATACAAATGCCGGAGACGCAGGAGGAAAACTTTCTGGCGGAGAACGTCAGCGAATTACTATCGCAAGGGCAATTCTAAAAAATGCAAGAGTAATTATTCTTGATGAGGCCACGGCCTATGCTGATCCAGAAAATGAGTATCTCATTCAAAACGCTATCAGTAAACTTGTAAAAGGAAAAACCCTCATCGTAGTAGCTCATCGTCTTGCGACCATCCAGAAGGCTGATCAAATCCTTGTGGTGGAAAATGGAAAGATTGTTGGCTGCGGCAGGCAGGAAGAGCTTTTATCAGAATGCCCACTTTATCAAAGATTATGGAGTGATTATGTGAGTTCAGCTGATCAAGTGGAAGGAGGGACATTTTAATATGTTTTCAATTATAAAAAGGATTTTACGGTTATCTGGGAAATATCGTCCCCGTGTAATTGCCGGACTGATCTTCAATGCTCTGAAATCCTGCTGCGCCGCCTTTGTATTTTTTGCTGTGCTATTGGTAATGTTGAATATCGAACACTTAACAGAGACTGTCATTTTACAGGCATTTGGAATTGTTGCACTTAGTGTTTTGGGCCGCTTTTTGTTTCAGTACCTAAGCGATGTGCTAATGAGTGCGTCTGGATATGAGATTTTCCGGGAAAAGCGTCTTGAGATTGGAAATCAGCTCAAAAGGGCACCAATGGGCTATTTTACAGAAAATAATCTCGGCACCGTACAAACAGTATTGACAACAACAATTTCCGATCTGGAAGGGAATTGTATGCTTGCACTAACATTTTTGGTGGGAGGTTTTGTACAGGCGCTTGCCATGACGCTAATGTTGGGTATATTTTGCTGGCAGATTGGGTTTTTGGCTTTAACAGGAATTTTAGCGGGAATTCTTGTACTGGGCCAGATAAAAAAGCGGGCCGGCGCGCATACGGAAGATATGCAAAATGCTCAGGAATTGTTGGTGGGAAGTGCATTAGAATACATAAAAGGCATTTCTGTTCTGCGCATATTCGGAAAAGGCAAAGAAGGAAAAGGAAAAGTGGATCAAGCCTTTGAAAATAAGTGTCGCAGCGATATAGCGGTTACAATTTCTACTGCCGGAATTATGAAGCTGTATGAAGCCGTATTTAAGATTACAAGTTGCCTGTTATTTTTATTGTCAGCTTTGCTCTATTTGTGGGGAGTTATCACATTGCCCTATTGCCTTTTATTTATCATCTGTGCATTTTTAATGTTCATGGAATTGGAATTGATGAATGACGGGGCCTTTTTGAGTAAAATGCTCGCTACGCAGTTGGATCGGCTGGATTTCATCTCAGATATACCGGTTTTAGATGGAGACGGAAAGGATATTGTCCTGAAATCATATGAGATTGAACTGAAAGATGTTATTTTCGCTTATGACAGCCGTCCGGTTTTAGATGGAATCACCTTGAAAATCCCACAGAACTCTACTTGTGCTATCGTTGGGCCGTCAGGTTCAGGGAAAACAACTTTGTGTAATATGATTGCAAGATTTTGGGACGTAAATTCTGGAAGTGTTAAAATTGGAGGACACGATGTAAAAGAATTTACTTGTGATAGCCTTTTATCATATGTAAGTATGGTATTCCAAAAGGTGTATCTGTTTAATGATACGATTGAAAATAACATCAAATTCGGAAAACCTAACGCGACCCATGCGGAGGTGGTAGAGGCCGCTAAAAGGGCCCGCTGCCATGATTTTATAGAGGCGCTCCCACAAGGCTATGAAACAATGATAGGAGAAGCAGGTTCCACTTTGTCTGGGGGAGAAAAACAGAGAATTTCAATAGCAAGGGCGATATTGAAAGACGCGCCCATCGTTATTTTGGATGAAGCGACATCCAGCGTAGACCCGGAAAATGAAAAAGCTCTTTTGGACGCAATTTTTGAATTGACGAAAAATAAAACACTAATTTCTATCGCTCACAGGTTGTCTACTGTTCGGACGGCAGATCAAATTATTGTCATTGATCAAGGCCATATTGTTCAAAAGGGAACCCATAAGGAATTAGCAGAAAAAGAAGGGATTTATCGTACTTTTTTGAAGTGCAGGGAGAAATCCATCAGTTGGAAGCTATGAGGTGTGTTGCCATGAAAAAACAATTTCCAATTATATCTTTTGAACATGCCTCTTTTCAGTATGAAGGACAGTCTCAGGAAAGTCTAAAGGATGTAAAGCTTATCATAAAATCGGGAGAATTTCTTGTTATTACTGGGCAGAGCGGATGTGGAAAGACCACATTAACCAGGTGTATCAATAATTTGATTCCCCGCTTTTTTGAAGGCAGATTATCCGGCGAAGTCATTGTATTGGGACGTTCCATAAAAGAATCGGACGCCGGTGAGGCTGGCAAAGAGATTGCTTCAATTTTTCAAGATCCCCGCAGTCAATTTTTTACTACAAACAGTTCCAGCGAAGTTGCATTTGCCTGCGAAAACTATGGAATTCCACATAAAGAAATCGTTAAACGTGTTAACAGCGCCTTTCAGTCACTGAATATGGAGAACCTAAAAGACAGAGATATTTTTGCCCTGTCCAGTGGAGAAAGGCAAAAAGTTGCTTTTCTCGCAGCGACTACTCTTAATCCACAAATTTATGTTCTGGATGAGCCTTCGGCTAATTTAGACATTCATACAATCTTACAGGTAAGAGGGATTCTTTCTGCTTTGAAAGCCGCTGGACACACGATTATTGTTTCAGAACACAGATTGTTTTACTTATACGGACTCGCAGATCGCTTTTTAATTATGGAGGATGGTCAAATCTGCGAAGAATTAACAGGTGAGGAAATGGCAGAATTATCTGCTGTCCAAATGCACAACAGAAGGCTTCGCCCGTTAAATTTGGATTTAATACAAATAGAAAGGAAAGAATCTATTTGCCGCTCGGAAGTATTTCTCCAAATTAGAAATTTGAGCTTTTCGCATAAAGCCATGCCGGAACTTCTTCACAACATTTCATTAGAAGCCTACAAAGGCGAAACGATTGCCTTGATTGGAGAAAATGGTTGCGGGAAAACAACATTGGGGAAAATCTTGTCTGGCTTGATTCGCTGCCGCCAAGGTGCGTTTTACATTGATGGAAAGAATGTGAAGCAACAAAAATTATCCGACTATGTGTACTTTGTTATGCAGGAGGCAGATCACCAGCTTTATACAGACAGTGTGACGGAGGAATTGAGGTTAGGAAACAAAAGGATTCCAAGCATAGATGAAAAAGTGTCTCAAATTTTGAAAATGCTCCATCTGGAAAACTTCAAAGACTGCCATCCGTATGCTTTATCAGGCGGTCAAAAACAGAGACTGACAATAGGAGCGGCAATGCTTTCGGAAAAACCAATCATCGTTTTGGATGAACCAACAAGCGGGTTAGACTGGGATAATATGTGCGCTGTTGCCAATGCTGTTAATTATATGCGTGAGGCTGGAAAGCTGGTCTTTATTATTACGCATGATCTGGAGTTTATCAGCCTGACCGCCTCGCGCGCTTTGCTTTTGAAGGAAGGGATTATTAAAGATGATTTACAAATGACGGAACAAAACAATTTCAAAATCGTAAAGAATTTTATGGTGGAGGAAGGTGGTGAATAAATTGAGAAAGCATGGAGTATATTACGATTCTCGCATAAAACTTCTGTTGATTCTATTGACATCAGCTTTGGCGTTTGCTTTGGGTGGAGGCTTAACAGGCTTGTTACTCTTTGGCGTCGTTTGCCTGTTTGCTTTGCTAAGTGGACTTTGGAAAACAAGTATCAAAGTTGCAATAGTTTATATAGTTCTGCTTATGTTGGCGCAAGTCCTTCCAATTCATTTATCTTCCGTGATAACATTCTTTTTACTAAGAATTTTGACTATTGCACTTGCTTTGAATATTCTATTTCAGACTACGGAAATATCGGAATTGATAGCAGCGCTTCAGGCAAGTCATATCCCTCAAGCAATTGTGATACCAGTGGCTATCATATTGAGATTTCTTCCATCTTTGAAACAAGATGTGCTTTATATAAAACAAGGGATGAAAACGAGGGGCGTGGGATTGTCTTTTTGGAGAATAGTAAGTCATCCGGCGCAGACATACGAAGGCTTTTTAGTCCCTATACTTATGCGCCTTCTGATGACGGCGACAGAATTATCCGCATCAGCGGAAACGCGAGGCATCAGCTATCCTTGTGAAAAAACTCACTATATATTAGTTGATTTCCGCTTAAGAGATAGTATTTTGTTGATAGGTATGCTTGCTCTTTTTGCGGTTATCATATGGACATCGTTCCAACCAATATCATTTTAAGGAGGATTTATTTCATGCAAACCGAAAACAAAAAAGGATTTCAAGTAAAGGATTTGATCGTCACAGCTCTTTTATCTTTGTGCGCACTTGTTATCTATATCATTTGTGCGTTCCTATCTTTTTCTCCCTACACGATGTTAGTGGTAAGCCCATTGTGGTCACTATTGGCAGCTATTACATATTTCCTTGTAGCAGCTAAGACTAAGAAACCGTGGGCACTGTTCATTTTTTGTGCGGTAACAGGCATTTATGGATTTTATCCGCCCATGATAATTTGCTGCATTATTGCTGGCATTATTTCTGCGTTGATCGCGTGGAAAACAGGTTGCACTAATGGAAAAACACTTACGTTCAGTTATATCATTTATATGGTTTTAGCAGCATTCAGTGGTACATATATTCCCTTCTTGTTTTTCTCAAATCAAACACTTGAGCAGTATGCGGGAATGTTTGGCGAAAGTTATTTGGGAATTTTGCAAACGTTAGTATCACCTGTAACAGCTATCATAATGCTTGTCGTTGTTGCAATTTGCGCCTTTGTTGGCGCGCTCATCGCTAAGAAACTGCTCAAGAAGCATTTCAAAAAAGCAGGTATGGTGTAAATGAAGTAATTATATGTGTCAGAAGGAGGTGTACCATTATGCCCTTAACATCATCTATGGAGGACTATTTAGAGGCTGTGCTGGTGCTTCAGCAACAAAAGGGCTATGTTCGCTGCGTAGATGTGGCGGAGCTTTTGGATGTAAAAAAGCCTTCTGTGAGCCGGGCTGTCAAAGAACTGTCTAAAAAGAAATGCCTGATAAAAAAGGACGATGGCACACTTTCCCTCACAGAGCAAGGCAAGCAGATCGCCAGGCAAATCTATGAAAAGCACCAGTTCTTTACCAAGCAGCTCATGGAGGCTGGTGTTCCCAAGGATATTGCAGCACAAGACGCTTGCAAGCTGGAGCATGTTATCAGTGAGATAAGTTTTAAGAAACTGAAAGAGGCTGTTTGGATGAATGGCCGGGAGGCGATACCATTGGAGAAGTAATCATTATGAAACTGGATGAGGAAAAAAGATTTTTAAAGATTTCCTTTTATTTTACAGCTTTATTCAGAGATGTGTCTTGGATATTACAAGGAGGCGATACGATGCAGTTTAACACATCGACAGATTATGCGATCCGTCTGGTTCTTTGCTTAGCGAAAGAATCGAAAACTGTGTCCTCCTCTAAACTGTCCGCAGCCATTGGTGTATCCTCCAGGTATTTGCTCCAGATTAGTGCTAAGCTCCGAGATGCCGATCTCATTGAAGTTACA
>OLNY01003439.1_pt1 | contig 10098 bp, 10 predicted proteins | sample 1671981 | NCBI WGS metagenome assembly OLNY01 (sample SAMEA3136632, study PRJEB25190) | human gut metagenome | biome: human gut; feature: human-associated habitat; material: faeces | place: Austria | collected 2013 | reverse complement strand
TCCACGTCCATGCCGCCCGATGTATTGGACAAATACACATGCGCGCTTGCGCTGTGAATCGCAGCAGACTTCCAGAAATAAACCTTCACGGTGTACTGGCAGCTATAGCTGCCCGATGGCGGCGCGCCCTGCGCCACGCCATAGCAGGGGATATACACCGGCGACGCAAAGGCCGAAGCGCTCAGCGCGTCGCCCGTCCAGGTGCCGTTGTAATACACAGCTTCGTTGGCCTGCGCGGCCGCCGCCCCTGCGCCCAGCGCGGATAAGCGGCCGCCGCCTCCGCAGCAACCTGCCCGTCGCTCGCGCGCACAATGACCGCCCGTACCGAATCCGAGCCAAAATCAACCCCAACCACATATTCCATCTGCTTTTTCCAGTTTCCCATTCTTGTTGCCTCCTGTCGGATAGATCGTAGCATTTTCCGTGCACGTGAACGAAATGATGCGTCGTATTTACAGCAACTGCCTCCGCTGTGTGACGCCAATATACAGGATCTGCTGTGAAATTGCAAGCGCAGCAAGAGCGACTGACCTGTTTTATAGCCCGATTTTTTCCTTGAAACGGAAAAAACGGGTATATTTTTTCGAAAGAATGTCCGATAAAACGACCGCTTTTGTAGAAAATAAAAAATCGTGAAAATCAACAAAAGCTTTTTCAAAATGTTGAGCATTATGACGCACTCAAAAAATGCCTGCACTTCAAATGTGCACGGGCACGGAAAAACCGTTGTGCATAATGACATAAAATGCGCTAATTTTATGCAGATTTTTAATGAAAAATTGTTTATTTTGACGAATATTTTTGCATTTTCGGAGGGAGGAGAGGGAGCATATGCTTGACAAACGAAAAAAATTTTCGCATGATACAGACACAGACGTGCTCGAGCACAGCACGTTTTGACCAGCCAAGCGAGAGGAATACAAAGAGAACGATGTCTGCAACGATCAAAGAAATAGCTGAATACGCAAACGTGTCTCGCGGCACAGTCGACCGTTCCTTACATGGCCGAGGAGGCGTCCGCTCTGATGTGGAAAAGCGTATCCTGGCCATCGCGGAAAGTGTCGGGTACAAACCGAATTCTGCAGCAAAAGCACTGTCAAATTTTAAAAAGAAGTTGACTGTCGGTCTGCTGCTGCCAAGCATCAACAATCCCTTTTTCGACGAGTTGATCCGAGGCGTAGAAGATGCGCAGAAGGCGATGGATGATTATGGCGTAGAACTGCGGCTCATGCAGATGCGTGGGTATAACGTAGAGGAGCAGATCCGACTGATCGACCAGCTGCTCGTTGACAAGATTGATATGCTCGCACTTACGCCATTTGACGACTCAAGAATTGTGGAGAAGATCAACCAAACAGTTGACTCCGGTGTTGAGGTGTTGACTGTAAACTCCGATATCGCTGGTACACGGCGGTGCTGCTATATTGGCGTTGACTTTGTGCAGTGCGGTCGGGTTGCAGGCGGATTGATTTCGCTGATCAATAATAATGCGAATCTACTGATCGTAAACGGCTCTCCAAAAATGACGGCACATGGCCAGCGAATCGACGGATTTAACAAGTTTCTGGAAGAACGTAAAACCAATATCCGAATCGTCTCTACAGTCATCTGTAATGACAATAACTTCGAAGCTTATGATCTTGTACGCGGACAACTCCGAGAACATCCTGAGATCGACGTGGTTTATGTTGTTGGTGAAGGTATTACTGGCACGTGCGCTGCGATTTCAGAATTTCATCTGCATCCGGTCCGCGTTGTTTGCTTTGATGATGTACCGCATACCAGAGATCTGTTCCGGGAGGGAAAAATCAGCGCAACGATTTGTCAGCAGCCGTATCAACAGGGCTACAGCGTTATGCAGCAATGCTTCAACCGATTCATCGGTACGGTCGGGAAAGACCAGACCAATGTTCTGTTTGAAAATATCATCAAGATCCGAGAGTCGATCGTGTGATCGGGATCCTTGAGAAAGGTAAGAAGAGAAAGGGGAAGTGCAAGTGAGCACGGAGTATCTGTTTGAAATGCGGGGCGTTACAAAGGTCTTCCCGGGTGTAAAAGCTCTGGATGATGTGACCTTTTGCGTGAAGCCCGGATCTGTCCATGCGCTCTGCGGCGAAAATGGTGCTGGAAAGTCCACACTGATGAAGGTGCTTGCCGGTATCTATAAACAGGAAGCTGGAGATATCCTGATCGAAGGAAAAAAGGTACAGATCACCGACGCCCTTGATGCTATGGAAAAAGGCATTGCGATGATCCATCAGGAGCTGAACTACTATCCGGATATGACCGTTGAGGCCAATCTTTATATTGCGAGAGAAAACACATACTTTGCCGGGATCGTCAATCGGAAAGAGAATCTCCGACAGGTACACAGTATCCTTTCTGAATATGGCATTGAGCTTAATCCAAACGCGAGAATGCGTGAGCTGACGATTGCAAAGCAGCAGATGGTTGAGATCGTACGTGCGATCGCATTCAATGCAAAAATCATCATCATGGATGAGCCGACTTCGTCTCTGACAGATAATGAGATCCGTATCCTGTTCCAGATGATCCGTAAGTTGGCATCCGAGGGTAAGGCAATTATTTATATCAGCCATAAGCTCGATGAGATAACGGAAATTGCCGACACCGTGACGGTCATTCGTGACGGGAAGACCATCGGTTCTGCACCGATCACAGAGCTTACGCAGCTTGATATCATCCGAATGATGGTCGGCAGAGAGCTTACAGATATCTATGACAAGCGGCAGCTGCCGATCGGTGATGTTAAGCTTTCTGTTGAACATCTTTCCAGCGGTACAGCACTTCAGGATATCAGTTTTGAGGTGCATCGCGGTGAGATCTTTGGCTTTCTGGGGCTTGTGGGCGCTGGACGATCGGAAACGGCAGAAACAATTTTTGGGTTGCGGGAAAAGACCGGTGGAAAAATCAGCATTGACGGAAAAGTGCTCCGCATCCATCATCCGGCAGACGCAATTCGCCACAATATGGCTTTTATCACGGAGGACCGCCGGCAGTATGGACTAAGCCTGATCCACTCTGTTCGGCAAAACTGTGTGATTTCCAGTATCCGGCGTTATTGCCATTCTCCTTTGCATATCGTCTCGGAGAAACAGGAACAGGATGCCACCGCGCGGATGATCCAGGCCCTCGGCATTAAAACACCGACGCAGGAAACCTTGGTCAACAACTTGTCTGGCGGTAATCAGCAGAAGATCGTTGTTGCAAAATGGCTGCTGAATGATCCGGACCTGCTCATTATGGATGAGCCCACCCGCGGCATCGACGTCGGTGCAAAATCTGAGATTTACTCTATTATGAGCGATATGGCGGCCGACGGAAAAGCGGTTATCATGATCTCGTCCGAAATGCCTGAGCTGCTCGGCATGTGTGACCGAATCATGGTCATGTGCGAAGGCCGGAATATGGGTATTTTTGACCGCAATGAATTTGATCAAGTAAAGCTGATGGCTGCCGCGACCGGCACCAAAAAGGAGGATATCAGGCTATGAAAAAGAAGCAGACGCTCGGGACCTTTATTTCGAAAAACATTATTTATATCGCATTTGTGATCATGTTGATCGGGCTTTCTGTATTTACGAGTTCGTTCCTGCAGATGAAGAACCTGGTCAATGTTCTTCGACAGGCTACTGTCGTCGGCGTTCTGTCCATGGGCATGACGTTTGTGATCATTGGAGGCGGCATTGATCTTTCCGTCGGTTCTACGATGGCGCTTGCTTCCTGCATTGCCGCGGCTTATTCGACTTCGACGACTGCGATTCCGCTTCCTCTGGCGATCGCGCTGGGCTGTTTGGTTGGTATTGTTGTTGGTGCCCTGAACGGTATTGTTGTGGCTTATCTTGGGGTTGTTCCGTTTATTGCAACGCTCGGCATGCAGTATGCCGTTCGCGGTGTTGCGCTCGTTTATACTGGCGGCCGCCCAATCAATGCATTGACGACGGCATTTACCAACCTTGGCAAGGGGTATGCTGGTCCAATCCCTGTTCCGGTCATCATCTTTGCAATCGTAGCCATGATTTCCTGGTTCTTCCTTGCAAAGACGCAGTTCGGTCGTTATATCTATGCGATCGGTGGTAATGAAAAGGCTGCACTGGTCTCCGGCTTGCGTGTAAAGCAGCTGAAATTTTTGAGCTATGTCATCAACGGCATGACTGCTGCGTTGGCAGGTATTCTTCTGGCGGCTCGTGTGGCTGTCGGCTCTCCGACAGCCGGCGAATCTTACGATCTTCTCGCTATTACAGCAGTTGTTGTTGGCGGTACTTCCAATGCAGGCGGTACCGGGGGCATTCTTCCTTCTATCATTGGTGTTTTCATCGTTACCGTTATGAATAATGGTATGGACCTTCTGGGAATCTCCGGATACTATCAGAAGATCGTCACCGGCGTTGTGGTTTTGTTGGCCGTTATCATCGACCGCAATAATGTCAACCGCAACCACTGATTTCGTTCTCTATATGTGCACAAATATAGAAAAAAACAAAAAAGGAGCATTCAAATGAAAAAGGTATTATGTATCGTCCTGTCCCTCGTTCTAGTGCTGGCGCTGGCCGCCTGTGCATCCCCCGCAGCCTCTAACGCAGAATCCTCTTCGGAAACCACGACTTCTGACAAGAGCAGTGCTGTCACCGTTGTTGATGCCAGCAAATCCGACACAGAAATGGTCGAAGCAAAGGACTCCTATACGGTCGCAATGATCTATCAGGATCTGTCGCAGGAATTCAACATCTATTTCCAGAACGTTATGTCCACGCGCTGCGCGGAAGCCGGTATCACCCTGCTTGAGTTTGATGGCAGATCCGATACTGAAACGCAGTTGAACCAGTGCGAAAACGCTATCGCTTCCGGCGCTGATGCACTTCTGTTCATCCCGTTCGATAAGGACGGCGCAGCTCCCATTATTGATAACTGCAACGAAGCTGGCATTCCTGTTATCTGCTGCAACAACATTACCACGAACGTTGATCAGGCTACTGCTTACGTCGGGGCAAATGACGTAGAAGCCGGCATCATGGAGACAGAATACATCGTTGATCTGATCGGTGGCAAGGGCAATATCGCTGTTGTGGAAGGTCCGTTCGGCCACTCTGCACAGGTCGCCCGTCAGGAAGGTCTCGAGCAGGTCCTCGCAGGCTATCCCGATTGCAAGATCGTTTTGGATGATACTGCCAACTGGAACCGCGACGAGGCAATGGAACTTGTTGAAAACTGGATTGCAGGCGGAACGCAGATCGACGCTATCATCTGCCACAATGACATCATGGCAATGGGCGCTTTGCAGGCCTGCCAGGATGCTGGCCTTGAGATCCCCATCATCGGTATTGACGCGACTTATGACGCACTTTGCGCCGTAAAGGATGGTACGCTGGCGGCTGATGTCTATCAGGACGTTTACGGCCAGGCGGAGGAGGCGTTCAACGTTTGTATGCGCATCCTCAATGGCGAGACTTTCGAGCAGACGACTTACGTTCCCTTCAAGCTCATCACGAAGGACAACGTTGACGAATATCTTGCAAATTTCTGAGTGATCGTTTGATTAAGTACGCATTTACAGCACACGCGTTTGTGGCAGCGGCCGTTTGGCCGCTGCCAGATAAGGAGAATTGAGCAATGATTAACTATGAATTTTACTGCCCGACCAAGATCCTTTTCGGTAAGGATACGGAGCTGAAAGTCGGCGAAGAGACAGTGAAGCACTCCAAAAATGTTTTGATCGTTTATGGCTCGGACCGTATCAAGAAATCCGGCCTGTTCAGCACTGTGACGGCTTCGCTGGAGAAGTCCGGCGTTGCATGGAAGGAACTTGGCGGCGTCAAGTCGAACCCGCGTGATGACCTTGTTTATCAGGGAATCCAGATCTGCCGTGAAAACAACATCGACTTTGTCCTCGGTGTCGGCGGCGGCAGCGTTATCGACACGGCAAAGGCGATCGGTTACGGCGTGGAATACGATGGCGATTTTATGGATCTCTATCTGGGGAAGGCTGCGCCTGTCTCTTGCTTGAAGATCGGTGCGATCCTGACGATCCCTGGTGCAGGAAGCGAATCGAGCAATGGCTCCGTCATCACGAGCGTGTCTGAGGGACTGAAGCGTTCGTGTGATACGGACCTTGCCAGACCGGTCTTTGCAATCATGGATCCGGAGCTGACAAAGACCGTTCCGATGTATCATACGCTTGCTGGCGCATTTGACGCCATTGCACACGCGATGGAGCGTTATTTTACGAACACTGCGTTTGTCGATTTTGGCGACCGTATGGCAGAAGGCGTTATGAAGTCCATGATGAAGTACATGAAGCTCATCAAGGAAGATCCCGAAAATTACGATTACCGCGCAGAGATCATGTGGGGCTGCAAGGCTGCACAGGATGATTTCATCGGTGTCGGCAGAGAGCAGTGCTGGGAGAGTCATCTGCTGCAGCGTGATATCGGCTCGATTTGCATGGATTCCTCTCATGGTGCGGGTCTGGCTGTTGTTGTCCCGCATTGGATGCGGCATGTCTATAAGGTCAACGTGCCTCGTTTCGCTGAATGGGCAAACCGCGTCATGGATGTCGAGGTCAATACGTTTGACCTGGAAGCAACTGCACTGGAAGGCATTGACCGCCTGGCTGCATTTATCAAGAGCGTTGGCCTGCCGACCACACTGCGTGAACTCGGCGTATCCAGCAAGGATGATATCGAAGTTATGGCCAACAAGGCATACCCGGCTGGTACGGAAACACTTGGCGGTTTCTCGCACATGACCAGAAAAGACTTCGTTGAGATCCTGACGGCAGCTTTTTAAGTAAGCAATCCTCATTATATCTACATTTTAAGGAGACTCTGAAATTATGCTGAAGAAAATTGCACCCCTGATCAGCCCGGAATTGATCAAGATCCTGATGGAAATGGGACATACGGATGAGATCGTGATCTGCGACGGCAATATGCCTGCCTGCACGCTCGGAAAACGTGTTGTCCGTTTGGACGGCCACAACGTTCCTGAGATTCTCAAAGCGATCCTTGAACTCATGCCGCTGGATCCGACTGTTGAGCAGCCTGCTGCAATCTGCAGATGGGATGGCCCTGACGCTCCGATTTGGGACGAATATGCAAAGATCATCAGTGAGAGTGAAGAGGCTGACAAATTCCAGCATGGCCTCAAAATGCTTCCCCCTGCGGAATTCAACGCCGCAGTTGCGAACGCCTATTGCTTGATCACCACCTCTGAAAAGGCACTGGCTGCAAATATTATTCTGAGAAAAGGACTTATGTAAGCTTCTCGAATCGTAAACTTGTAAAACAGGCAGCAGAGCTGGGCCTCTGCTGCCTGTTTTGAAATGGAGAACAATATGATTACGGGTATTCATCATATTACGATCAACGTAAAGAATCTGACGCAGACACATCGATTTTACGGTGAACTCCTGGGCTTGACACGGCTGGAGGATATCGATATGGGCGATCATACGCTTTCATATTATGCTCTGCCAGGCGGTGCAAAACTAGAATTGATCTGCTATCGTGCGGTGACGCCAGTATGTACAGCAGGACTTCTTGAAAGAGGACGTTTTCGCCACCTGGCGCTGCAGTTTGATACAGTAGATGCGCTGAATTCGGTTGTAGACCGGCTTCCCTTGTATGGCGGCCGAGTCCTGCAGCCGCCTAAATGGGTAGAAGCTTTGCAGTTCACCGGGATGCTGGCAGAAGATCCCAACGGCTGCGAACTGGAATTTTTGACGCTGGAAGGATCTGCAGCGCCGGTTGAAGAGAAGGAGACAGATAATGAATAAAGAAAAGCAACGGTTTTTGCAGTGCAGGGCCCAGGACATCCGGATCACGGGGCTGAAGATGGTGCAGGGGAGCCGGTCGGGGCATCTTGGCGGGGCGTTTTCTATGGCGGAGCTGATGGCGGTGCTCTATTTTGATAAGATGAATGTCCGTCCGGAGCAGCCGGACTGGGCGGAACGGGACCGCTTTGTGCTCTCAAAAGGTCACTGCACGGTCGCGCTTTACCCGACTTTGGCGATGCGCGGCTTCTTTCCGGCCGAACGGCTGCAGGAATTCCGCAAGATCGACGGCCATCTGTCTGGTCATGCGGAGATGCGCTATGTGCCCGGCGTCGATATGTCGACCGGCTCGCTCGGCCAGGGCTTCTCAGCCGCTGTCGGCATGGCGCTCGGCGCGAAGCTCTCGGGCTATTCCAACACGGTCTATGCCGTCATGGGTGACGGTGAGATCCAGGAGGGGCAGTTCTGGGAGGCATGCATGTACGCAGGTGCGCACAAACTTGGAAACTTAATCGGAATAGTGGATTCCAACAAAATTCAGCTCGACGGCCGCGTCAGCGAGGTGCTGGATACCGGCGATCTGCAGGCAAAATTCGAAGCCTTCGGCTTCTTCGTCCAGTCGATCGACGGACATGACGTCGCGGCGATCTCCGACGCGATCGACCGCGCAAAAGCCGAGACCGGCCGCGCGAGCATGATCATTGCCAACACGGTCAAGGGCAAGGGCGTGAGCTTTATGGAGAACACCTGCAAGTGGCACGGCCGCGTCCCGACGGACGAAGAATTTGCCGCGGCTTTCGAAGAACTGTATCAGCGCAAAGCGGAATTGGAGGGCTGAATCATGGCGGAAAAAATTGCAACTAGACATGCGTACGGCGAAGCGCTGGCCGAGATCGGCAGCGATCCGAAGATCGTTGCGCTGGACGCGGACGTATCGAGCTGCACGATGTCGTGCATGTTCGCACAGAAGTACCCGGAGCGCTTTTTCAACATGGGCATCGCCGAGGCCAATATGATCGGCGCGGCCGCCGGTCTGTCCACGTACGGTTTTACGCCGTTCGTCCATGCGTTTGCCATGTTTATGGCGGGGCGCGGCTATGACCAGATCCGCAACTCCGTCTGCTATCCGAACCTGAACGTCAAATGCGTCGGCACGCACGGCGGCCTCTCCGTCGGCGAAGACGGTGCGACGCACCAGTGCGTCGAGGATATCGCGCTCATGCGTGCGATCCCCAATATGACGGTCATCTGCCCGGCAGACGCGAACGAGACCCGGGCTGCGGTCCACGCGATCGCGGCGCACGAAGGGCCGGTCTATCTTCGCCTCGGTCGTGTCCCGGTCGAGACGGTCACGGACTTCCCGGGCTATCAGTTTACGATCGGCAAGTCCGTCACACTCCGCGAGGGCACGGACCTGACAATCATTGCGACAGGCATGGTCGTTGCCGACGCGCTGGCCGCAGCGGAGGAGCTGGAAAAGGAAGGCATCCACGCGCGTGTGATCGATATGCATACGATCAAGCCGATCGACCGCGAAGCGATCCGGAAGGCGGCGAAGGAGACCGGCGCGATCGTCACGGCAGAGGAACACAACATCCTCGGCGGTCTTGGCGGCGCAGTCGCTGAGGTCATATGCGCGGACTGCCCGGTCCCGGTCGAGCGTGTCGGCGTGAAGGACTGCTTCGGCCGTTCCGGCAACGCGCAGGCCCTGCTGGAGCTCTACGGTGTCAGCAAGTCCGCCATCGTCTCCGCTGTCCGGACGGTCCTGAAGCGATAATTCCCGGCAGATCACAAAAATACCGCCCGCCAGACAGGATCTGGCGGGCGGTGTTTTTTATGGGAGATCCGGCCGGGATACGGACCGGTGCTGTTGGTTTAGGCCTGCTTCCATTTGCGGCAGCGGCGGGCTTTTTTGCGGCGCTTGACGATGCCGGAGATGATGAAGAACGCGGCGACGGCGGCAATGGCGACGAGCGTCAGGATGAGATAGGTCGTAGTATTGGCGGTCGAGGTCTTGACCGACAGCCACAGATCGTTCATCGTCTGCGTGGCTTCGACACCGAGCTCGGCGAACGATTCGCTGCGCGCGAGCGTCTCGTCATCCGGGTAGGAGACAGGGCTGGAGATGACTTCTTCGTCCAGATACTCCTTCGCGGCAGTCTCCGGTGTGGAGTAGCCGATGTAGTCGAGGTTTGCAGCCGAAATGTCCGGGCGGCACAGGAAGTTGATGAAGGCCTCTGCGCCCGCCTTATTCTGGCAGCCCTTCGGGATGCACATGGCGTCGATGAAGATATTGAAGCCCTCTT
>OLNY01003436.1_pt1 | contig 10104 bp, 12 predicted proteins | sample 1671981 | NCBI WGS metagenome assembly OLNY01 (sample SAMEA3136632, study PRJEB25190) | human gut metagenome | biome: human gut; feature: human-associated habitat; material: faeces | place: Austria | collected 2013 | reverse complement strand
TGGACGCGTACACCGTTGCAGTGCCGTCGTTCCTGAGCCAGGCGTTCGTCCCGCCCGAGTAATCCGCCCTGATTTCCGCGCCCGAAAGCGCTATTGTTTTTGATGTCATGTGATTAAATCCTCCTCTGTAAGCAGTCTCTTGCCGTTGTAGTATAATCCGTCGCCTTTCGCTTCGAGCCTCCGGCCTTCTTGAAAAGCATCGCAGTCTATAGCCCAGCCGTCTGCTGTCCTGGAAAAACTGTAGGTGTAGTTACCGTAGACAAATGTTATAGCGCTAACGTGGACGTGAAACTTTCCTCCCGAATCTACCTTCAAGCGCGATGTTTCGCCGGAACTGAAAACCTCAAAAAATGTACTCCCTGAATTTGAGACGTTCATTACAGCATGAAAAGCGTTAACTATCGAAAACCCATTTCCAGACACGTCGATGTTGTAAGGACCGTAAGACGATAGCTTAAATCCGTCGCCGGAATCTCCGGGAGAGATGAACGCGAACTTCGCCTCTGAGCCATCATCGCCGCCTTTTCCGAAAGATACGCCGGAACTATCCGTTTTCGCGTAATACTGCGTTCCTTTAGTATGGAGCTTTTCAGACGTTGCCCCCGCCGCCACCTGCTTCTCCGTGGCCTCCTGCCGGTTCTCAGTGCTCCGGTTCTGCGCCTTGCTTTCCGCCGTGCAGGATATCTTCTCGACAAAGCCGCCCGTGCAGGTCAGCGACAGCTCCTGTTCCATAACGATCACCTTCTTCTGAGTGCCGTCCGCGTCCTCGACCGTGAACACATCGCCCGGCTCAAGGATATTCTCCGCAGGCATTTCGAGTGAAACCGCCGAGTAATTCAACCCGCCGAGCCTGTTCCATGCGTATTCCGCGATACCGACCGTCGCAAACGGGTCATACGCCGTCACTATGCCGTCGGCGGTTTCGTCGTACTCAGAAGCAGTGCCGTCGATGTAGATTTTATCGTCGCCGCCGCGCTGGAGCAGTATCCCCTTGACCGTGTATCCGCTTCCACCTGCTATATCCAGCGAGTAGCACCGTGCGTGCTGAACAGTTTTTCCGACCTCCTCATAAGCCGGAAATTTCAGCACCTCAGACGGCGAGAACCGCGCGTTCCTGCCATGACTTGCCGCGATGTAGCTGATAAGCTCCTGCGCCGTGTAGCCGTCTGGGGCTTTCTCGACCGTGATATCCTCGCAGACAAAATCGGTCGTGACCCCGGCGCGGGCACAGAGGTAATTCAGCATTGCCTGCATTTTGCAAGGAAACGTCGGCGCGGTTGCCTTGCTGGTGTCCACCCAGCTCACGCGCTTGTCGAGCCTGCTCATCATGTCGTAAGCCTTGACCGCAGTAACGCCGTTGCGAGTGACCGCCTCGTCAACGTAGAATGTCCCGAGCCGTATCCAGTCGAGCACCGGAGCTGTGCAGCGGTAAAAAACCTCAACTTTTTTCAGCCGCCCGTTAAAAAGAATTGTCGCCTTAGTTTCGAGCGTGAGCATGTCCGACATGCACGCGCCTATCTGGAGCTGATCGGAGCAGCTCCGCAGGATATCAACGCTGATAACGTCCCCGAGCCATAGCGTGTCCGGTTCGGCAGAATTGCCGTAAACCTTGACCATAACTCCGAACTGCCGCCCGGAGCCCTGCACCTGCGCAAGATATTCGTCTGAAACTGTCCTCATATCACATCTCCTCGAACACCAGCGAGATCTCGCTGCACATTACGTCGTCGCCGTCTGCGTAAAGCACCGGGGTCGGGATATCACCGCTCAGGTGAACAGAATACACGCTGCTGTCAACGCTGACATTGAACGTTATCGGCTTTATGACCGTCTTGATCTCCTCCCACTTCGCAAGAGGAACGATCGGGAACTGCACCGAAATGCGCTTCTTTGAAAGCTCGGAGATACGATCTACCACCAGCGAGCCGTTCAGCGTCTGGTTGACCGACTGGCTCCGGAACGTGTCCGCGATATCCGGCGGCAGGATAAATTTGCTGACGTCGATATCGCCTATTTTTAGTATCATGATACCTCCTAGAAATTGAATGGCGATTTGCCGGAGCGCTTCGCCATGATGTTGCAGTCCCGCACGCACGCCTTGCCTATCGTCAGGTCGCCGGCGGTCAGCTCGATGGTGATATCGCCGAACGCGTCCTCAAACCTCTCGACCTTGCGCTGCAGTTTGGTTATCGCGTTTATCACGTCGGCGAGGTCGGTCTCCTTCGAAGCGGACGAACTTTCAGCCGCGCCCGATATCGCGCCGGTCAGGGCGTTTATCTGGTGCGCGGAGGCCGTCTTTCCGAGCACGTCCTTGCCGATGAGCGATTTCAGCGCGGCGGTCTGGTCGTTGTCCCACATGGTCGGGACATAGCTTGTTATGCTGATGAAATTGCCCTGGCTGCCTGTGGAACTGCTCGAACTGCCTGAGCTGGTCTTGGTTTTCGATGTGTCGGCGGTTGGGGTGTAGGGCTTGTAGGTGTAGGTGCTTTCATGCTCGGGTTCAGCGGGCGTTTCTTCTGCGGGAGCGGCTGTATTACCACCGCCCGACTTTTTCCGATAGTAGTCTGCCTGCGTTTTTGAACCATATATGAGCTGTTTTTGCTTGGGAGCAGTCAGCTCATTGAATGTGCTTTCTATCTCTTCGAACTCCGTCATTTTTGCGTACATATCGTCCCGCGCCTGGACAAGCTGGCTGTAGATGGCGCTGTCGAACGCGTCCGTGCCGGCATATTTCTCCATGCGGCTGACCATTCTTGAAAGCGCTTCATATCGCTCACGGTAGGTAGTTCCCGCCTTGAATTTGTAGTCGGTCGTGGAAGAAAACAAATCGCTGGTTATTCCTTCATAATTCCCGCCGGATTCGTCAATGAACCACTTCTGGAGATATTTGTGCAGGTCGCTGTTGGAATCGGTATTATTCAGCGACAGCGCCCATTCCGTATCCTGCGCGTCCTGCGCGGTGTAGTATGCTGCTTTCGCGTCAGCTTCCGCAAGCTCGCTTTTGCTGTTGATGAGCTCGCCCAGCAATGAAAGCTGCTCCTCATACTTGCCGTTAACAAGGTCGATTTTCGCGGCCTCCTGACCGTAGGTGTCTATCAGGGCCTTTTGCAGTTCCTCAAGTTTTTCCTTTGTTTCTTTGGCGTCATCAGCAGAATTTTTCAATGCCTTGTACTGGTCGGAAAGCTTTTTTACTTCCGTTGCGGCGTTCGCGGAATCCTTTGCGGTTTCGTTAAGCTGCATAGCCTGATTATGGAGCTCGTTCACCTTTTCGGCTGAGGTTTCAGTGGTATTGTTGAAAGCCACAAGCGCGCCTATCGCGCCCGCCGCAAGCGAAGCTATCAGCACGAACGGATTTGCTGCGCCTGCAACATTCAGGGCTATCTGCGAGGCTGTCGCCGCGTCAGTGATGGCCTTGAATGATTTTAGCGCGGAAACCGCCGCCGAAACAGCGTTTCCTATCTTGATAACGGTATTGAACGTGATGAGTGCCGCTACTATCGCCGCGATAACGTCACGCATTTCCCATGCTACTTTGATAGCCTTGCCGATAAAATCGACCGCGCCTTTGAGCGCGGATATCAGAGTAGGCAGGTGCCGCGCCGCAAAGTCCGAAATCTTGGCCGCGATGTCAGCGGCTATCTCAATGAGCGGCGGTAGCAGCTCTGATATTATAAGCGTGAGCGGGTCGATGAGGTCGAGCAACGATTCAACAAGTGGCTCCGCTGCGTCCAACAGCACCGGAACGACCTCGTCAGCTATCTTGTCGAGCTTGTCAATGACCTCCGAAACGACCGGGATAAGCTCGTCGCCAAGCGGCTGTATCAACAGCTCAACCTGCCTTTTCAGCCCGTCGAGCGCGTCCGAGAGCGAACTGTAATTTACCTCGACTATCTCGTCCACAGCTCCCGCGCAGTCGTAGGCGCTGTCGGAGATATCGCCGAGCGCCTTAACCGCGTCAGCGCCGAGATCCTCCCACATGGTCCCGAACAGGTTCACGCCTGCTTCGTTCTGCGCGATGGGGTCTTCCATATCGCCGAGAGTCTTTATGATTGTCTGGAACGCGTCCCGGGCAGCGTCGCCGCCCTGTGCTAACTTCTTCGCCATATCCTCTGCGTCGTAGCCGAGGGCTTCAAAGCCTTTTTCAGTCGTGTCCGAGCCGTCGATAGCGCGGATAGAAAACTCCTTGACTGCGTCGCCTATTTTATCGAGGTTCCATGCTCCGTTCTCCGCGCCGTTCGCGAAGATAGTGAACATATCGTCGGCAGAAAGCCCCAGCTTTTTGAACTGCACGGAGTACTCGCTGATATTGTCCAGCAGCTCTCCGGAGTAGTCGAGGCCGTCCTGCGTACCTTTGGCGATATAATCGAACGCGTCCTCGGCAGCTATACCGAAGTTCTCCACCATAGCTTTAGCGGCGCGGGAGGTCTCGGCGACGTCCATATCGAACGCGTCCTGCAGGGCGTAGGCGCTTTCGGTGATTTTTTCGAGCGGCTCCGCGTCCATTTCGCCGAGATTCTGAGTTATCGTGGAAATGCTCGCGGCGATGTCGTCGAAATTCTCGCCGAAGTTGTTGCCGTAAACTCCCTTTATCACCTCGGAGTACTTTTCAGCGGCAGCCGCGCCCTCGCCTGTGGCGCTGGTAACACGCTTGACTGCCTTGTCCAGGTCGTCAGCAGATCTTACCGCCGCCGTGCCTATCGCAGTACCCGCCGCAGCCGCTGCGGAAGCAGCCGCGCCTATTGCCTTGATAGCTCCCAGAGCCGCTTTTTCAACCTTGTCCGCAGAATCTCCGATTATCTTCTCCGCGTTCTTGAGATCGTCGGGGAGCTTGCTGTTGTCGCCCCGGATATGATATACTACTTCTCCTTCGGGCATTTTTCCTCCTTTCGGGCATGAAAAAAGCACGCTGATTTCTCAACGTGCTTTGTGTATTTGATTTTGTTCAGATTTTAATACCCCACAGCCTCAACGCCGTAAACAGCCTGCGAATGAGTGAACCCCTCATACTCGAGCTGATCGATAAGCCCGCTCTTTGAAAAGCTCATGATATCCAGGTAGTCAGCAGCTTTTTTCGCCGCCTGTTCATTCCAGTCAGCGCCGCAGTGGTCTGCTCCGTATGTAGCCTCGGAAGCCGAATAGCCCTCATATTCAAGCTGATTGATAAGTCCGGAATACGAAAACGCCATTATGCTAAGGTAGTCCTTGGCTTTGTTCAGCGCGTTGGTTTCGCCCATCGTTGCCTTGACTTCGACGGGTTTCGCGGTCTGCGGCTTTGCTGTAGTTGTCTGGACTGTAGTCACAGGCGCGGCGGTCGTTGCGGGCGTCGCCGTAGTAGTCGCGGCTGTCGTCTGGGCAGCGGATTCAGCGGCGCTCTGCAAGGAATTGTACTCGCTTTTCAGTTCCTCGTAGTCGGAATTCAGCGAATCATACTGTTTCTGCAAATCGTTGTGCTCAACGCTCAACTGGCGATACTGCTCGCGCAGGTTACTTTCCTCCGATTCAAGCGAATTATATTTCTCCTGCGATACGGAAGAACAACCGGCAAGCAGAGCGATTGCGCCGGCTGCGCAAAATGCTATTATCTTCTTCATAGGAAATTACCTCCAAATCGTTTATTTCCTACATTATAGCACGTCCCTCCGAAAATGTCAATACAGAAATCATTCAGCCTGCGCCCGCAGCATATTGAACAGCCCGTCCCAGCCCCCGCCGTCCTGCGCCTGCGAAGCGCTCTTATTCGGCAGCGCGTACAGCGTTTTCAGCTCCGTGAGCCGCCGGATATACTCCGCGTTGTGCTTGTTCGGAGCCGGGATATCCTCCGAGCGTATCCGCATTATCTGCTTCACCGGCGCGTCCTCCGGAAGCCCGTGGAACATCGCGAGGAACGCGCACCAGTGCAGCCGCCCGCACTCCTGTATCAGGTCGATACCGTAAGCCTGCCGGAACGACGAGTATATCTCCTCCGCGTCGAAGCTGAAATCAACGCACTTCTGCGGCTGCTTCTGCGTTGACAGCCTCCGCTGCGGTGGAGCTATCACCTCGTCCATAAGCTGTTGAAGTACCCGGCTCTGTACCTCCGGCGGCGGGGTTTTCCGGCAGTCCACGAGCCATGAGAAGCCCGCCTCCGTCTTTTCCTCCGGCGTGAGCTCGGGGTCATCGAGAACGTCGTAGAACCTCAGCACCCGGTCGAACCACAGAGTCAGCCGGAACTCCTGACCTTCAACGGTAATGCGGTCGGGAAACGGCTCGTACAGCCTCATCTGAACTTCTTCCCCCTGCGGTAGATTCCCTTGAGCTGTTCGCGGCGGCGGGCTATGCACTCGTTCACGCGGGGGAGTATCACGTCGTAGATATACGGCACTATCGCGACTGACATCTCAACGTAGTTCCCATCGAAGAACTCGCAGATGGTTTCCGCGTTCTCCCTGCCAAAGCAGATGGCGAACACCCCGCGCACCGCCCTGCCATACTGCTCGTAAGCCTCGGCGTAGTCCTTATCGGAAGCCGCCTTTTTCAGCGCCTGCTCGGCGGTCGTGATGCCGGTGAGGTTCCTGCGGAGTTCCCCCGCGATAGCGTCGATGTCAACGACGAACTCCAGCTTTGCGGCGGGCTTTCCGTCCTCTCCGCACAGCTCCAGCGCGTCGCGTATCTTCTCCGATCTCTTTATCTGGTACATTTTCTGCTCCTTTCAGCATTAAAGCCCTGTCTTCTTCTCGCCGGTGTCGTCCAGATTTCCGTCCTCGACGGTGGGCTTGCCATTCATCGCCATGACTACAGTCACGGCGTTCGGCGCGGTGGATTCGCCGCCTGCAATAGCTATCTGGGTCAGCGTTACCGGACAGGTGACTATCTGCCCGTTGCGGTTCATCTTGATATCGGTAACACGCGCCGCGCCGGGGCTCCACTGAATCTTATCGAGATAAGCGCACACCGGGTCGCTTGCCATGAAGTCGCCCTGAAGCGTTATAGTAGGCTGGAATCCGGTAACTGTGCTGGAGCTGTAGCCGCCGTCGCTGAGGTAGGACGCGGAATACACGTTCTCGTTCAGCGCGTTCGCGCAGTTCTTGAATGCGTTGCACATGGATTTGTAGGTCGCTGTTTCCTCGGTGGGCGTGGTGTTGATGAACACCTTGGTCTCGTGGTTAAGCTCCACGCCAGCGACCTTGGGTAATGTCTGGGACATAATAATTCTCCTTTCAGTCGAAAATTCGGAATTCGGAATGCGGAATTCGGAATGAATGGGCGCGCTGCGCGCGAGGATTACAAAAGGATCAAACAAAGCAATGCAAATCACAGACCGCGCTTTATCGCTATTGTTTACCCATTTGTAATAACGTCCGCGAAGCGGACACCGCAATTCCGAATTCCGAATTAAGAATTCCGAATTAAATAATAACTCGCAGGGCTACGGACAGCGAGTATATCCAGAATTCGCCGTCCGTGCCTACGAATAACGGCTCGCTGCGTGCCTCCGCGTTAACGACAGGCGCACCGAGCCGGGCTGTATCGCAGGCGTTGGCTATCCCGCAGAGGAAGCCGTAAGCCTGCTCCTGTTTCTTGAATTTCGACAGCACGTCGAGGGAAAGCACCGCCCGGCGGTTCGCGAGGTCGAGGGAGGTGAACTCCCGGGAACCTGTCACGACCTGCACTGCGATACTCTCCCCGGGCGAAAGAAGCCCGACGGACGCCGGCTGTCCTGTTGTTTTCTCCGCAAAAGCCCGGAAAGCTTCGACTGCCTGTAACTGCGCCGTCATTTGTTCAGCTCCTTTCGCAATGCTGTTTCGTAGATTTGCCGCCATTCCTCGCCGTGGTCTGCCTGGGCGCGCTCGCACCAGTGGGAGCCGGCTTTCGGGTTCTTGCGCTTATCGAATTTAAGCCGCACCTCCGGCGAGACCTTGACCTTCGTCTGACCCTCCCGCGCCCATGCTGAACCGGTTTTCGGGTCCACCATCAGCACGCCGTGATACAGATATCTAGCGTAGGGAGTAGACCAGACGAGCTTTCCGTGCAGTATATCGCTGTGGATATTCGAGCTGTTGACGAGCGCGTCCTGGTCGTCCGGGACGTACTCGTTGCAGTCCGCGAGCGCCTGCTGAGAGGTTATCCCGCGCGCCTTTTCGGAAGCCGCGCGGATATCGACCGCTATCTGAGCGGAATTGATGTTGACCGTCACAGGCACAGTCCCACCTCCAGATGGTGGAGTTTCTGACGGTCGTAAAAAACCTCGACAGTCTCAACGCGGTAACGCTTGCCGCCAAATTCGACGATATATCCCGGCTTGAACTCCGCCCCCCGAGCGCTGTTCCGGCAGTCGTAGAAAAGCGTTGCAGACAGCGTAATGGAGCGGTTGTCGGACGTGATTATCATTTTACTCGCAGGCTCTACGCGGATATGCGTGAGCTTCGCCAGCTCGACGAGCTCCTTTTTCTGCCACGCGTTTTCTTTCTCCTCGTACAGCACCGCCGAATGAATCAGCAGGGAACGCGGGATAGGTCTCATATCCTCACCCCTCTGTAGAGCAGTCCGGTCGGCTCCAGAAGCGCCAGAGCCTGGGCACACAGCGAATTCGCCGCCGAACCGCCGGAATTGCCTGAACTCCCGCCGCCGGAATAGCTGAACTTCCCGAGCGTTACTGAGCCGCCGTCCGTGGTCTCCGACAGCGCCGAAACACCGCCGTTTTCGAGGATAAACTCCGCCTGCGCGCAGACAGCGTTCTGAGCGGCTGTACGCCAGACTTCCGGCGTGGTAGCTACAGTATACCCCGAGGGGAATATCTCCCGGTCTACGATAAGCTCCGCGCGCCTGAGGGCAGCTGTCAGCTCGTCCGGATCCGTCCAGCCCCCCCAGTTCGCGGAGTAATATTCAGCCGTGACCGTCATGCTACTGTAACATAGCCGACCTTAACGCACTTCTTGTTGCTGTCGAGGTCGATTATCTCAATGACGTCGCCCTTCTTGCAGGATATCTGTGTGCTGTTGGAAGTGAACGCATTTGTCGCAGCGATGGCGGTGAAGTCCTCCTCAAGCGCCGCGCGCTTTGCCGGATTCACGCGGTATACGAACGCGCTGGTCGCGGTCTCAGCGACAGTCACCTTGCACTTATCGGAAGCAAACGCGCCCTGCGTAAGAGTGAGCGAACCCGCGGAAAATACGGCGTAAATAGCGCTCTTGCGGAGCACCTCATGACCGTACACGGAACGCCCCTGAACCGCAGAAGAGCCGATGTGCTTGCTGTCCTTGAGGTCATTCACGGCGATAGGCACCTTCCATGCGTTGATGCGCGTAGCATAGCGCGGGTGACCTGCGATCATCGCAAGGTTAGCGGTGTCGTCGTTCCACTCGTACACGGTGAATCCCGCGATCTTGCCGACCGCGCCGGACTGCTTCACCTCGTCGCCGAGCGCGGAAGCCTGCACGAACAGCGGGCTTTTCAGCATAGCCGCGTAGATGTCCGGGGTAACGAGCAGGTAGCGCCTGCCGTCGTTCGGGACGTTCGCCTTGCTCATCAGCGTACGGATATCCACAACATCGCTGTATACGGTGCTTGCGGAAATGGAGGACGTATTGACGCGGGTGCCCTGCGAGATGAGCGTGGAAGCGCCGTCCCGGTCGAGGGCGGTCGCCATGGAGTAGCCCGCGCTGTCAAGCCTGTCCGCGATAAGGTTGTCGGGAACGGAAGCCGCGTCGTAGCCGTCCACAAGCTCGTTGACGTACTTCTCGCGGTTGATGAGGATAGAGCGGTACTCGGTGGAGCTTTCGGAAAGATCGCCGCCGGCGCTGCGGTCGTAGTCGCCGACCTTGACCTCGCCGTCGCGCACCGGAACCTTGACCGCGCCCGCGACCGGGTCGCCCTCGTAGTCGTTGTTGAAGATGATACCGTCCTTAAGAATGTTTTCCGAGCGCATTTTCGCAAGGACAAGCGAAGAATAGCGCTCCTGAGCCTCATGAGCCATAGATTTCTCCTTTCAGTCGAAAATTCGGAATTATGAATGCGGAATTCGGAATTTCGGTGCCGCCTGCGGCGGTTATTTAAATACGTCCCACGAAGTGGGACACCTTAATTCCGAATTAAGAATTCCGAATTCCGAATTAAAACTTGATTCCG
>OLNY01003434.1_pt1 | contig 10107 bp, 10 predicted proteins | sample 1671981 | NCBI WGS metagenome assembly OLNY01 (sample SAMEA3136632, study PRJEB25190) | human gut metagenome | biome: human gut; feature: human-associated habitat; material: faeces | place: Austria | collected 2013 | reverse complement strand
GGATTTGGTATTCTATTAAAGCTGTCTCTCAGAGACAAGCACAAAACCGAAAGGAAGAAAACATTATGTCTAAGTTTTATACCGTAAGTCTCCAGAATGAAACCATCATCTTCACCGCTGCATTTGAGAAGAAGCTCAACAATGGCAACAAAGAAGCCTATGACCTTTATGTTGAAACGAAAGCCAAGTTCCCCACGTTCAAGATTGAGGTTGAAGAAGCTAAAAAGCGCGTTGGCAAGTATGACCATACGACTATGGACGATATTGAAGCCTACATTGGTGACGATGAACACAAAGAATGGAAGGACGAGTTTGACAAACTGTTCGGTGAGAAGATTCCCAGCAAGACCAACGCAACCAAAAGCGTCCGCAAGGTGAAGTTTGCTGTGATTCGCAAGTGGTTTGTCGAAAAGCGCGAAGGTGAAGAAGCAGAGAAAGCTAAGAAAGCGCGCGAAGCCGCCGCGAAGAAAGCCAAACGAACAAACAAAAAGGCTACTGACGAAGATAAAGCAGTAGAGCAGAATGTGCCGCTTGAAGTAGCTAACAACTCCCAGCAGGAGCAGCTTGACCTTGTATCCTAATAGAAAGGCGCGTGTATCGGTTAAAGATACACGCGCCCATTGGCTCTATTGGTCTTTATTTTCAGAATTTTCTTCCATATCGTTAAGCGCATATTCAATACATAGCACAGTAAGGCGGTTTAGTGAAATGCCCTCTTTATCGCAGATTTTATCCATACGGTCAAGCAGCGATTTTTCAAACCTAAATGTACGATTGACATATTCTTCTTTTGGAATCTTGAAAGCCATTTTACCACCCCTCTATATTGTGGGTGAAAATACCACCAAAAACAACGCATTATTTATGTGTGGTATTAACACTTGATTATTATGTGCAAAATCTGTATACTTGTATTACAATCATTTTGAGGAGGACTGACAAAATGAAGTTAAAAAAGATTGTTGCACTAAGCCTGACAACTGCATTAGCGCTGACAATGGTTGCTTGCGGTGGAAGTGGAACAAATTCTAATGGAGCAACTTCTTCTGATTCGAAGGGCGGTTTAGGCACGGCTGTATCAAATTTGCTTGACCCAACAACAGTTTATAAGAAAGGCGAAACCGTCAACGGAAAAGGATACACGTTAGTGATTGATTCTGTTGATGCAACACCAGAATTTGAGGACTATACGGACGCTGATAGTGGCACGGAGTATTTCTTTGCAAGTTTTGAACTGGAAAATACATCAAATACCGCGATTGACCTCAGTGATTTCTTTAAGATTTCTGCCGATGGTGAAGAATGTTCTTTTATTAACTTCTATGATAAATATAATGGTGTTGATAAAATTGAATGGTATACTTCTTTAGAAGCGGGACGAAAAGCTAAAAACTATTTTTCTGCGGTTGTCCCAGAAAAATGGAATGAAATAAAAATAAGTTGTCCTGATAATTCAGTGGTATCTATTACCCATGCTGATTTGGGCACGATTTCTGCGGGTGAAGAAAGCGGAGAAGATGTTGTTTACCATGTAGGGGACACACTAACGCGCAACGGTATGAAGATTACACTGACAGGCGCACGTCAAACCGAATATGTCAGCAAAGATTCTTATACCTATTATGAACCCGATGACGGTAAAGTTTTCGTCATTTTATTTTTTGACATCAAAAACGCTTCTGATCAAACGCAACGGTTTGATGCCCTTAATACATTCGATGTGTTCATTGACGACTACTCCGATAGATTTACCAGTTTCCTCTATACCACGGTTGACGACATGGAAGATTTGAACGACCAAGACTATAAAGACATTTTAAGCGGATTGAAGCCCCCGCCAACTGGAAGAAGATTGAACTCGCCACGCGGCAAGGCGCATTTCTAATTGAACCCAAAGATTTCGTTTGATTTTATCAGCGTCTAAGACGTTCCAAAAGGTATACTTAAAGAAACGCCCTCCGAAGCCTATTCGGAGGGCATTTTCTGCGTCTCAGATTCTTTAAATTTTCTTTAGGAACGTATCAATAAAACTATTGACTTTTTGATACTTCCGTGGTATATTTATATTAGCAAATGAAAGGAGCGCTGACAGATGGACAGAACCGTTTGGGGCTATTGCCGTGTTAGCAGTGTAGATCAGAACCTTGACCGCCAAAAGGCCGCTATGCTGGCCGAGGGCATTGATGAGAAGCACATTCTCTGCGATAAGGCATCGGGCAAGGATTTTGAGCGCCGCACATGGAATCTCCTAGTCGGCACAGATACAAGTGCTCCCCTTTTGCGCAAAGGTGATTTGCTTGTTGTTCTCTCTCTTGACAGACTAGGCCGTAACTATACCGAAATTCGCAAGCAGTGGGCATACATCACCACCGAAATCGGCGCGGATATTAAAGTTCTCGATATGCCCCTGCTGGACACCAGCACCGCAACAGAGAACCTTGACAAACGTTTCATTGCAGATTTGGTCTTGCAGATTCTTAGCTACACCGCCGAGAAAGAGCGTACAAACATCCGTAAGCGTCAAGCGCAAGGCATTGAGGTCGCGCGCGCACACGGCGTTAAGATGGGCCGCCCCACAAAGGACTACCCCGAAAATTGGCAGACCGTGTATATCAAATGGAAACAGAATCAGATTCTCGCTGTTGACGCAATGCGAGAATTGAACCTTACGAAGCCTACATTTTATCGACTGGTGAAGCGCTATGAGGGTAAAGATTAAATATTCTTATGCCTATTTGAAAATTCCTCTACCATAATTTCAATTTTTCAATCTCTTGTAATATTTTTCCTGTTACTTTAGATACACACAATATATAGAAAAACATGCTAACCAAAAGGTGTTTGGACTCAATATGTAGAAATGCCGCTTTTAGTGGGACTTAAAATCCCTCGGTAGCGATACCGTACCGGTTCGATCCCGGTCGGCGGCATGAGAGCCTATATTCAACGTTTTGCAGTTGAATATAGGCTCTTTCCTTTTGGCATCCGGCGTACCAAAAAGCCGCCCTGCAGCAAGGCTGTCCCTGCAATCTCTCGTCAAAAATCCGCAGAAAATCTCTCGTCAATTCAGTAAAAACGGCTTCTGACTTTTTAAAAATGCAAAAATATCCCGCTTTTTGGTACACTATTTGCGTTTTGCGGGCAAAAATGCGGCAAAAACGCTTGTTCTTTTGCTCAAAACCGTATATAATGTAATGTACGCATGTGCTGTATCAAAATAGAGGGGATACAGCGTGTGGGAAAATGATATAGGGGGACTTTGATTATGGCTGATTACCTGGCAATGAATCGAGACGAGCTGACTGCAGAGAAAGCTGCGCTGGAAGCACAGTACAAGAAGTTTCAGGACATGGGCCTGAAACTCAACATGGCCCGCGGCAAGCCCGGCCCTCACCAGATGGATCTGGCGATGGATCTGCTGAAGATGGACGACTACACCACCGATGAGGGCTTCGACGCCCGCAACTATGGCGAACTGGAGGGTCTGCATGAGGCCCGCGAACTGTTCGCCGATGTGTTTGGCGTAAAGCCCGCGGAGGTTTTTGTGGGCGGCAACTCCAGCCTGCAGCTGATGTACAACCTGGTAGCCATCGGTTATATGTTTGGCTTCCAGGATTCTCCGTGCCCCTGGTCCCAGGTAGAGAAGCGCAAGTTCCTCTGCCCGGTGCCCGGCTATGACCGCCACTTCGCCATCACCGAGGAAATGGGCTTTGACCTCATCAGCGTCCCTATGAGCCCAGACGGCCCCGATATGGACATGATCGAGAAGCTCGTGGCCGAGGATGACACCATCAAAGGCATCTGGTGCGTGCCGCAGTACTCCAACCCAGATGGCTACACTTACAGCGATGAGACCATTCGCCGCTTTGCCGCACTCAAGACCGCTGCCCCGGATTTCAAGATCTTCTGGGACGAGGCCTACATCGTGCACCACCTGACCGATGAAATCATCGAGACCCCCGTGCTGCTGAACGAGGCCAAGAAGTACGGCAATGAGGATCGCGTCTTCATGTTCACTTCCACCAGCAAGATCACTTTCCCTGGCGCCGGTGTCTCTGCCATCGCCTGCAGTGAGAACTCGATGAAGTACATGTGCAAGCGCTTCTCTACCATGATCATCAGCTATGATAAGATGAACCAGCTGCGCCATGTCCGCTTCCTCAAGAACAAAGCGGGCGTACTCGCCCACATGGCCAAGCATCGCCGCCGCCTGGTGCCTTGCTTTGACGCCGTCAAGACCGCTTTTGCCACCGAGCTGACCCCCTGCGGCAACATTGCCCACTGGACCAACCCCAAGGGCGGTTACTTCATCAGCCTGTACGTTATGCCGGGCTGTGCCAAGCGCGTTGCCCAGCTGTGCAAAGACTGCGGCCTCACGCTGACCGGGGCAGGCTCCGCTTACCCCTACCACAAGGACCCCGAGGACTCTCACCTGCGCATTGCGCCGACCTATCCCAGCCTTGACGAAGTCGAGACTGCATCGGCTCTGCTGTGCGTCTGTGTACGTCTGGCGGTCGTCGAAAAGCTGCTGGCGGATCAGCAGTAATTCCGGCGCATAAATCTATCCCGCCCGCAGGCGCGGGCATATTTTTGGAGGTTTCTATGAACAAGAAAGGGAAGTCATGGCCGCTGTTTGTTGTGGCAATTCTGATCGTGGTGTTTTCCCTGACTGCGATCTTCGGCGTAAGCTATCAGTACGGCGACACTAAGAACATCTACATCAAGGGTGCTTCGGATATCCGCTTCGGTATCGATATCCGCGGCGGTGTCGATGTTACCTTTATGCCCGCCGGTGATGTGGATGCCACCCCCGAACAGATGACGGCGGCAAAAACCGTTATCGAGGACCGTCTGGTCGGCCTGGGCATTACGGACTACGAGAGCTATGTTGACAGTAACAAAGATCGTATCATCGTCCGTTTTCCCTGGAAGACCGGCGAGGCTGATTTCAACCCGCAGACGGCTATCGATGAGATCGGCACCACCGCTAAGATGGTGTTCCGCAAGGGTTCCACCGCGGATGGGGAAGAAATCCTCAGCGGTGACGACGTGACTTCCGCCAATGCCGCGTATAACGAGACGGAGGGCTGGGTCGTCCAGCTGAAGTTCAACTCCGCTGGTGCTGCCGCTTTTGCCGATGCTACCACCGAGCAGGCAGCCAACAACGGCACGATCTCCATCTGGCTGGATGATGAAAACATCTCCACCGCCACAGTCGACGAGGCCATTACCGGCGGCGAGGCCATCATCAAGGGCAACTTTGATCAGGACAGCGCTTCCGCGCTGGCCAACCAGATCAATTCCGGTGCACTGCCTTTCGCCCTGTCTGCCGAGAGCTACTCCACCATCAGCCCGTCCCTGGGCGCTAAGAGTCTGGAGGTCATGGTTCTGGCCGGCATCATCGCCTTTGCGCTCGTCGCTGTGATGATGATTGTGCGTTACCGTCTGCCCGGTACCATCGCTACCATCTCTTTGTTTGGCCAGGTGGCCGCTACCCTGGCTGTCGTTTCCGGCTACTTTACTGTGTTCCCGGGTTCTACCCTGACCCTGCCTGGCATCGCTGGTATCATCCTGGGCATCGGTATGGGCGTTGACGCCAACGTCATCACCGCCGAGCGTATCAAGGAAGAGCTTGCCAAGAACAAGACCCTGCCTGCCGCCGTCAAGAGCGGCTTCAAGATGGGCCTGACCCCCATCATCGACGGCAACGTCACCATCGTCATCGTCGCCGCTATCCTGATGGGTGCTTTCGGTCCCACCGACGGCTTCTGGGCTAAGGTGTTCAACCCGATCTTCTTCTGGTTCGGACCCTCCACCGCCGGTACTGTCTACTCCTTCGGCTTTACACTGCTCACCAGCGTGCTGCTCAACTTCGTCTTCGGTGTCTGGGCTACCCGCGTTATGATCCGCGGTGCTGTCCACTGCAAGGCCCTGCGCAACCCCTGGCTGTACGGCGGCAAGAAGGATGGCACTGCTGAGTACAAGACCCCGCACATCAACTTCGTCGGCAACCGCAAGAAGTTCTACACCTTCTCCTGCGCACTGATTGCCATCGTCCTCGTCTTCTGCGCCGTGTTCGGTGTCAAGATGGACGTCGAGTTCAAGGGCGGCTCCATGGTCACCCTGAGCTATGAGGGCGACGTTGATCTGCCCAGCCTGAAGAGCGAGATCGGCAGCCAGCTGGGCCAGAATGACCTGACCCTCCAGACCGGCTCCGACATTTCCGGCAACCAGACATTGACCGTGACCCTGCCCGGCAGCCAGACCCTGACCACCGAGCAGTTGGACGATATGCTGACCGCCATCAACGAAGCTCATCCCGAAAACAACTTCGAGCAGAACGAGGTCAGCAATGTCAACGCCACCATCGGTAAGGAGTTCCTGTTCAAGAGCCTGGTCGCCCTGGTCGCCGCCTGCGTGCTGATCCTGGCTTACGTGGCCTTCCGCTTCCGCAAGATCGGCGGTCTCAAGGCTGGTTCCACCGCCATCGTGGCCCTGCTGCATGATATGTTCGTCGTTTTCGGCGTCTTTGTCATCCTGCGTATTCCTCTGAACGGCAACTTCATCGCTGCCGTGCTGACCATCCTGGGCTACTCCATCAACGATACCGTCGTTATCTATGACCGTATCCGCGAGAACAGTGCCCTGTACAGCAAAAAGCAGATGGGCCTGGCCGAGTTGGTCAACCTGTCCGTCAACCAGAGCTTCTCCCGTTCGCTGATGACCTCCATCACCACCTGCTTGGCGCTGGGTGTCGTCTGCGTTGTGTCCGTCATCTACCGTCTGGACAGCATTTACACCTTCGCGTTCCCGCTGCTGTTCGGCATGGTCAGTGGTGTGTACAGCACGATCTGCATCGCTACGCCGCTGTGGGTCGACTGGAAGTCCAAGAAAAAGGCTGCCCAAAAGGAAGCCTGATGACCCTGTACAAGTAAGGAGACAGCTATGAAATGCCCGTATTGTGGGGAAGTGGATTCCAAAGTTATTGACTCCCGCCCGACTGAGGACGGTGAAAAAATCCGCCGCCGCCGCGAATGTCTGAACTGCAAAAAGCGTTTTACGACCTACGAGATCGTCGAGACGGTGCCCCTGATGGTCGTCAAGAAAGACCACTCCCGTGAGGTATTTGACCGCCAGAAGCTGCTGAACGGTATGCTGCGCGCCTGCGAAAAGCGCCCTGTCAGCTACCAGCAGCTGGACGACGCTGTCAGCCGGATCGAGCAGCTGTTGCTCAACTCCTATGACCGTGAAGTCTCTTCCATCCATATCGGCGATCTGGCTATGCAGGAGCTCAAGCAGATGGATGATGTCGCCTATGTGCGTTTCGCCTCCGTCTACCGCCAGTTCAGCGACGTCAACACCTTTATGGAAGAATTGAAGGACATGCTGGACAGCCGATCAAAAACTGCCGAAAAATGATTGCTGTATCTGTTGCAGCTGGCAGCAGGCCCGGTCCGTCTCTAGGGTGAGGTCCGTAAGGTTCTCTTCTTTGGCACAGCCGGGCAGCAGGCTTAAGGTCTGGTTCATCTGGTCGATGAGATTGCGCCGCACCAGCATCCCCAGCACCTTGCTGGCCTGGGCAGCGTTATCCGCAGCCGCTCGGTAAGCTTGCTGTGCCTGCGGCATTTGGCCGGTCTCGGCCAGGGTGCAGGCGGTTTGCAGCTCATTGCAAAGGGTGGCCGTGGTGCGGTTCACGTACCGCCCCGCCAGCCATAAAGTCAGCGCCAGCACTACCAACAGGATCACCGCATATCGGTTTCGACTCATACCGCGTCCTTTCCGGGCCGCCCCTTCGGGGGCGGCCCTTTTGTGTTTTGCCGGGGCACGATCAGCATGTCTTTGCCATTATAAAGCAGCAGCAACACCTGTGGCCGGGTCAGCTGCTTTTCGGCAAGGCGGTCATCCAGCCAAGGCTCATCCACGCCAAAAAAGGCGAGGTTCTCCCGGTAAACCGTGCCTTCCAGCAGCAGCGGCAGCATGGGCGGGGCTTCGCCGTTTTGGGGCACCGGTGCGGTGCTGATACTGCCGTTTGGCTCCACCGTGGCCCACAGCAGTTCGGTAGGGGAAAAGTACTCCTTGACCCGCAGTGCTTCCATCAAGTCGGACGCCGTGATGCGCAGCTCCTGCAATGCCTGCTGCCGAATTTCACCCCGCACAATGACGGTGATCGGTCTGCCGAACAGCAGCCGCGCATACCGGGGACAGAACCAGGCCAGAGTAGAGTTCAAAATCTCCAGCGCTGTAAGCAAAAAAATCGGCACGATGCTGGCCGCCAGCGGCAAATCCGGCTCATCGATGCAGATGGACGCTACGTTGGAGATGAGAAAGGTGGTCACCAGCTCGGCGGGCTGCAATTCCCCCAGCTGCCGCTTGCCCATCAGCCGCATGGCGGTGATAACGGCAACATAAACAATGACAGTGCGAAAAACGCTGGCAAGCATAGCGGACCCCCCTCATAAAATCCCAAACGCTGGGCAAGACTAAAGGGCAGGAGGGAACGCCATGCAAAAACCAGCCTTGTGCCGGGCCCTGGCCCAAAATCTTGCGGTTCTGCAAGATAGATTTGGCGGCTCGGACGATTTCTATACCAAAAAGCTCTCGGTGGGCGGCATCCGCTGCGCCATCATTATGTTTACAGGAATTTCCTCGCCGGAAAAACTCTGCCGGTTAGCCCTTGATATGCTGGATCGCGACCCGGCCTTTTTCGGCGGTGGGCCGGGGCTGTGCGACTATCTGCTTAAACAAAGCCTTATCCCCGCTGAGCCGCAGCCAGCCTCGGATATAGAAGAAATCGGGGAACTGCTGGCCAACGGCATGTCACTGCTGCTTATTGATGACTGTGACCAGGCAGTTGTGTTCTCCACCCAGGAAATGCCCCAGCGCAGCATCAGCACCCCCAGCGGTGAGGGCAACATGCGCGGCTCGCAGGAGGCATTCACCGAACTGCTGCGCAATAACGTATCCCTGCTGCGCCGCCAGTTCCGTTCTGGCACGCTGGTGGCGGAAATTGCCACCGCCCATACCCGCGCCAAGACCGAATACTGCCTGTGCTATGACAGCGCCCTGGCCCCGGCTGAAACCATCCATGCTCTTCGGGATCGTCTGGAAAAAATCGAACTGCCCGTGCTTTTGGACAGTGCTTACTTTGCCTCTTTTTTAAAGCAGGATAAACTCAACCTGTTCCCGGCCGCAGCCTACACCGAGCGCCCTGCTACCGCCTGCGCGCGCCTGTGCGAGGGCAAAGCCGTGGTGCTGGTGGCAGGCTGCCCCTACGCTATGGTGGTGCCCAGCTTTTTTGCCGAGCATTTCGAGTGCCTGGACGACTACGCCTCGGGCGCGGTCTTCGCGGGGCTGATCCGGCTTTTAAAATATCTGGCGTTCCTTCTGTCGGTGTTCGGCCCTGGACTGTACGTAATGGCGGTGGCCTTTGCACCGGAGATCATCCCCGTGCAGCTGTTGACGAAACTTGCCCAGGCCGAAGCCCAGACACCCTTGCCGCCGATGCTGGAAATGCTGGCGGTGACCTTGCTGCTGGAAATCGTCCGCGAGGCGGGTCTGCGTGCGCCTCAATCCATCAGCCACACGGTCAGTATTGTGGGTGCACTCATTATTGGCGAGACAGCCGTCAATGCCGGCATCGTCAGTGTGCCGGTGCTTACCATGGCGGCGGCCGCCACCATCGCCACGCTGGCTGTGCCTTCTCTGTACGAGCAAAGCATTTTGTTTCGCTTCTGCGTCATCCTGCTGGCCGGGCTGTTCGGCGTGCTGGGGCTGACCTGCGCCGCGCTGATGATCTTAGCCATGGCCTGCGGCAGCGAGCCCTTCGGGTACGACTATCTCTACCCGCTGATGCCCCCGGGTAAAGCCAGCGTCCGGGACGGTTTTGTGCGCAGTATCTGGTCCGAGCTGGCCAAAGCCGGGGAGGTGATCGGCCGCCATGAAATGTGAACATCCCAGCCTGTACGCCGCGCTGCTGGTGGGGGTGCTGGTCAACGTGCTGCTGCGCAGCCAAACGGCCTACTGGTGCCGCGCCGGGGCGGCGGCCGCACTGGTTTGCGCGCCGGTGCTGGCCGCAGTAGGCGCACTGTTTGCCGTCAGTTGGCGGCA
>OLNY01003432.1_pt1 | contig 10109 bp, 6 predicted proteins | sample 1671981 | NCBI WGS metagenome assembly OLNY01 (sample SAMEA3136632, study PRJEB25190) | human gut metagenome | biome: human gut; feature: human-associated habitat; material: faeces | place: Austria | collected 2013 | reverse complement strand
TTGTCCATTATATCTGTGATGAGCAGTCTGACTGGTATCCGGATATGGATGATATCCGCAGCAAGATCACAGACAGGACAAAGGCCATCGTTATCATTAACCCCAATAATCCTACCGGTGCCACCATTACCAAGGTGCAGCTGCAGGAGTGGGTGGACTATGCCAATAAGGTAGGCGCTGTCATTCTCTATGATGCGGCATACGAAGCATATATTTCTGAACCGGATGTGCCTCACAGTATCTATGAATGTGAAGGAGCCAGAACCTGTGCCATCGAGTTCCGTTCCTTCTCCAAAAATGCCGGCTTTACCGGAGTGCGTCTGGGCTTCACCGTGATCCCCAAGGATTTAAAGAGCGGGGATGTCAGTCTCCATGCACTGTGGGCGAGAAGACACGGCACCAAATACAACGGAGCACCCTACATCGTACAGCGTGCCGGTGAAGCCGTATATTCTGCGGCAGGTAAGGCACAGCTGAAGGAGCAGGTTGCTTATTACATGAACAACGCACAGTATATCCTGAAGGGCTTGCAGGAAGCGGGCTTCACGGTATCCGGCGGTGTGAACGCTCCCTATATCTGGCTGAAAGCGCCTAACGGCATGACCAGCTGGGAGTTCTTCGATTACCTTCTGGAGAATGTCAACGTGGTGGGTACGCCCGGATCCGGTTTCGGACCCAGCGGAGAGCATTATTTCCGTCTGACGGCTTTCGGAAGCTATGAGAATACCGTGGAGGCAGTGGATCGTCTGAAGAAGATTCAGTTATAGGCAGCCGTTCTTTGCCATAAGAGGAATGGAGCAGATATATGCAGGAAAAGCAGAAAAAAGCAATCCGGTGGATCAGCCCGGTACTGATCGCATTGACAGCACTGATCGTGTGGCGCGTCAACTATGAGATCGAATTTATGATGGATGATGAGTGGTATTCGACGGTATTGTATGCGGATACACCGATCCGGAATCTCAGTGACATTATCCGTGCGCAGATCTGGCATTATTTCAACTGGGGCGGCAGAAGCATGGCGCATGCACTGCTGCAGCTGATCCTGCTGGCCGGAGAACACTGGGCGGATATCCTGAATACAGGAATGACACTGCTGTTGGGATGGCTGGCCTGCATGATAGCAGACAGACGTAAGCTCCCGTACTGGTTTGCAGCGTTGGGGATGATCCTGGGGCTGAATGCCAACTGGAAAATGAGTATGTTCTGGGAAGCCGGAGCAGCGAATTATCTGTATATGGCGGGTTTTCTGCTGGCATTTTTGTTCTGTTACCTGAAATATGAGGAGAAAAATCTGCCGGGGATCGTCATCTGGATCCTTCCACTGGGACTGATCGCAGGCTGGAGCAATGAGAATATGGGGCCTGCGGTATGGCTCCTGAGTCTTCTGGTGATCCTGTTAAGACACAGAGAGCACAAAAAAGCTCCGGTGTGGATGTATCTGGGAAACATCAGCTGCCTGGCGGGAACTATTCTGATGATCGCTGCACCGGGCAATTTTGTCCGCAGCGGGGAGACGGGGGAAGAAGCCTACAGCCTGCTGTGGAGAATGTATCTGCGCTGCTACGCAGAAGCGAAGGGAGTTATGGAGTATCTGTTCCCTGCCCTGCTGCTTACGGTATTTGCACTGATCGTCTGCAAAGGCATTCTGAAAGAAAACCTGGGCAGAAATACAGTGCTGCTATTGCTGGGGGCACTGTTGTCCTGGGGTGCCATGATCCTGTCCCCACACTATCCGGATCGGGCGGCTTTCGGAACGATGGTTTTGTTGATTTGTGCGATTTTATCCATGGCAGGGAAAATCGCAGACAGGCAGAAAGAAAATGTCTGGATGTTCTATGGCTGTGCCGTGCTGATATGGCTGCGGGGCATGTATTTTCTGGTGGAATACCTGGGATTATGCTGGGGATGGATCAAATAAGTGAATAAATGTCCATTATAAAAGATCTCACAGTCGGCAGATGCGCCGGCAGTGAGGTCTTTTATGAGTGTACACATTATTTTCTGGCATACCGGCTCCGGTACTGGCGCGGTGTCATGCCGGTCTTTTTATGGAAGATCTGTGAGAAATAAGACTGCGAAGAAAAACCGACACTGGTGGCTACCTGCGCTACCGACAGATTGGAGGATACCAGAAGCTCTTTACAGGCTTCCAGCCTCCGGTCTGTCAGGTAATTGATCGGAGACTGTCCGACACATTCGGTAAAGGAGTGTGCCAGATAGAATTTGTTGATATGCGTGATCTCCGCCAGGGAATCCAAAGTAATGTTCTGGGAATAATTGGAGTCGATATAGCGTTTCGCCAGAGCACATTCCTTGGATAATTGGAAGGAGGAGTCGGAGATGACAGACAGGTTCTGCTTCCGGGAAATATATACCAGGAGCACCTGAAGCAGTCCGTGACATACCTGTTCAAAACCGGGAAGCTTGTCGCGGAATTCCTGCATCATCAGCTGGGCAAAGTTGATGAATTGTTTTTTATCAGATCCGTAGCTGTAGAAGCTGTAGCCCTTCGGGTTGTCCTGCCCCGCACCGGAAAAGGAAAATGCGAGCCCTTCTACACCGAATACGATATATTCCATGGGATCGTTGGGAAGGGTTTTCTCCGTGTGCTCTACATAAGGATTGATGATGACCAGATCGTCCGTCTTCACAGGCACCTTTTCATTCTCTATATAGAAGGCTCCCTCACCCCGCAGGACATAGAACAGTTCTGAAAAGTGATGGGTATGCGGAAGAGACTGCCAGTCACCTTCGTATTTGGAGATGGAGATGTAACGCAGCTGGAACTGTTCCGGAGAACTGTTTGCGGAGCCGATATTGATAAATTCATTACTCATAAATAGATACCTTCTTTATCTTATTTTTATTGTGCACTTTTTCAAATCTATCGTATTTTTTATATTAAATATATAAAAAGAACAACATTTCACAAAAACATTCGTAAAAAAGACGAAAAATTAAAAATATGTATGATCTGGATAAGCATATTATACATAATCATTTCAAAAAATCCACCATTTTAGTAACAAAATAGCAATAAACATAACAAAACAAGCAACAAAGAAATTGATATCAGGTCCGGAAGCCGATATACTTTAGTCATCAGCTACAAGATAGTACAAAAGCGATGGGGAGGAAACCATGCGATGACAGGAAGACTGACGCTGCCGACTGATGCAGACATCATTGACGAAACAATACGGTTAAAAAATCTTCTGGGCGCAGATGCGTTAAGAGACTGTGACGGAACCGAGATGCCGGAAGCACTTTTGTCAGAGCCGGTGAAGAAATATGCGACTTATTATACCACGAGAAAGGATAATGCGTGGGCGATGAAGCATCCGGAGGAGATCCAGCAGGAATACCTGATCAGCAACCGCATCACCGCCAGAGGGGAAACACTCCGCATCCGTCTGATGGAAGGCTTCCATACGGAGCAGCTTAAGGTCAACACGCTGGACGATCCGAAGCGTTGGTGGGAAGTGATCGACAGAACGACCGGTGAGGTAGTGCCGACGGATGCATGGGAATTTGATGAGGCATCCGGTGAGGTGGAGATCCGTACGATCCCCTATCATGAGTATACGGTAAGCTTCCTGGCATTTCTGATCTGGGATCCGGTGCACATGTACAATTTCATCACGAATGACTGGAAGGATACACCGCATCAGCTGACTTACGATGTGAGACAGCCCAAGACCAAACAGTATGTGAAAGACAAGCTGAGAAAATGGTGTGAGGACAATCCTCATATCGACGTGGTCCGCTTCACTACATTTTTCCATCAGTTCACACTGACCTTCGATGACAAGAAGCGTGAAAAATATGTAGAGTGGTTCGGATACAGCGCAAGTGTGAGCCCCTATATCCTGGAACAGTTTGAGAAATGGGCAGGCTACAAATTCCGCCCGGAGTACATTGTGGATCAGGGATATCACAACTGCATGTTCCGCGTTCCCAGCAGACAGTTCCTGGATTTCATAGAGTTCCAGCAGATCGAGGTATGTGCGCTGGCGAAGGAGCTGGTAGACATTGTACATTCTTATGGCAAGGAAGCGATGATGTTCCTCGGAGATCATTGGATCGGAACAGAGCCCTACGGTAAATATTTCGCAGGCATCGGGCTGGATGCAGTGGTAGGCTCTGTCGGAAGCGGTGTGACACTCCGCATGATCTCTGATATAAAGGGAGTGGATTATACCGAAGGACGGCTGCTGCCTTACTTTTTCCCGGATGTGTTCTGTGAGGGCGGTGACCCGATCGGAGAGGCAAGGGATAACTGGCGTAAAGCAAGGCGTGCATTACTCAGGTCTCCTCTGGACAGGATCGGATATGGCGGTTATTTGAAGCTGGCAAGTAATTGGCCCGGTTTCATTGATGAAATACAAAATGTAGTAACACAGTTTCGGGAGATCCATGAAAATATGCAGGGGACAGCTTCCTATGTGGCACCTTTCAAGGTGGCGATCCTGAACTGCTGGGGTAGTCAGAGAAGGTGGATGTCCAATCAGGTACATCATGCGATCTGGCACAGGGAAACCTATTCCGCAGAGGGAGTACTGGAATGCTTAAGCGGAATGCCTTTTGAGGTCGAGTTCATTTCCTTTGATGATGTCAGGAACGGCATCCCTGAGGAAATCAAGGTCATCATTAATGTCGGGGATGCGTACACAGCATTCAGCGGCGCGGAGAACTGGATCGACGAAAAGGTCCTGACCAATATCAGACGCTTTGTGGATCAGGGAGGCGGCTTCATCGGTGTGGGTGAGCCTACCGCTTATCAGTATCAGGGAAGATATTTCCAATTGTCCGATGTGCTCGGTGTAGACCGCGAGATGTGCTTCTCTCTCAGTACGGACAAATATAATGAGAAAAATGACGATCACTTTATCTTAGAGGATATTGAAGGAGCCTTGGATTTCGGCGAGGGCACCAGCCGCGTCTATGCACAGGGCGGACATTATCAGATCCTCGCGATGGATGGGGAATACAGCCAGCTGGTAGTCAATGAATATGGCAGAGGACACAGCGTATATTTTGCAGGTCTTCCGTATTCTCCCCAGAACTGCAGACTTCTGCTTCGGGCAATCTATTATGCAGCCGGTATGGAACAGGAGATGAAACGTTACTATGTAACGAATGTGGATACCGAAGTAACGGTATTCCAGAAGACCGGCAAGATCGCAGTGATCAACAACTCAGCACAGGCACAGCACACAGAGCTGTATATCAAAGGAAAATGTGCGTATGTGCTGGATCTGAAGCCCGGCGAAATGCGTTGGGTGGACGATATGGAAGACAGGTAACTTATGGAAGGCAAAAAGCGTTTCATATTTTATAAGGTAGTACTTTACAAGTATAAGGAGGTTATTTAAGATGAAAAAGAAAGTATTAAGCGTGCTCTTAGTAGCGGCAATGGCTATGTCCATGCTGACCGGATGTGGCAGCAAGCCTGCCGGCAATGATGCGCAGAGCGCAGCATCCAGCGAGGCATCCAAGGAAACAGAGGCAGCAGCAGAAACACCTGCTTCCGCAGAAGACGAGACACTGACTGTATGGTGTTGGGACCCTAACTTCAATGTCTATGCAATGAAGCAGGCAGAGAAGGCATACCAGGTGGATCATCCTAACTTCAAGTTAGACATCCAGGAGAAGGTATATAGCGATATCGAGACAGCTCTGATCACAGCGGCTGAAGCCGGTGATTACAGCACTTTACCTGATATCTTCCTGATGCAGGATTATTCCTTCCACAAAAATGCAACCAATTATCCCGGAATCTTCACAGCACTGGATGACTGCGGAATTGATTTCTCCCAGTTCTCTATGGGTAAGCTGGCTGACTCCACTGTAGATGGAACACATTATGGTATTCCTTTTGATAATGGTGCTACCATCATGGCGATCCGTTCCGATATGGTAGAAGCAGCAGGCCTTAAGGTAGAAGATTTCAAGGATACCACATGGTCTGAGTTCATGGAGCTGTCCAAGAAGGTAATGGCTGCGAATGATGTTCCCATGCTGACCTGCTCCGGCGGTTCTGAGATCGTGATCGAAATGTTACAGTCTGCAGGCGCTTCTCCTATGGTAGATGGCAAAGTATCCCTGGTAGACAACAAAGCGCTGAAGAAAGCGATCGAGACCTACAAGCAGCTGATCGATGAAGGAATCATGGCTGATTATACCGACTGGGATCAGTACATTGCTTCCATGAACAAGGGTACTGCTGCAGGCGTTATCCAGGGCTGCTGGATCATGTCCTCCATTCAGGCAGCAGAGGATCAGGCAGGTAAATGGGCAATCGTGAATATGCCTAAGTTAGATGATGTAGAAGGCGCAACCAACTACGCTAACTGCGGTGGTGCAAGCTGGGCAGTATCTTCTAACTGCAAAAATACCGATCTGGCATTTGATTTCCTGAACGCTACCTTTGGTGCTGATGTAGATTTATACGATGATCTGCTGGTAAATGCAGGAGCAATCGCAAGTTACCTGCCCGCAGCACAGTCTGAGACCTATAATGAGGGCAATGAGTTCTACGGTGGTCAGGCAGTGTACAAGGATATCGTAGAGTTCGCCGGACGTGTTCCCGGAATTGACTACGGTGCATACTACTCTGACATCAGAAGCGCACTGACAGATGCGATCACCAACGTTGTCCAGAAGAATGCCGATATCGATACAGAGATCAAAAACGCTCAGGATACCGTAGAGTTTAATATCGCCGAATAATCACCAGAGTATGGAAACTGGATAGTACCGGGGGTGCAGCAGCGCGTTCCCGGTACTGTTGTAGGAGAGAAACATGGAAAAGAAGAAAGCAAAATTAAGTTTGGAAAAAAGGCATAATCTGACTGGATGGGCATTCCTGCTCCCGGCATCGATTTTAATATTTGTATTTTGTTTCTATCCGATGTCACAGGCAATCCTTCTTTCTTTCCGGAAGACAGGAGGAGTCTTTAATGGTGCAGCGAATTATGCCAGGATCTTCAAGGATAAAACATTCCAGCAATGCCTGTTCAATACCTTCTTTTATTTTGTGATTCAGGTACCGATCATGCTTGTGCTCGCACTCATGCTGGCACAGTTGCTGAATAATCCTAAGATAAAAGGGAAAGGTATTTTCCGCACTTTGATCTTTCTTCCGTGTGCAACGTCACTGGTATCTTATTCCATGATATTTAAGTCATTGTTTGCTCCGGATGGAGTGGTCAACAGAGTGCTGATGGCCATCGGACTGTCTTCTGTGGACTGGTTCCAGAGTACATGGCCGGCGCGCTGGGTCATCGTGATCGCACTGATCTGGAGATGGACCGGATATAATATGGTATTCTATCTGGCAGGATTGCAGAATATCGATTATTCTGTATATGAAGCAAGCTACATTGACGGAGCGACACCGTTCCAGCAGTTTATGAAGATCACGATACCGTTGTTAAAGCCGACCATTCTGATGACGGCGATCATGTCTACTTCGGGAACACTGCAGCTGTTCGATGAGTCTATGAACCTGACAGCAGGCGGTCCCGGAAAATCTACAATGACATTGGCGCATTACATCTACAATATCTCCTTTGTGGAGACACCGAAATTTAATTATGCGGCAGCGTTGTCTGTATGCATACTTGTGATGGTAGCGGTTCTGTCTGCAATTCAGATGAAGGTGGGTGACAAACGTGACTAAATTCAAACAAATCATTTCCTACACGATCTTAGTGATAGCAAGTTTTCTGTCGGCATTTCCACTGTATTATATGCTGTGCGGTGCGACCAACCAGAGTATTGATGTGGTAAGAGGACGGCTGATCCCGGGTACCTATCTGATCGAGAATTTCAAGACCCTGGTCGACATGCAGAATCTGGGACTTGCGATGTTTAACTCCTTCCGCAATGCGATCGTGATCACGGTTGTGACACTGCTGATCTGTTCCATTGCCGGTTATGGATTTGAGATCTATCATGATAAGGGCAAGGACATTCTGATGAGTATTCTGCTGCTGGCAATGATGCTTCCGTTCGTAGCGATCATGATCCCCCTGTTCAAGATGTTTACCTCCTGGAAGCTGGTAAATACCTGGATCGCACTGGCACTGCCATCCATCTCGACTCCGTTTATGATCATGCTTTTCAGACAGGCGGCACGTTCTTTCCCTCATGATATTATCGAGGCTGCCAGACTGGAAGGTCTGAGCGAAATACAGATTTTCTTCCGGATGTTCATCCCGGTGATGAAATCTACCTATGGAGCGGCGATGACGGTTACATTTATGAATGCGTGGAACAATTATCTGTGGCCGACGATCATTTTACAGGACAGCAAGGCGATCACCATGCCGATGTTAGTAGCCAATCTGAAGAGTGGATACAGTGTGGATTATGGTATGCTGATGCTGGGAGTATTGATCTGTACACTTCCTACAGCGATCATCTTCCTGTGTTTACAGAAGAGCTTTGCAAATGGAATTACGGGAGCAGTGAAATAATGCAACAGAAAATGCCAAAACAGGAAACTATGACACAGGCGCATATCAGGAAGGCTCAGGGAGCCTTCCTTTTGGCGCATAGAATGGGCCTGATCGAGGATCCCTCCATGGAGGGACTAAAGGCCAGACGACAGAAGCACAATGAAGAGCTGCGGAGAATGGAACAGGAAGGACAGCGGTTCTACGGACCGCATTATTTTTCCGCACCGGCGTATCTGCAATATGAGCTGACCCGCCTGAAGCTGGATTTCGTACAGCCGTGTGAGAAGGTCCGGGAAGGCGGCTATTGCCCGGATTTCACAGAGCAGGAGAAGCGGGACTTTTACGAACAGAACAGAGATCTGTTCGGACGCTATCATGGGGATTATTTTACCTATGAGGAGGTGTCACAGATCATTGAGAAACGGTTACGGGAGGATGCATATGATAAGCTTATCCGCGACATATTATGTGAGTCAGAGAACAGGCAGTGATGAAAATGACGGACGCACATGCAGTACGGCGTTTGCCAGTCTGTCTGCTGTCAATCGAAGACACCTGCAGCCGGGCGACCGTGTCCTGCTGGAACGGGGCAGTGTATTTTACGGACAATATCTGCATGTGACAGACAGCGGTACGAAAGAGGCACCGATCGTGATCGGAGCATACGGCACAGCAGATGCACCGCCGCGGATCGATGCCTGCGGACAGGGGATCTGGTATCAGGATTATGGGACCCCGCTGGATGCACCTACGCATGTGTATCACGGCTATGTATCTTCTGCAGTGCTTTTGTACGATGCAGAGCATATTGTGGTCGAGGATCTGGAGATCACGAATGAAGGCAGCATGATCCCGGGAGAGCGTTATAGCTTGGGTGAGAAAATGAACCGTACCGGTGTGGCTGTGGTGGCTAAGGACAAAGGGGTGCGGAGCGGCATTACACTTAGGAATCTGTGGATCCATGATGTCCATGGGAATGTCTACGATAAACACATGAACAACGGTGGGATCTATATGACAGCGCTCCGTCCGGAATGTGAGGAGCTGACGGGTGTGGCACGGTATCGGGATATCGTTATTGAAGGATGCTTCGTGCACCGGGTCAGCCGCTGGGGAATTGCAGCAGGCTATACCTATGCCCATGATAAGTTCCGGGGGGCAGAGCTTACGGAAGCCGTTTTTCTGAACTATGGGCATGAAAATATGCAGATACGGAATAATTATGTAAAAGAGGCCGGTGGGGATGGGATCACGCCGATGTATGCCCTGCGTCCTCTGGTGGAGCATAATATGGCAGACTCTGTGGCCTGCGAGATCAATGACCGGATCTATTGCGAGCCGGGTGACCGGATGGGAAAAGTGGCAGCCGGGATCTGGCCCTGGAAATGCAAGGATGCCCTGTTTCGTTATAATGAAGTCACGGACACCAGACTCAATCAGGACGGCATGGCATATGATGCGGATTCCGGGGACGGAACGGTGTATGAATCCAATTACAGCAGGCAGAATGAAGGCGGCTGTGTGATGTTCTGTCTGCAGGAGGCGATCCATAATACCTTCCGCGATAATATCAGCTATGATGATCTCGGTGGTACGATCAGCCCGTCAGAGAATCCGGATGTAAAAAAGAAGCTTTTTTAT
>OLNY01003428.1_pt1 | contig 10117 bp, 7 predicted proteins | sample 1671981 | NCBI WGS metagenome assembly OLNY01 (sample SAMEA3136632, study PRJEB25190) | human gut metagenome | biome: human gut; feature: human-associated habitat; material: faeces | place: Austria | collected 2013 | reverse complement strand
GGCGAGTCGATTAAGCTGGTACAGTGGCAGCAGTATGCCGAAGCAGGCACCACCTCTAAGAGCTACAGTTTAGAAAACGGCCGCAACCTTGTTTGGCTCTCGGCCATTGGCAACAGCGGCTCCGGTGAACGCGGCGGCCCGCTCTACATTGAATACAGCGGCAAGAACGCCGACAAGATCACGATTCAGGTGCGCGACGTTTCTGCGAATAAAAATGTCGTAACAGCGATCCCAACCTTGAACATCACCCCTGAGCAGTGGTATGGCAAGAGTGAAGCGGAACGCAAAGCTGTGATCAAGACCTACGTCAGCGACTTGCAGACCTATGTGAAAGGCCTGAGTTTCGGCAACGAAACCAGCAAGAAAACCAACACCCGCAACACCACCGACATTGCCACCCCAAGTGTGCTCCTGTCCATTCCTGCCAATCAGGTTGTGGCTGGGCTGGGCGGTGTCAATGCCTCGGTGGACATCATGACCGACAAGCTCTACCAATCGCTGGTGGCTTGGGAGCAAATGCTCTTCCTGAGCAACAAGACCCAGGGCATCATTGACGGCGATGCAGCTTTTGACAGCTATGAATACCCAATGGAAACTCGTCAGAACATCCGCTTCTGCCGCATGTTCTCTGGGGCCTTCATGTTCGCCGCTGGCAGCTACATCGGCGTGGAATACGATTCCACCCCAGGGCTGGTGACCGGCGCACCGCTGAGCAATGGCTCAAGCGATGCCGAAAGCCTCTTTGGCTGGGGGATCGCCCACGAAATCGGTCACAACATGGATAAGATCGGTTATGCCGAAATCACCAACAATATCTATTCTCTCGTTGCACAGACTGCCGACACCGACAACATAACCGGCACCTCCCGTCTCGAAGGCGGCACCTATGACGATATCTTCACCAAGGTTGCCCTCGCAAAGCCAGGGCAGGCTGGGAACGTGTTCGTTCAGCTGGGCATGTACTGGCAGCTGCATCTCGCCTATGACGGCAAAGGCAGCGCCCTCGACGGCAGCGGCGCACTGGATTTCTACAACGCGTTCTTTAAGAAATGGAAAGCTGGCGCTTACAGCGATGCTGTCTCCAAGGATGACCGCATTGCTCTGATTGCCAGCGAAGTGACGAATAAAAACCTGACCGAGTTCTTTACCCGCTGGGGCATGGAACTGTCGGCCAGCACCAAGAGTGCCCTCAAGAGCTACGGCAGCGAGGACCGCGACATTTGGTATCTCAACGACGATTCCCGCCGCGACCGCCTCAATGGCGCAAAGAAAGCCAGTCTGAATGCGGAGCTTTCTGCGGAAGTGGCCAACGATAAGCAGGTCACGCTGACCATGATGGTGGACGGCCAGGCCGACCGCGTGCAGGGCTATGAGATCAGCCGCAATGGCCAGGTTATCGCCTTTGTCAGCGGCAACGGCAACACCACGCAAACCTACACCGACACCGTCGGCAGCGCCAACAATGTGGCCATGAGCTACTCGGTGCGCGTCATCGACAAGCTCGGCTATGAAGTAGCAACGGCGAAGGCCAAGGACGTACGCATTTCTTATGACACCACCATTGACCGCAGTCAGTACGACATCGTGCGTGACGATGCCACTGGCAACATTGTCATCACCGCCAAGAACGGCGCGACGCTCTCCAGCGCCGGCATCAAAATCACCGGCGACAATGCGCCAAGCTCTGGCAAGTATCTCGTCTTCACCTCTGACCGCGTTCATGACCTCGGCAGCGCTGAGACCTTCCAGGATCTTGGCACTGTGACGCCGACCGGCGGCTGGACCCTCGCCAAGAACGGCGACTTCAGTAAGGGAGAAACCACCAGCGATGGCAGCTTCCTCAGCTACTTCAACAAGCCAGGCGCCGGTGCGGAGGACACCCGCATCTGGATGTACGACGCCAAGCAAATCGCCATTTCCGGCGTACCGAAGAACGTTGATGTGAACGACATCCATCTCCTCAGCTACCCTGGCGACAACATCGCCTTCACCGAAGGCGCGTCCATCGGGGTGCTGGACAAAGACTACACCTACGATGTGGGCGACGGCCAGACCGAGACCATCAAGGCCGGCACCGTCATCGTCACCGGCAGTTACCGCGGCGACCCACTCTATAACAGCGTGCGCGTGGTTGGCACGTTCCAGACCGTGACTCCGGCTTCGGATAAAGCCCCAACAACCACAGAACAAACCCTCGCCGGCGAGACCTTGCTCCTGGCTGAGGTGCCAGAAGATGGCGCAGTCAGCACCATCAGCGATGGTTTCTTCATCTTCATTCCGGAAGATCAGGAAGCCTTCAAGAAAGTGTGCGAAGACCACGTTGATGAAGACGGCCACAGCACATCGGCGAATGAGAACGTGCTCATTGCGCTCAAGGCTCAGATGTGGCGCGCCACCGACAGCATGCCTGGGATCGTATTCGAGGGAGCGGGCAACTGATGCCCGCCGCCCTCCTGCAAAAAAAGATGACCCATAGAAGGAGGACTTATGAAACGTTGGATAAGAGCAGGGGTTTCCACCCTGTTGATTGGCGCCATGCTTCCAGTGAGCGCCATGGCTGCCACCTTGCAGGTTGATTTTGACAAAGCTGGTACCAGCGCTGGCATCGGCCTGGCTGACGTCAGCGGCGACCGCTATGGTGCCGAGGTGACCTTTACGGTCAGCGACACCACCGACTTGCAATACCATGGCACCGGTGATGCCTATGCCATGACCATCAACAGTGACCAAAGTACTGTTACTCTCTATGCCGCATCTTCGAAAGATCCGCTTTCTGTTAAGGACGGCGTGCTGGATCTCGGCACGCTGACGGTAGCAAGTGGTTCGGAAGTTTCCAAGGTCAACGGCGCTGTGGTGCTGGACCGCAGCCTGAACCGCACCGAATACACGGAAGGCAGCGACCTGACGCTCACCGTGAATCGCGAAAGCGACAACACCCCATCACCGTCCCCAACGCCAGACGACGAGGACCGCACGCCGGTTGTCAGCGTTGTCGGCAAGGGTGGCCAGGTCAGCGCCCATAAAGACGGCACGGTGACGATCAGCGTTGACAGCGGCTATCGCATCGCCAAGATCCTTGTCAACGGCAAGGAAGTGGCGATCAGCAACACCCTGACAGGCCTGAGCGCCGACGATGAGGTGGAAGTTACCTTTGAAAAGATCAACACAGGTGGCGGCGGTGGCGGAAACACTGGCGGCAGCACCGATAACGGTGGCAATGATGAAAACACCGACAGCGGCAGCGATGACAATACTGCCGGCGATAACGATACCCCTGGTGACAATGAGGAAGATGGCGGCACGACCCCATCTCTGAATTTCACCGATGTGCAGCCAGACGACTGGTTTGCTGAACCAGTGGCCTTCGCTGTGGAACACGGCCTCTTTGCCGGCACCAGCGCGACCACCTTCAGTCCGAATGTCAACATGACACGTGCCATGCTTGTGGCGGTGCTCTATCGTCACTCTGGCGACAGCGTTCAGAACCAGCAAGTGTTTGACGATGTCGCTGCCGACGCCTGGTATGCAGAGCCAATCGCTTGGGCCAAGGAAAAAGGTGTGGTTGCCGGCATGACCGAAACCACCTTTGCCCCAGATCAGAGCATCACCCGTGAGCAGATGGCCACCATCCTCATGCGCTACACCAAGTACATGGGCATTGATACCCCGGCAGGCGGGGACGCCATCAAGGGCTACAGCGACTATGGCAGCATTTCCAGCTATGCGCTGGCCTCCATGGCTTGGGCGGTGGATCAAGGCTTGATCAGCGGGACCACCAGCTCCACCCTTTCGCCAACCAGCGGCGCCACCCGCGCGCAGGTTGCCACCATTCTCATGCGCTATGTGCTCATGAATGACATGGCATAGTTTCCCATCCTACATCCCCGAACGTTCGAATCCCCCCGGCGAACGTTCGGGGGATTTTTTTATGTTGTTTGCGTCGTCAGGATGTCGTTTGCGACAATGTTGCGCAGCGGCAAGAAATTTATGATATCATAAAGCGTTTGCCTTTGCATGTGCTGAAAAAAGTTCATGAAAAATTAAGAATTCATTTATGAAACCTTAGCAAACGCAGCGAAGTGCCGGCGTACAATATAGGTAGAAACAAGGCAATCGATGAAAAAGAAAAGATGGTCAACATGAAAGGGAAGAAAGTATTGTCTGGTTTAGTATGTGCGGCAGTGTTGGCAGCGCCGGGTGCGGCGTGGGCCGACAGCACCGATGTTCATTTGCGGATCAACAGTGCCTCGATCGGCGGCAGTGCTACAGAAGGCGAGGCCTACATCAGCGACGCCGGGCGCACCATGATTCCGCTGCGGCTGGTGAGCGAGGCATTGGATTATCAAACCGACTGGCAGCCAGATGGCAGCATTCACATCACCAGCGCCGATGGCAGCGTCGATGTGACGTTGCAGGTTGGCAGCACCGCCTACACCGCCAATGGTGCAGCAGGTACGTTTGAGACAGCACCAACGCTGAAAAACGACCGCACCTATCTGCCTGCGCGTGATTTCACCGAGCTCTATGGCGACATCTATTGGGACAACGACACGCGCACCGTCTGGATCGCTCAGGGCAAAGACCTGCAATATCAGATCATCGGTGGCCGGCTCCTGCGTGCGGACGCCAATGGCATTCAGCAGGTGGCCTTGCCGGAGGGCTACACCATCTATGATCCGGGTGGTACCGATCCAATCCTGGGTCAGCGTGTCATCAATGGTACCAGCTACCTTGCCCTTCTGTGCCAAGACAGCTGGAAAGAGCCGACGCCGCTGTTCCGCGATGACGGCGACCACCTCACCTTTGTGACGAACATTTATCCATCGTCCTTCTGTGTGGATGGCGATACCGTCTATTACACCGACGGCTTCAATGCCGGTGCCTGGTCCAATCCTGTGGAACCAAACCGACTCTACGCCGCTACCATTGGCGGCGACACTGTCAGCTATACGCTGGACTGCGCTGTCAACGCCTGCGTTCTGGACATGGTAGATGGCCAGCTCACCGCAACCGATGGTGACGGTGTGCAGCATGTCATCGATCTCAGCACCTTGACGCCAGCCCAAGACTGACAAGGGCTTGATCGAGGACATCAAGCAGTGCTTTTGAACCCTGCGCCGCCCATACTGTGGCTGGGGCAGCGCAGGGTTCCTTACTCGCAAAAAACACTGCGCAGTCATGCGGCGGACGTTCCGCCGCATTTTTTAGGAGGAGAAACCATGGATGTACTGGAATATCGCGGCTATGTGACAAAGGTGCACTACGACGCACAGCGGCGGCTGCTGTATGGCAAGGTGCAGGGCATCATCGATGCCGTCAACTACGAAAGCACAACCATCGACGGCGTGGAAGCGGCGTTTCATGACGCTGTGGATCATTACCTGGCATTCTGCGCCAACGTTGGCCGTCGGCCGGCCCGCGCCTTCAAAGGCCAGTTCAACGTGCGCCTGAAACCAGCGCTGCACAAAGACATCGTGCTCTGGGCCATGCACCACAATACCACGCTCAACAGCGCTGTCGAACAAGCTGTGCAGGAATTTCTGGCGCACGGTGAATCGGGAGAGGAGGCGCAGCCTGAATCGCTATCATTAACATAAAATAATCCTACTTCAAAAGTATAGGTAGATATGTTATAATTTATTAAGAAAAAGTGACGACCCTGGAGACAGTGGACGTTTTATACCTTTTGAAAAGCGGTGGACGAGCCTCTTTCCAAATGCTGAGAAGAACACACGGGTGAAGTGTGCCTTTTTGGAGCTGGATGGGGCCGTTCTTTTTTATTCTACTTTTATTTTTGGAGGAATGAAGAATGAAGAAAATCGTTTCATTGCTGCTCGTTCTGATGCTGGCAGTGGGTATGGTTGGCTGCGGCAATTCCAGCGACAGCTCTGATACCTCTGCAACATCTGCTGCACAGGAATCAGACAAAAAGGATGCTGTGGTTGTTGACACCACCATTCTCAAAGAAGCCGACGACGACATGCTGAACACCTACACCGTGATCGCTGTCAATCCAGACGCACCATTTGTGGATGCCAATGGCAACGCTGTTTCTGACGTGGCCATCAACACCGCTGGTGCTGACGCACTGGTTCAGTGGCTGCTGACCGACGAAGCGCTGGATTTGGCTGCAAACTATGGCTATGATGACTACGGTGAATACCTTTTCTATCGTGAAGACAATGCACCAGTGTACAGCGGCGACATTGCCAAAGCCACCGACGACACCAAAACCATTCGTCTGTCTACGACCACTTCGGTCAACGACTCTGGTCTGCTCGACTATCTCCTGCCAATCTTTGAAGACGAATATGGTTACAAGGTTGAAGTGACTTCCGCTGGTACCGGTCAGGCCATCGCTGCTGCTGAAAACGGCAACGCCGACCTGATCCTCGTACATTCAAAATCCCAGGAAGAAGAATTTGTCAACGCTGGTTATGCCCGTGTGGTTGACGGTTTTGACACGGAACGTATTTCCTTCCTCTACAACTATTTCGTGCTCTGCGGTCCATCCGATGACCCAGCAGGTGTTGCCGATGCAGCCACCGTTAAGGATGCATTTGCAGCCATCGCTGAAGGTGAATATCCATTCATCTCCCGCGGCGACGAATCCGGCACCCACACCAAGGAACTCTCCCTCTGGCCAGCCGACCTCGGCATCACTGCTGATCCAGCATCCTTCGCTGATTACACCAGCTGGTATACCTCTGCCAACGCCGGCATGGGCGCTTGCCTTGTCATGGCAGAAGAAAAGGGCGCTTACATTCTGACCGATAAGGCCACCTATCTCACCTTCGTGGCCAATGGCGGTCAGGTTGAATAAGAACTGCCTCTGTTATTAACAGAGCGCATAGGGTACAATAAATCCCGTGGAGCGGTAAAAGGAGGCGGAAGCGTGGGAAGTGCGCTGGAACAAGCACTGGCACTGATTCTTTCAGCAGATCCAGAGCTTATCAATATTCTCTCCGTAACGGGCATCATGAGCGTGCAAAGCTCCATCATTGCATTGCTCATCGGCGTGCCTCTTGGCGTTTGGCTGGGGGCGTGCCGGTTTCCAGGGCGCGGGGTGCTGCTGGTGCTCAACCGCACCTTGATGGGCATGCCGCCGGTTGTCTGCGGCCTGATTTTCTACATGTTGTTTTCGGGCGTGGGTCCCTTTCGCCACATGCAGCTGCTGTTTACCGTGAAAATCATGGTCATGGCGCAGGTGGTGCTGATTACGCCGATCGTTGTCGGCAACATGGAGGCCTACGTATCCGGCATTGCGTCGGCAGTGCGGGAAACCGCGCGTGGGCTGCGGCTTGGCGGGCTGAAGACTTTCTGGCTTCTGACCAACGAATGCGTCTACCAGATTTTTTCCGTCTATCTGCTCGCCTTTGCGCGCGCCATCGCTGAAGTGGGTGCTGTGTCCATGGTCGGCGGCGCCATCGCCTGGAAGACCAACGTCATGACCACGGCGATCATGCAGTACACCAACCGTGGGAATTTCTCGCTGGGCATCGCTCTGGGCATCATTCTCATGAGCGTGTCGCTCTTGGTGAACGTCGTTCTCACGCTGGCCCAAAGGAGGATGAGCCGATGAACATTCAAGCCTTCACGAAAACCTACGACGGCCGAACTGTCCTGGATTTTCCAACCATGGCGCTTGCTCCTGGCACCATCTATGCTGTCATTGGTGCCAACGGCTGCGGCAAATCAACCCTGGCCAAGGTGCTCACCGGCACCATCAAGTCTGACCAGAAAAAGAAAGTCCTCGCCGGGGCTGAAATCGGCTACATGCCGCAGAAAAACTTTGCCTTTCGCATGAGCACCAAAGCCAATATTCTGCTCAATGGCAAGGACCCGGCCAAAGCTGCGCAGCTGATGCAGGCGCTGCACATTGATCACCTTGCCGACAAACCGGCCCATCGCCTTTCTGGCGGGGAAACCGCGCGCATGGCATTGGCGCGGCTGATGATGAAAGACTACGGCATCGTCGTGCTCGACGAGCCGACCGCCGCCATGGATATTGAAACCACCCTGCTCTCGGAACAGCTCATCCTGCACTACGTGCAGCAGACCCACTGCGTGCTCATCCTCATCACCCACAGCCTCCAGCAGGCACGGCGCATTGCCGATCAAATCTGGTACATTCATCAAGGCAGCCTGCTCGAACACGGCAGTAAAGACGACCTATTGCACACACCGCAAACCGTCGAACTGAAAACCTTCCTGGAATTTTATGGCGTGTAAGTACAACAAGGTGTCCAACGAACAACATAATCGTTCGCTGGACACCTTGTTTTTTGTTATGCCTGTTAAAATACCACCATGTGCCCTAAAGTTGCGCGAAAGGTGATGGTGGCAACCGGCGTTTTTCGCTAGAATGAAGGCAAGAAAAAGAGAAAGGATGGTAGCTATGGCTATGACCACCGTTGGTATTTTCGTTGCCTTGCTTTGGCTGCTCGTTGAGCTGGCCGTGCTGGGCGCGGTTGTTTATCTTTTCATTCTCATTGTCAAGGCGCTGAAGAAATACATCGGCAGCAAAGAGGTGCGTGAAGAAAAGAAAGTGATGCGCCGCTCTCTCGGCGAAGTGCTGCGTGCCGAACGCACACGCTGCAAAATGACGCAGGAATTCGTCGCCGAAAGCCTCGGCGTCAGCCGCCAGGCCGTGAGCAAATGGGAAAATGACCAGTCCTGCCCGGACATCGGCGCACTGCCGAAGCTGGCGGAGATCTTCGGCATCTCCACTGACGAGCTGCTGGGGGTCGAACGGAAAGAGGTTCATCCTGCCGAGATCGTCCCGGCGGACGGGGAAGAAAACGACGTACATCCGGAAATGACATGGGAGCTGTCCATGGACGACGGAAAGAAAAGCGGCATCGGCCTTGCCATCTGGATTTTACTGGTGGGCGGCATCATGCTGACATCCTATCTTCTGAGCTTCCACGCGAAGCTCTGGGACGTAGTCTGGCCGTCGGCGCTTCTGGTGTTCGGCATTTTCGGGCTGTTTCCCCGATTTTCCTTCTTCCGGCTTGGCTGCTCCCTGTTCGGACTGTATTTTCTGATGAGCAATCTGAACTTTGCCCCATTCCGACTGGGGCGGGAGTTTCTTCTGCCGGTTCTTCTGCTGCTGTTCGGCGGCAGTCTGCTGGTGGACACTCTTCGCAAGTCGAAAAACGGCACGCACAACAGCGGCTGCTTTTCCTTCCACCCCACCAGAAACGGCGGCCGCAAAAAAGAGCACTGCACCTGCACCGGCAATTTCTTTGACTGCGACACAGCCTTCGGCGAGAACCACTACACCATCCTCCTGCCCACGCTGGGCGGCGGCAGTGCGGACGTGAGTTTCGGCAGTTTGTCCGTTGATCTTCAGAAATGTGAGCATCTCGGCGAAAACTGCACCGTCGATCTGAACTGCGCCTTCGGCGAGCTGGTGCTGATCGTCCCCGGCCTCTTCCGGGTGGAGCCGACCAAGAGCGCCGCGTTTGCAAGCGTATCGGTTTCCGGCGCGCCGGATGACGATGCGGCAGAGGTCATCCACGTCAACTGCGATGCCAGCTTCGGCGAAATTTCCATCCGCTACGTATAATTTTATCGATTTTTCCATGCGCGGACTTTCCCCGAAACTATGGGAAGTCCGCGCGTTTGCTTTATCGCCCGGAACCCCGCGGTTTCGACCTGTTTCTCTTTTTTTACCTTTTCTTCCGATTTCCCTTGCTTTTTTTCTTTGTCGATGGTAGAATACTATTGACTATACCATAAAGGCAGGGATGAACTATGGCTAAGGACGATTTCGACATGGATTTCCATTTCGATGATGACGACTTCGACCCCAAGGCATTTTTGGACGGCGAAGACGGCGCAGATATAGATCTTTCCGAGTTTGACGACGTGCCTTCCGGCGGTGACAAGCTGGATGAAACCGTCGCCGACGGATACGACGACGAGCTGGATCTCAGCGGTCTGGGTCTGGACGAGGATTCCGATGAGACCGTTGACGAGCTTGATCTGGACGATATTCTGTCCCCCAAGGCCGTTCGCCGCAATTCTCAGGAGCATGACGATTTCGGCACAAACAAACAGGAGGACGACTCGGACTTTGATGGGACGGAATTTCTGGACGACGAGGACGATC
>OLNY01003413.1_pt1 | contig 10164 bp, 9 predicted proteins | sample 1671981 | NCBI WGS metagenome assembly OLNY01 (sample SAMEA3136632, study PRJEB25190) | human gut metagenome | biome: human gut; feature: human-associated habitat; material: faeces | place: Austria | collected 2013 | reverse complement strand
ATCTGGACGAGGACGGCCGGCTGAACGCGGACAAAGTGCAGGCGTTTTATCTGGCGCAGGGCGAGATGATCGAGGTGTATTCGGACACCCTGCATTTCTGCCCCTGTGAGGTGACGGGCAGCGGCTTCAGCTGCATCGTGGGATTGCAGCGTGGAACGAATCTGCCCATTGCCCCGGAGCAGAAGGTGAATAAGCTCTGGGCGGCCAACAAATGGCTGCTGGGACACGAGGCAAACACCGGTCTCATCGAGCGGGGCGCGTTCCCGGGAATTTACGGGGAAAACTGGAAGATCAATCCGATCAGATAATCAGGAGGCGGAAAGCATTGGAAAAGGTAATCAACGGAGTTTCCTGCCGTGTGGTGGAAAAGGAATGGGACGTGTACTTTGACATGGCGCTGACCATGTTTGAGGAGATCGTCAAAAATAACCAGGCGGGGAAGCCGTCGGTGTTTATTGTCCCGGTGGGGCCTACGGATCAGTACCCCATTCTGGCGAAGCTGATCAACAGCCAGCGGGTATCTCTGAAAAACGTCCACTTCTTCAACATGGACGAGTATCTGGTTTCTCCGACCCAGTGGATCAGCGAGGACGACCCCATGAGCTTCCACGGCCGGATGAAGCGGGAATTCTATGACCGGGTGGATGAGAGCCTGGTCATGCCGGAGTCTCAGCGGCATTTCCCGGAGCCGGGACATGAAAAAGAGTACGACGAGCTGATCGCCGGTTTGGGCGGCGTGGATATGTGCTTTGGCGGACTGGGCATCAACGGTCATGTGGCCTTCAACGAGGCGGCGGAAGCCGACGATCCCATCACCGCGGACGCGTATGCCGATTTGGGGACCCGTGTGCTGCCCATCAGCCGGGAGACCCGGGCGGTCAATGCCTTCGGCTACCAGCGCGGCGATCTGGCGGGAATGCCGGAATGGTGCATCACCGTGGGCATGAAGCAGATACTGTCTTCTGAAAAGGTGTATATCGCGCTGAACCGCCCATGGCAGAGCGGGCCGCTGAAGCATGTGCTGCATGGGGAAATGGTTCCCCAGTGGCCGGGTTCTCTGCTTCGCAGACTGCCCGACGTGCGCTTCTGCATGACGGAGGATATCGCACGGGGGATCGTGTAAGCAATAAAAAATGTTCCATTCTTTTTGAATGGAACATTTTTTATTGCAATTTTAAGGGGATATTGTCACAAAAACGGGAAAAACGGATTACTGCTCCTTCTCCGAAGAATCCTCCGGCTTGCGGTAGTATTCTTTCAGCAGCAGGACCAGATACCGCACGACGAAGACAATGCCGCCGCCGAGCACGACGATGCCGAGCAGCAAAACGTTGACGCTGGGGGCGTCGGTGCCGCCGACGATATATGCCTGAATGATTTTTGCCAGCATGTACGCAAGAAGCAGCAGAGCGGTGCCGTTCAGAATAATACGGTTTCCGACCTGCGTGGATTTATTCTGTTTGCTCATGGTGTAAGCCTCCTTCGCTTTTGTACAAGGATACGGTATTTTTTCCAAAATGTCAATATCGGCAGAAATAATGATTGACAATACCCGGTCTTGGCTGTTATTGTGGTGGGTAGAAATGAGGTGTGCATATGGAACAGTTACAGAAACTGATCGACGAATATGTGAAATGGACGCAGGAAAACCGGATGGCGGGGAAGAAGATCGCCGTCTATCTCGGCTTGCAGGTGGAGCAAAGCCCGAAACATGCCGCTTTTTATGAGGCGGTGGGGGAGTGGGCGAAGACGTTTGCCTCTTCGCAGCCGGAGCATGAGCAGACGGTGGCGGCGGTGCGGTTGCTGCTGTTTTCCGCCGGGGAGCATCTGGGCAGTGAGGCGGAATGGTATCTGGTCGCCATTCAGAACTACGCAAAGGACTTCCTTGGTGAACTGAGCACGGAGGAAAAGGCACAGCTGGGGGAAGAATACCGGAAGAAATACCCCTCAGGCAGGCGGCTTCCCCTGCAGAATGAGATTTACAGGCTCCTTTCCGGCGAGAAGAAGAAACCTTTCTGGAAATGGCATATCAACCAAAAATGACCGGCAATTTATGGTGAATATTCGCACTTGTTATTCGAGGGGAAATCTGTTACGATATAAACAACGTAAGCGGTTTCGTAAAAGGTTACGAATTGGGTGAATGAAATGACTCTGAAAGATATTGCGCGACTTGCCAACTGCTCGACAGCGACGGTCTCCCGTGTTATCAACAACGAAAAAGGCGTTTCCGAGGAGACAAGAGCCTATATCCAGCGGGTCATTGACGAGAACGGCTACCAGCCCAACAAGCAGGCGAAGGGATTGGCAGAGCAGAAGACCAACACGCTCCTGTTTGTTTACGAAAACACACCCGACAACCCCTTTTTCACCGAGCTGATCCGCGGCGCTATCGACGGAGCGAAGGAAGCCCACCAGATCCTGCTGTTCAACATCATCTGCGACAGCTACGTCACGGATTATTTCCTGAACGCCTTACGTTCCGACCAGATCGACGGCGTCATCGTGGCGTCCACAGGTCTGGAGGAGACGCGGAATTTCGCGAAGATGGTCGCGAGCGAAGGACGGCACTTGGTGCTGATCAACGACCCCATCGGCGAACTGAACGTTCCCAGAATCTACATCAACAACGACCAGTCGGCCTATCAGGCCACGCGCCACCTTCTGGAATGCGGCCACACCCGCATCGGCCACATCGGCGGCAGAACCACCTCCCATCCCAGCTACCAGCGCTTCGAGGGCTACAGCAGGGCGATGACGGACGCCGGTCTGCGGCGGTATGTTGACCGGTACACCATCATGGACAACACCAACCGGGAGGAAGCCCGGGCGGCGGCGAAGAAGCTGCTGGCAAAGAAGAACCGCCCCACGGCAATCTTCTGCGCCAACGACTCTCTGGCCTTTGGGGTGTGCGCGGCAGTGAGCGACGTGGGACTGCGGGTACCCAACGACGTATCCGTGGTCGGCTACGACGATATCGCGATGGCCTCCACCTTCGAGCCGAAGCTGACGACCATCCATCAGCCCATATACGAAATGGGGCGCCGCAGCATCCAGCTGATGCTGCACCAGACCCAGAGCGGCGGCACGGGAATCCCCGAATCCGTGGTGTTGTCCGCGTCCCTCGTCAAACGTGAGTCGGTACGAAACCTGTTATAAAGGCAACACCGCACAATTGCGTCGGCGGCTTTCGCCGGATCTTTTGCCCCAATCCTTCGGTTTGGAAAACTTGAAATACATACAGTATTCCTGCGTTTCCCAAACCTTGTCTTGGGACAAAATCTCTCGCCGAAAGCACTTGCCGAATTGCGCGGTGCTGCCATAGAATGGAAAAATGCAAAGGGAAAAACCAAAGGTTAAAGGACTTTGCATTTTTTTGAACCGCAGAACGTAAGCGCTTACGTAAACGAAAAACCGATTGATACACAACGGGTATCAAAAAGACAATGACAGAGCGCGTGAAACCGTAACTTGTGCCGGGATATCCGGCATAAAATAAAAACAAAGGAGCACACAAAATGAAAAAGATCGTAGCGTTTTTCCTCGCACTGAGCATGGCGGTGGTCATGCTGGCCGGCTGCGGCACGTCCCAGACCCCCACAACAACCGAAGCCCCCAAGACCGAAACCAAGGCTGCCACCGAAGCTGCCCCCGCAGCTGGGACCGAGCAGAAGGAACTGACCATCGCCGGTATCGTCTTCAAGGACGAGTTCACCATGAAGATGGTTCAGCAGGGCTATGAGGATGCCGCCAAGGATTACGGCGTGAACATCGTCATCGGCAACTCCATGGGCGATCTGGCCAACGAGCAGCAGCTGGTTTACAGCTACATCGACATGGGCGTTGACGGCATCGCCATCACCCCCTACTCCGAAGAAGCCTCCATCCCCATCCTGAAGGAAGCCTATGACAAGGGCATCGAAGTGGCCGTGGCCAACATCAAGCTGAACGACGCCTCCTTCGTCTGCGGCGGCTTCACCTCCCAGGATCTGCTGAACGGCCAGAAGCTGGGCGACTACACCGCCAAGTACCTGTCCGACAAGTACGGCAACGACCTGAAGATTGCCATCATGGACTTTGACGCTGCCATCCCCGAGCAGTCCAAGGCGCGCTACGGCGGCTTCCTGGAAAAGCTGACCGCCAACGGCGTCAACTATGAGATCGTCGCCCAGCAGTCCTCCACCTCCAAGAACGACAACGTGCCCATCGTCGAAGCCATGCTGGCAGGCGCTCCCGACTGCAACGTTTTCTACTGCACCTCCGCCGCCTTCACCAACGTCGTTGTGCAGGTCGTTATGAACATGGGTCTGTCCGACAAGATCACCGTCGTCGGCTACGACATGGGCGAGCAGACCGCTACCCAGCTTCTGGACGAGAACTCTCCTCTGTACTGCACGCTGGAGCAGGATATGTACACCATGGGCTACAAGGCCGTTGAGCAGCTGGTCAAGACCCTGCGGGGCGAAGAGACCGAGTGCCCCCGGGGCGACACCGTCTATCTGGAAGGCATCATCCACAGCAAGGAAGATCTGGCCGGTGTTCAGACTTGGCTGGACGGCTACTACAAGCTGGCCAACAGCTGATTTTCCGCGATTCACGTAGGCAATTTATAGGCTCCGGGGCTGGCGCACCCGGAGCCTCTCCAATCAAAGAGAGTGGTGAATAAAAAGTGAGTACCCTTTCCTGCGATAACATTGTGAAAGACTATCCCGGCACCCGGGCGCTGGATCACGTGAGCGCTTCCTTCGACAGCGGCAAGATCAACGCGCTTCTGGGCAAAAACGGGTCGGGAAAATCCACCCTTTGCAAGATCTTCGCCGGCGCGGAAAGCGCGACCAGCGGCGAATTTTATCTGGATGGACAGAAGCTGAGCTTTCGGAACCCGACGGATGCCGCAAAGAGCGGCATTGTTCTGGTGTATCAGGAGACGAGTCTGGTTCCCACGCTGACGGTTATGGAAAATATTTTCATGGGGCGGCTGCCGAAGAAGCCGGGCGGCCTCATCAACTGGAAGCTGGTGCAGTCGGAGACCGAGCGCCTGCTGAAAGTGATGGACGTCAGGATCAATCCCAAATCCAAGATCATGCACCTGCCCATGTGGCAGCGGCAGGTCGTAGAGATCTGCAAGGCGCTCAGTCAGGACCCCAAGGTTCTGATTCTTGACGAGCCGACTTCCGCACTGGCCAAGGCGGAGGTAGAAAAGCTGTTTGCGGCCATTCGTAAAGTGAAGGAAAATGATGTAATCATTATCTATATTTCTCATAAACTGGCAGAAATACACGAGATCGCCGATACCGTCACCGTCCTGCGGGACGCCCAGTATGTCGGCAAGAAGAACATCGAGGAGATCGACAACGCCGGTATGATCGCCATGATGTTCGGCAAGACGGAGATCCGCAAGCGCCCGGCGGATGTGGTGCCCACTGCCGAGCCGGTGATGGAGGTCAAGCACCTGACCCGCGCCGGATGGTACGAGGATATCTCCTTTACCCTGTACAAGGGCGAAGTGCTGGGCATCGCGGGCGTTCTGGGTTCCGGGCGGACGGAGCTGCTGGGCGGCATTTTCGGTTCCGACCCGGCGGATTCCGGTGAGGTCATCATCGAGGGAAAGACCTATCTCAAGCGTACCCCTGCCATCATGAAGAACGCTGGTCTCGGCCTGACCCCCGAGGACAGAAAGACCACCGGCCTGATCCTGAAGCACTCCATTGAAAGCAACCTCTGCTACGCCGGTATGAAGAAGACCACCATCAACGGCTGGGTGGAGAGCCGGAAGAAGCGTAAGGAAATGTCCGAGCGGCAGGTCAAGGCATTGCAGATCAAGCTTTCCAGCATTTCCGCAAAGGCAAGCTCCATGTCCGGCGGCAACCAGCAGAAGGTGGTCGTGGGCAACTGGCTGAACAACGACCCCAAGATCATGATCTACGACGAACCCACCAGAGGCATCGATGTGAACGCGAAGCAGCAGATCTTCGAGATTATGTGGAATCAGGCAAAGCAGGGGAATTCATCCATCTTTGTCTCCACGGAGCTGGAGGAGCTGCCCGGCGTCTGCAACCGCATTCTGGTGCTGCGGGGCGGAAGGATCACCGAGGAATTGACCACGGAAAAGATCGATTCCATGACAACAAACGATTTGTATACGCTTTGTATGGGAGGACATTCCAGTGAACGAGAGAATTAACAAGAAAAAAGTCATGTACCACTTCCTGAACCATGTGACGGAGATCGTTCTGATTCTGGTTGTCATCGCGCTGTGGATCTCCACGGACTCCTTTATGAAGCTGAACAACTGGATGAACCTGCTTCGTTCCGGCGCCATCAAGGGCCTGATCGCGCTGGGCGTCACCATGGTTCTGATCTGCGGTAAGATCGACCTGTCCACGGGTTCTCAGGTCGGCCTGTCCGGTATGTTCGTGGCCGTATTCTGCAAGAACATGGTCGCCGCCGGATATAACCAGACGCTGGCCTGCCTGATCGGCATGGCGGTGGGCATCGCCTTCGCCGTGGTCATCGGCCTGCTCCACGCTTTCTTGCAGAACACCTACGATCTGCCGCCCTTCGTGGTCACGCTGGGCACCCAGTATCTGATGTTCGGCCTTGCCGCCATCATCTGCAACAACTACCCCATCCCCAACGCCTACCCCAACTGGTATGTGCAGGTGGGTATGGGACGGCTGTTCGGCGTGGTGCCCTATCCCGTCATCATCTTCTTTGTGGCGGCGGTTCTGTGCTACTTCATCATGGAGCACACCACCACCGGCCGCAGCGTTTACGCCGTGGGCGGCAATCAGGAAGCGGCCCGCCTGACCGGTATCAACGTGTTCAAGTCCAAGGCGTTTGTGTTCATCGCTGTGCAGATCCTTGCGGCGATCGCGGGCTTCATCAACTCCGCGCAGGTCAATCAGGCGGACTGGTCGTATGGCAAGGAGTGGCCGACGGACTGCCTGTCCATGGCAATCATCGGCGGCACCTCCATGGCGGGCGGCTCCGGCACCATTTACGGAACCGTGGTCGGCGTGGTGCTGATCTCCGTGCTGATCAACGGCATGACCATCCTGAACTGGAACATTTACCTGCAGTACATCGTCCGCGGCGCGATTCTGATCGGCTCTCTGGTGCTGATGGCTTACCGGGATAAGTATCGTGATTAAATAAGAGGCGGTGTTTGGGCCTATGGAGATTTACAACAGACCCTGGCCGTTGGTGCCGAATAAAGTAAGAGCCGACGGCGGACGGGAGCTGGACAGATTCCGGGGCGTGGAGCATCCGGCGGATACGCCCAACGGTGCGGAAGCCTGGGTCGGCTCCCTGACAAGAGCAAACGGCGCGACCCCGGAAAATCCCAATCTCGGCTACGCCGAGGTCATTCTCCCCGACGGGACGCGGGATTTTCTGGTGAACGTGGTAAAGCGGGCACCGGAAACCATTCTGGGTAAGGCGCACATGGAGAAATACGGCACCAGTCTGGGGATGCTCATCAAAATGCTGGACGCGAAAGCCCCGTTCCTGCTGCAGTGCCATCCGACCCGGGAAAACGCCCGGAAATACTGGAACAGCCGGTTCGGCAAGGAAGAGTGCTGGTATGTTCTGGGAACGCGCAAGGACGTCCCCGAGCCGCCGTACATCCTTCTGGGCTTCAAGGAGGATATTACCCGGGAAAAGTTTGAAGCGGCCTACCGGAAGGGAGACACCGCGCTGCTGGAAAGCTTCTGCCACAAAATTCCGGTGCAGCCCGGCGAAAGCTATATGATTCCCGGCGGCGTTCCCCACGCGCTGGGGGCAGGGTGCTTCGTCGCGGAGATTCAGGAGCCGTCCGACCTCACGGCGGTGCCGTTCCCGCAGGAGTATCTGCTGGAATACCGACGGAAGGCAAATCCCTTCGGGATTTTTGAGCCGGAGGACGAGCAGCTGTACGAAAGCCGGATGCTGAACAGCTTCCACTATGAGGGACTGCCGCTGGACAAGCTGCTTGACCGGCTCAAGAGCAAGGAACCGGTACTGCGGCAGGAGCCGGGCGGCCGGGAGATCGAGATCTTCGGCGACCGGGATACCTCCTATTTCTCCTGCACCATGGTGACGGTTTCCGGCGCTATGGCGAGAAAAAATACCGGCGACGTGCAGATCGGCATTGTCGTGTCCGGGGAGGGGCGCATCCGGTGCGGAGAGAACGCGCTCCCTGTGAAACAGGGCAGCGAGGTGTTCTTCCCCTGTCAGGTCAGGGACGCCGTTTTCGAGGGGGATTTTTCCATCATCCTCTGCAACCCCGGCGTCACGGCTGAGTACAAATAAGTGTGAAATTCCCAAGGCTTCAAAACCTTGGGAATTTCTTTTTTCTGTACGCTTTCCTTTTGGAAAAGACTATGTTATACTGTTTTCATACTATAATGAGAAGGACGGTAACGGGCATGGCGGTACAGAACACCTCTCTGGCGGCGCTGCTGCTGAGAATCGAAAATTCCCTTCCAAACCTCAGCAAATCCGAGCGGAAAGTGGCGGAGTATATCCGGGGAAATCCCCGGGGGATCATCGATCTGTCGGTGGCGGCGCTGGCGGATGCCTGCGGCGTTTCGGACCCCACGGTTGTCCGGGCTTACAAGAAGCTGGGCTTCAGCGGCTATGAGGACCTGAAGCTGACGCTGGCGCAGGCGACGGTTTCTCCGGACGAGATCATCCACGAGGAGATCAGCGCCGAGGATTCCGTGCAGGCAGTGCGGGACAAGGTGTTCCAGAGCGCCGTGCTGGCCTTGCAGTTCACCCGGGACATGCTGGAGCCGGATACCCTGGCGGCGGCGGCGCAGCTGCTGATGAACGCCCGGAAAATCGTGATCTTCGGTCTGGGCGGCTCCGCGCCTGTGGCCATGGACTTACACCACAAGCTGCTGCGGCTTGGCCTGAACGCCGCGGTCTACACCGACCCCCATTTGCAGGTGATCGCCTGCAATTACTTAGACGAGCGGGACGCGGTGTTCGCCGTCAGCCATTCCGGCAGCTCCCGCTGCGTGGTGGACAGCACCCAAACCGCAAAGCATCGGGGGGCAAAGGTCATCTCCCTGACCAGCGCGGGCAAAAATCCCCTGTCCAAGCTGGCGGACATCAGCCTGAACACGAACTCCAAGGAGACAAAATACCGGGTCGTGTCCATCGCCTCCCGCGTGGCGGCGCTGACCATCGCGGACTCCATCTACACTTATATCGCCATGCGGACGGATGGGGCAAAGTCCCTGCAAATCGAAAAGAGTATGGAAAGCCTGAAATACTGAGGAGGTTCTTGACAGAATTGGCGAAATGCCTAAATCTGGAGGTGTAATTTCGTTACAATTATTCTTGCCGGTGCTTGAAAATCTGATTACAATGTGCTATATTTATGACGAGGATGTAATGCGAATACAATTATAAGCGAAAAATGATTCTCAAATGTGAAATTTCATTACAAAATCAGAAAGGGAGAAGCACCATGCAAGACAAGTCTTTGATGTTCTACATGATCCGTTCCGAGTTGGAGGACGCGGTCGGTGTAGAAAACGTATCCACCAAGGAAATTGAACGTGCGGTATATTCCGTGGACTATTTCTGGCTCAGCCGGAAATGGCAGGATGCCGGTGAGCAGGGTCCCATGCCTGATATCATCGTTCGCCCCGGCACCACCGAGGAAGTATCCAAGGTCATGAAGATCGCCAACTACTATAAAATTCCCGTCACCACATGGGGCGGCGGCTCCGGAAGTCAGGGCGGCGCTCTGCCGGTGGCCGGCGGCATTCTGCTGGACATCAAGCGTCTGGACAAGCTCATCGAGCTGAACACCGAGGCGGGCTTCGTCACCTGCGAGACCGGCATGATCTTTGCCACGCTGGAAGATCTGGTCAACGAAAAGGGTTACTCCGTGATGCACCTGCCCTCCTGCATGACCTGCTGCACCGTGGGCGGCGCGCTGGCGCACAACGGCATCGGTATTCTCTCCACCAAGTACGGCAAGATGGACGATATGTGCCTGTCTCTGGAAGTGGTTCTGCCCAACGGCGATATCATCAACACCCTGCCCGTGCCGAAGCACTCCTCCGGCCCCAACCTGATTCCCTTCTTCGTCGGCTCCGAGGGTACGCTGGGTATCATGACCAAGGCCAAGTTCAAGATCGTCAAGCAGCCCGAGACCCGCATCCACCA
>OLNY01003411.1_pt1 | contig 10168 bp, 7 predicted proteins | sample 1671981 | NCBI WGS metagenome assembly OLNY01 (sample SAMEA3136632, study PRJEB25190) | human gut metagenome | biome: human gut; feature: human-associated habitat; material: faeces | place: Austria | collected 2013 | reverse complement strand
TTGCCAGTGCATTACTGTCTGCCATTGTCCTTTATGGATTTGGAGTGCCGCAGGAAACACAAAAACTTAATCAAAAGACAGCGCAGATCGTATATCATGCTATTTCTGAACAGCAGGGGAAGGAATTGTACAATCAAAAAGAAATTGCGTGGGTGGGAGAGTTTTTTAATGCATTTTCTGAACAGGTAAATCATTCAACCGTTAATTTTACTTACGCAAATGCAGATATGCTAAAATCGCAAAGTATGCCCTATTCGGGAGATTTACCAACTTCGGAAGATGAAATTGTAGTGCAGGAATCCTTTTTGGATAGCTTGGGCTATTCCAATGAATTGGGACAGACAATCAACATTCCGTTTTCGGATGGCACTACCCACGATTTCAAATTAACGGGAATCTTAGATGTGAAAACGGGAGATATTGGACGCTATACCGCCATTATATCAAAAGAACTGGCAGAGCAGCAGTCTGGAAGTAATATAGTAATGGATTACTATATCGGTTTGAAGAATGCTAAAAATATGAGTGAAGGAGAAACTGCCAGCTATGCAAATGCTCTGGCACAGCAATTAGAAATTTCCAACGAGAATGTGATTGTTCGTTCTACCTATTTCAATTTAAAGGATGAAAATCGTGGAAGTGATATGCTGTTTTATTTCTTGATCGGCTTTATAACTTTCGTTGGCTCCGGCATTGTGATTTATTCGATTTTTTATATTTCAGTGGCAAGCAGTATTCGGAATTATGGACAGCTTCGCACCATCGGAACAACAAAGCGACAGATTAAAAAAATGGTTTATCGAGAGGGAAAATTGCTGGCTGCTATTGGTATTCCGATAGGTTTGGTGATTGGAAATGTAATCGGCTATCTTCTGGTTCCCGATGGCTGGTACGGGCTGACTACTTTCAGTGTGACAGTTGGAGTTGGGCTTTTTGCATTTATGATTGTGATGCTTTCCATTCACGCACCTGTAAAAAAAGCGGCGGCGGTCTCTCCCATGGAAGCCTTGCGATATTCCGATTATCAGGGAAAGATGAAAGAAAGCTCTGTGCTGCACCGTAATATAACCCCTGCTTCACTTGCTAAAAGGAATCTGTCCAGACAAAAGACAAAATCCATTTTAACAATACTTTCCCTTTCCCTTGGCGGAGTGTTAGTTGTATTGATTTCCACCATGTTGATTTCTTATGATGGCGCTGCAGAGGCGAGAGGAAGGGAGTTTCCTGTTGGTGAATTTAACATTCAGCTTAACGCAAATCAATCTTGGGATACCGCCGATGTTTCTTTGGCTGGATTGCAGCAAAAGGATTTACTAAATGCCGATCTTGTAGATGCAATAGAGTCTATAGATGGCGTTACAGGAACCAAGCGCTGGTATTACACAGACGCAGAATATCGTGTCAATGATTATGATGACAACTGGATTTACGGATTTGCAAAAGAAGATGTTTCCGTATTGGAAGAAAACTTGATTGCCGGAACCGTTGATTACCATGAATTGGTATCAAAAAATGGCATCATTTTGATAAACGATACAGCAGAAAATTTATCACTGTCCGCACAACTTGGTGATGAGGTCGAAGTTGATTTTTTAACGAAGGCTGGACAGACCATAACCAAAAGCTATACGATCATGGGAATTGTCAGCAATTTCAGTCACCCGGCATTTAATATGTGTTTTGCTATGTCAGCAGAGCTTATGAATGAAGCGTGCGAAATGGATTGTTCTGGAACGATATCGGTAATAACGGAAACCGATAAAGCTGATACGATTGAAGCTTCCTTAAATCAGCTGATAGATGGAAATAGTGATTTGGTCATGGATACCATAGAAGAAAGTATCACTTATTACAGCAGGAATCAGCAGCTTTCCTTTGGAGCATTGCTGATTGTAGCCATCATTGTTGTGTGTTTTTCTTTCATCAACCTTGTGAATACGACAATTACTAACTTTTTATCGCGAAGGCAGGAAATAGGAATGTTACAGGCGATTGGCTTAAGTAAAAAGCAACTGATGAAAATGCTGTGTTATGAGGGAGTGCTGTATTCCGCTTTTGCTACACTTGTAACCTTGCTTTTGGGAGCTGGACTTGGTTTTCTATGCGTACAGGTAGTTAAAACAATGAATCCATATTTCGATTATTCATTCCCTTGGCTGGTTATCTTGCTATATTTGGCAATCCTGCTGATTGTACAGTTTATCTTGATTTCTTATACAACGGGAAATCTGAGAAAACAATCTCTTGTTGAGCAGATCAGAGTGACGGAATAATTATTACATGAGATTGGCGGGCAAATATATTTCAAAAGAACTTTTGTAAATACTGCCCGCCATTTTTTTAATCCCTTTATCTTCAATGCTTGTTCTGAATATCGTATAATGTATGGTAGCGGCTGTGGTTTCATAGAAAGTTGAGGAATTTTTGAGATTTACCATATATCATATAAAGAACGGAGGTGCATGATTTTGAATCCTAAATTACTGATTGTTGATGATGAACGCGGTATTGTTGATATGATACAGAGTTATTTTCAAACACAATATGACATTCTGACTGCTTATAGTGGACAAGAAGCACTCAAAAAAGCAGCCTGCAAACCAGATTTAATCTTATTGGACATCAATATGCCGGGAATGGATGGTCTGACTGTATGCCAGCAGATACGGGAACACATTGCCTGTCCCATTCTTTTTTTGACTGCTCGTATTGAATCCAGCGATAAGATTATTGGATTTCAGGCCGGGGCGGATGATTATATCGTCAAGCCCTTTGATTTGGATGAATTGGGGGCGCGTATTGCCGCACATCTGCGCCGGGAACAGCGACGCCAAAATAATTCGGCAGTGCGCTTTTTTGGTGAATTGATACTGGATTATTCTGCCCGAACAGTTACAATCAATAATCAGAACATCCCGCTATCTAAGAGGGAGTTTGAGATTGTAGAACTTTTATCCCTCAATGCAGGACAGGTTTTTGATCGTGAGCGGATTTATGAGCGTGTGTGGGGATTAGATGGGGACGGAAACAGCGATACAATTATGGAGCATATCCGGAAAATACGCGCTAAATTTGCAGCACATACATTGCACAATTACATTGAAACAGTTTGGGGGTGTGGGTATCGGTGGAACGCCTAAAAAATATGGGACTAAAGAAATCTTTCCTGCTATTATCCCTCTCCTGTTTGGTGGTGGCATTTCTCCTGCTTGGGGCAGTTATCTTCCTTTGCCGAGGCATTGAAAACCATTATCCTTTAGGCGGTGTAGAAATCTTGCCGGATGGATCTGTTGTACCTCTGCCGTCTCCTACGCTGTCACAACAGCGTATTTTGGCTATCCTAAACATTGTGCAGATGGTTTCCTGTATTCTTTTTCCAGTAGGCGGATTGATTGTTTCAGTCTTTCTTTTTTATTATCTCAAATTGAAACAGCCTATTTCCTGCCTGCAAAATGGCATTATGCGGATTCAGAATAATGATCTGGATTTTTCGCTGCCGATTTTGTCTAACGATGAAATGGGACAACTATGTGCTGCCTTTGAAGAAATGCGGAGTGAACTTCTGAAATCGAATCGGCTGTTGTGGCAACAGGCCGAGGAACGCAAACGGCTCAATGCCGCATTTTCCCATGATCTGCGTAACCCGATTACGGTCTTAAAAGGAAGTGTAAAACTTTTGCGGCAAGGTATTCAGGACGAACAGACCATAGACCGGCTGGAAAGTTACACTTTACGGATCGAGCAGTATGTAGAAGCTATGAGCAGTGTTCAAAAGCTGGAACAACTCGTTGTTAAGCCAAAAGAAATCAGACTATCCGTTTTGCAGAGTGAATTGCAGGAAACAGCACGATTGTTAGCGCTATCCAAAAAAGTTTCTGTTTTAGTACCATCAAACGGAACAGTTTGTATAGATCACGGGCTATTTCTTACCGTAGCGGAAAATCTGATTGGAAATGCGGCGCGATTTGCAGAAAAAGCAATCTCTATTCAAATAACGCTGCAAAATGATTCTTTGGTCTTGAAAGTAGAAGATGATGGTGCGGGTTATCCGTTGTCTCTCGTGCAGAATGGGCCTAATCCCTTTGAAACGACAAGTAGTAATTCCTCACATTTCGGAATGGGGCTTTACAGCAGCAGAATTTTATGTGAAAAACATGATGGCCGATTGATTTTGGAAAATCGAGCTGGGGGCGGTGCATCCGCAACTGCTATTTTTCATTTCGTGTAATCCTTGAGCGATTTTTGAGATTTATCATTTACACTCCCCTTATACCACAAATAAGGAGAGTGTTTTTTTATGAATATTGAGGCAAAGAATTTATCAAAGATTTATGGTGACGGTGAAAACCGAGTGGTGGCTTTGGATCATGCGAATCTCGAAATTGTATCCAGCGATTTTATTTCTATTATGGGACCATCTGGAAGCGGAAAAAGCACCTTGCTTCATTTGCTTTCCGGCTTGGATAAGCCATCTTCCGGTTCGCTGACCTACGATGGTAAAGATATTTACAGTTACAGCGATAAGGAGTTGTCGGCATTCCGCCGGAAACGGATCGGATTTATTTTTCAACAATTTAATCTGCTTCCGGTTCTGACGGCGAAAGAAAATATTATCATGCCTCTTTTGCTGGATAATCAAAAACCGGATGAAGCATACCTGAAACAGCTTACAGAACTGCTTGGCATTCAGGGGCGCTTGGAACATCTGCCCCATGAGTTATCCGGCGGCCAGCAGCAGCGTGTAGCCATTGCCCGCGCTTTGATTGCAAAGCCGGATGTAATTTTTGCGGATGAGCCTACGGGAAATCTGGACAGCAAAAGCGGCGGCGAAGTCATGGAACTGCTTCAAAATGTATGGAAAAAGATGGGGAAAGCTCTCGTTGTCATTACCCATGACAGCCGTATTGCGCGAATGGCAGACCGCCAGTTTCAGATCGTAGATGGTGTGCTTGCGGAGGTGACAGCGAAATGAAATCTTATCGTACATTAGCATTGAAAGAACTGCTGTCCCAAAAAGTCACTTCTATTCTTATTTTGATTGCCGTTGTGCTGTCTACTATGATGACAACCATTGTAGGACAATCCATTGGCGTACTTAGTGCAATGCGGGAACAGCAGGCCATCGCTATCGGAGGAAACCGATATGCCACTTTTTTGCAGATGAATGCAGATCAGCTTCACGCACTGGAACAAGATGAGCGTCTTTCCTATGTAGGGAAATCTATTTATATGGGAAGTTTAGAACTCTCCCCATCTCTTACCCTTGGATTGACGGAATATTTAGATGATACCGCCGCTATCTATCCATCCAGTACCAGTATAGAAAAAGGCCATCTGCCGGAAGCCCCGATGGAAATAGCTCTCTCGGAAGATACTCTGAAATATCTTGGCTTTGAGGGCGGTATTGGGGATAAGATTACACTTTCACTGCAAAAAAATCTTCGCCACAACATTGCGGACAGCTATTCCTATACAGCAGAATTTGTTCTTACAGGGATATTGAAAAATAACTACTTAGGATATACAAGCGGTACTGTTACGGGAATTGTAGGGGAAGGGACTGCCGACCAACTTCTGCCGGAATCTTATATTTATTACAATGTGGATATTCGGACTGCCGATAAAAAGAATTTTCAAACAGTTGTCGATGACATCAATAAGGAATTTAATATCCACGAGCTTGATACCAGCTACAATATTGTATATTTGAACGCTTTGGGAATTTCCTATACTGCAAATTCCGAGGGCGCTAATGATAAGGGATTCTCTTTTATGACAGTCGCAGGGATATTAGTGGGTGCTTTGATTTTGCTGGCTGCTGGTCTTGTGATTTACAACATTCTGAAAATATCTGTATCAAAACGGATAAAGGGATATGGAACACTTCGGGCTATTGGAGGCGAAAAAGGACAGCTTTATCAGATCATTGTAATTGAAGTAATCCTATTGTGCCTGATGGGGATTCCTATTGGTATGCTCCTTGGCTTCCTAAGTGCCAGAGGAATTTTAGAGGCAGCTACCGGTTTGCTTTCTCCTGAATTGTTCTTGGTTCAGGATGCTTCTGAATTGAAAACTCTAATAGCAGAGAACAGTTCTTTGAATGGAACCTTACTGGTTTTAAGCGGAGCAATCACCTTGGCGTTTGCGTTGTTTGCAGCATTACCGGCAGCCAGATCAGCCGCAAAGGTATCTCCCATTATGGCGATGTCTGGAACAAATCTAAAAATTCGGCGCAGAAAGCGTAAAACAAAGAAAATCCATAATTTTGAAGCATATTATGCCCGCCTGAACTTAAAGAGAAATAAAGGCCGTACTGCAATTACAATTTTGTCCCTTGTTATGAGTATCACGGTTTTTATTGCCCTGCAAGGGTTTTCCTCTCTCCTGAACGCTGCAAGCGCCTTGCAAGATAACCATTTAGGAGATTATCAGATCACAAATGAAAGTGTTGGATTTACCACAGATGATCTAAACGCTCTGCGGGAAAATGAAGCTGTTCAAAGTGTAGCCGCCATACAATTTTCGCTTTACGAACAAAATGAAAATGGGCTGCTTGATGAAATCAGTCTTGAATTTCAACTGAAACCCGGCGAAACTTTTCAGGTTGTCGGATTGAACGATGAATATTGGGATTATTTTATGGGGGATCAATTACCAGAAGAACAGCTTGGACAACTGAAATCAGGGAACGCCTGTATAGTAAGAAATCCTATTCCCATGAGCTACGGCGAAGATGTTCTTGAATTTACAAATATAGAGGCCGGAGAAACCATCTGTGTTGCGGGAATGGAACTGAATGTTTTGAAAACCTTGGATGGCTATGACGGTTATCTCGGTATTGGTAATGGCGGTTTCACAAATGGTGTTCAAGTGATCGTTGATGATGCTATCTATGAACGCCTGACGGGAAAAGATACCTATTCAGAGCTTTTGCCTGCACTGAACGAGGGCGCAGACAGGGAAAGCTTTGATACATTTATCGAGGCGTTTTGTAACAGAATACCGGGGACAACATTCTTGTCATATGAAGAAACCGACCAGCAACTAAAAGAGAGCTTTGCACAAATTCAAATGCTGGCATGGGGGCTGATTCTTTTCGTTGGCCTGATTGGTATTCTTAATATCATCAATACCGTTTACACAAATATTCACACCAGAGTAACAGAAATCGGTATGCAACGGGCCATTGGAATGAGCGCCGGTAGCCTCTATAAAACTTTTCTTTGGGAAGGTGCATATTACGGGATTATTGCCTCTGTGATTGGAAGCGTGCTGGGATATGTTTGTACGATTTTCATTGAGGCGGCCACGAGGGACACCATCCAGCTTGTTGCAATCCCTGTCATGCCCATTCTTGAAGCAACCCTCTTGGCAGTAGGAGCTTGCTTGCTGGCAACAGCAATTCCGTTGCGGAAAATTTCAAAAATGAGTATTGTAGATTCCATTGAAACGGTTGAATAGATTTTTTGATTGGATGTTGGTTCTTGAATAGCTTTTCTCTGACTGAAACGAGATAAAACTTGAATTGCTACAAAAATGAAGCAATTCCGCCTGTTTTCTTGCCGAAAAAGAAAGCGGTTAGGAGATTTCTGCAACATTTGGCCTTTATCATAGAGTAATAAATTAGAAATGCTGATACCTTACACTATGCAAAGGAGTGGATTACTATGGCAAACAAAGAAAAGCGCTTTGAAACAATCTATACACAGGGAACTTCCTTGAGTATTGTTGTAGACACCGAAACAGGTGTAAACTACCTTGTCCATGATACGGGGATTACCCCTTTGCTGGATAAAAACGGAACAGTCGTTATTACTGAAATAAACAAGTAAACTTTATATTGGTTGCAGGGTATCAGCATTCTAATTACGAATAAGGGAGGGACATATGGGAAAAATCTTTGTATTGTCGGTAACAGACCATGAAGAATACATACTTAGCAGAATTATGGAGATTATTGCAGCCGAGCCAGGATTTGACCATATTGTGTCATCTCACCCTTGTAATACTCTTGTTTTTCCGGGATTGGAGCTTCGCCTGAAGGAGAGAACGGTACACCGAAACGGCGAGTTAATTTCTATGACCCATCGGGAATTTGCGACATTGGTATACTTGGCAAACCACCCGTCCTGGGTATTTTCTGCTGGGCAGATTTATGAAGAAGTGTGGGGTGAGGATGGTGAAAACTGCGGAACAGCCGTTGCCAGCGTCATTGGTCAGATCCGCAGAAAACTGACTCCGGATATGCCGAAAGCGGGTTATATCCGTACTGTTTTGGGGAGCGGATACAAATTTGAAGTTCCGCAAGGTATGGCAGAATAGAACAATCAAATATATATTAGCTGCGCACATTATGAAGCAGCCAAAAGCGGGAAACCTTTATGATGGGTCTCCTGCTTTTTGTTTTCATAAAAATAGTGTGTGATTGTTGAGAATAGGCGTCATATAGGCGTAAAGGATATGTATAAAGTAAAAAGGAGGCATTACATATGCTTATTGGCGTTGATCATGGCAACAAACAAATTAAAACGGTTCATTGCAACCCCTTTGTGTCCGGTCTGAAACAGAGTGTCACCCGTCCCTTTGGACAGAATGTGCTGAGGTATCAGAATACCTACTATACGCTGTCTACTGAGCGGATTCCTTATCGAAAAGATAAAACGGAGGACGATCGCTTCTTTATCCTGACCCTATTTGCTCTGGCTGGTGAGATTGAAGCGAGGGGAGCATATTCCTCAGAGGTTCAGCGTATCCAACTGGCAGTAGGGTTGCCGCCGGCACACTTTGGCGCCCAGGTGGAGCGGTTTACACAATACTTTGGGCAGCGGGGAATGGTAGAATTTGAGGTGCAGGGAAAGCCGTATTCCATCTATATTGAAGATGTGGCCTGCTTTCCACAGGCATATGCAGCGGCGGCCACCATGCTGCTGCGTGCCTGCGGGATGCCGGCACGATATGTGGTGGGCTATGCAGCGCCGGCAAGTCTCTTTAAAGGACAGGAGGACGGCAGCTATCAGGCAGTTTTGGAGGATGACAACGCCCATGCCTGGGCAGAGGTCTATCGGGAAGGAATCGGATGGACCGTAGTGGAGGCGACACCGGGCTTTGCCGCCCTGGTAACAGAAAGCGATGGAGCCTCGGGCCAGAAGGAGAAGGAAGCAGACAGCCCGGACACCCCAGGGGAAGCCTTTTATCAGGAAGACACGCCAGAGGCTGAGACCCCCGGGATCGGCAGCAGAATATTCCGGGTGGTGAAAAAAGCACTGGCGGCGGTGGCTTTGACGATAGCTGCCTGTGGGATCGCAGCAGTCATCCGGAGGCATATCCTCTGTAAACGACGGAGAAGAGGCAGAAAAGGAGAAACGCTGGGAGAGCAGATCCAAAGGATTTATCGAAGCTTTGCCGCTCTGCAGAAATTCAACAAAAAAAGTGTATGCAGCTGTCAGGAGGAGCGCTTTGCAAAGCAGCTTGGAAAGAAATATCCGGTATTTTCGGAGAAGACAGCGCAGAAGCTGGCAAATATCGTACTGAAGGCATGCTATAGTGATCAGGGGCTGACAAAAAAAGAGTGTCAGTTTGTACTGGATTGCTATGAAAAGCTTGCAGAAGCTGTATCAAAGGAGCTGTCGCCGGCAAAGCGTCTGGCGGGAAGCCTGATCTTTTGTTTTTGGTAAAGCGGAAGGGAGAAGTGCATGAAACGAAAAATTTTGACAGTCCTTGCCATCCTTCTTGGTCTGGCAGGGCTGGGTGTCCTGTTATATCCCTCCGTCAGCAACTGGATGGAACAGGCAAAACAGCGCAGGCAGATTGCAGCCTATCAGGAAGCACAGGCGCAGATGGAGCAGGAAAGGCGGGCTGCCCTGCTGGCAGAAGCCGACCGGTATAATCAAAAGCTGGCAGAGCTTGGCATCAGCTTCGATATGCTGGGAGAGGCGGAAAAGGAGGCACTTTTGATCGACGGAAAATCCTATGATGAGCTGCTTTTGGCAGAGGACAGCGGTGTGATGGGATATCTGGAAATCGAAAAAATAAAGCTGAAGCTTCCCATTTATCACGGAGTATCGGAGGAGGCACTGGAATCTGGAGTTGGTCACCTGGAGGGAACCTCCCTGCCGGTTGGAGGCGAAACAACTCATGCGATTCTGTTTGGTCATCGGGGGCTTCCCTC
>OLNY01003407.1_pt1 | contig 10175 bp, 6 predicted proteins | sample 1671981 | NCBI WGS metagenome assembly OLNY01 (sample SAMEA3136632, study PRJEB25190) | human gut metagenome | biome: human gut; feature: human-associated habitat; material: faeces | place: Austria | collected 2013 | reverse complement strand
TGCTCCCGGCTGGCGTAAAGTTCCTGCGCCAGCTGCGCGGTGGTAAGGGTCGGGTCCTGATAATGCGCCTGCAGGTAGGCCACCGCGCGCGCGACCAGTACACTGGTGCTGCTGGGGGCAGCGGTCTGTCCGCTGCCGGTGGCCTGCGTGATGAGCAGCATCATTTCAGAGACCTGCGCCTCAAAAACGGTGTCCCGGATAGAGCCCGGCAGCTCCAGACTTTGCGCCATGCGGATGAAAAGCCCCTTGAAGTCCCACTTGCGGCAGGCCTCGCTGTCCAGCACGGTGAGCTCGTGCATCCAGTCTGCATTTTTCAGATTCACGCGGCGACGGGTGGCCTGCCAGAGGGCATCGTCGATCTGGATGACCAGACGATCCGACTGGGCATCATCGATATTGAAGTTGCCGGAGTGGTAGACCTGAGAGGGAAAGTAGACCAGCTCCCCCACATGGACCAGATACACGCTGCCGTCCACCGAGTAGCGCACCGTGCTGCCGCCGATGGGGAGCACCAGCTCGTGATACGGGTGGGAGTGCACCACAGACTGCTTGTTTTCCCAGTTCGTGTACCATGCGACCAGAAGCCGGGTGTTGCTCAGCCCCATCCGCGCCTGCGCTTCCGTAAGGACATTATCTATGCTGGATTCCGGCGCACGCTCCTTCTACACCAAGGCTACCGCCATCCGCACCCCGGCTGACCTGAAGGGTCTGAAGATCCGCACCATGGACAGCCAGATGGCTATCGACATGATGAACTGCCTGGGCGGCTCCGCTACCGTTATGGGCTACAGCGATATCTACACCGGTATGCAGCAGGGCGTCATCGACGGTGCCGAGAACAACGTCACCGCACTGCGCGACCACGGCGACGTGACCAAGTACTACTGCTTCGACGAGCACACCCGCATCCCCGATATGGTGGTCATCGCTTCCAGCGTGTGGAACAAGTTCTCCGACGAGCAGAAGTCCATTGTGGCCGAGTGCGCTGCTACCGCTACCGAGGAGTACAAGGACGCTTGGAAGAAGTTCGAGGACGAGGTGCTGGACAAGGCCGTGAACCAGAACGGCGTCGAGCTGGTCAAGGATGTGGACATCGCCGCATTCCAGGCCGCTGTGCAGCCCATCTACGACAACCTCAAGACCTCTAACCCCACCACCTACGCGGTCGTGGAAGAGATCCGCGCAATGGCCTAAACGCCAATGCATTGTTTTCCATTCTTATCTCCCAAGCTGCGGGCAGCGCACGGTGCTGCCCGCAGCTGCGCGGGAGGGAATGAGTTCAAGGAGATGATCTTGTGAAAAAACTGGATAAAATTCTGGATAATGTCATGCGCTTCCTCATGGCAGTGGCAATGTTCGCCCTGCTGGCAGGCGGCACTTGGCAGATCTTTACCCGCTGGATCCTGCGCAACCCCTCCACTGTGACGGACGAGTTTCTGCGCTATGTCTTGATCTGGGCTTCCATGATCGGTTCTGCCTACTGCTTCTACAAGGATAAGCATCTGGCACTGGATCTGGTCAAGGGCCGCGCAAAGGGTGCGTTCAACGTCGTGCTCAGCGTGTTCATCGAGGCCGCCATCGTGTTCTTTGTGGGCTACGTCTTTGTTTACGGCGGCTGGAAGCTGACTGCAAACGCCACCAACGTTTCCTCGGTCATGCGCATCCCCTTCAAGTTCCTGTATTCCATCCTGCCGATCTCCGGCGTGTTCATCATTCTGGCTCGCGCGCTGAAGTATGTACAGCTCTTCGCGGAGCGTAAGGAAAAGAAAGGAGAAAACGCATAATGGTTGCACAGGCTACGTTACTGCTGTTCGGTTCCTTCTTTGTCATGCTGCTGGCCGGTGTGCCCATCTCGGCAGGCATTGGCATTGCATCCATCTTCACGGCACTGTTCAGCATGGACCCCGCAATTTTTGCCCTGACCGCCGCACAGCGCTGCTTCTCGGGCATTGACTCCTTCTCTCTGCTGGCACTGCCCTTCTTCTCTCTGGGCGGCAACATCATGAACAAGGGCGGCATTGCAAAGCGCCTTGTTCGTCTGGCACGTCTGGCTGTGGGCAAGATGCCCGGCTATCTGGCTGCCACCAACGTTCTGGCTAATATGTTCTTCGGTGCCGTTTCCGGTTCCTCCGTGGCAGCTACTTCTGCCATGGGTTCCATCATGGCACCGCTGGAGCTGGATGAGGGCTACGACCCCAACTACTCCGCAGCCGTCAACATCTGCTCTGCCCCCACCGGCATCCTGATCCCCCCGTCCGGCCCGCTGATCCTTTACTCCATCACCGCCGGCGGCGTTTCTGTGGCTGCTCTGTTCATGGGCGGCTACCTGCCCGGCATCCTGATGGGTCTGTGCGTGGCTGTTCTGGCTGTGTTCATCGCCGTCAAGAAGGGCTATAAGTCCTCCGCCGTCAAGGACCCCGACCCCGCCGTCAAGATCATCATTGATGCAGTGCCCTCTCTGCTGGCCGTCATCATCGTCATGGGCGGCATTCTGGCAGGCTTCTTCACCGCTACCGAGGCCGGTGTGGTGCTTTGCCTGTACTGCGGCCTGCTGTCCATCCTGTACAGGGAGATGACCTTCAAGAGTTTCTACAATCTGCTGGCAGACACCATGGAGAGCAGCGCCACCATCCTGTTCCTGATCGCCGCTTCCTCCATCATGTCCTACGTCATGAGTTACTCCGGCATCCCTGCCGCTATCAGCAACGCGCTGATGAGCGTTTCCAGCAACCGCTACGTCATCCTGCTGATCATGAACGTGTTCCTGCTGGTCATGGGTATGTTCCTGGATCTGACCCCGGCTGTCCTGATCTTCACCCCCATCTTCCTGCCCATCACCCGCAGCATCGGCATGAGCGATGTGCAGTTCGGCATCATGCTCATCATGAACCTGGGCATCGGCTCGGTCACCCCGCCGGTCGGTTCCTGCCTGTTCGTGGGCTGCGGTGTCGGCAAGGTCAAGATCGAAGGCGTTACCAAGTATATCGTGCCGCTGTTCGCCGCCATGGTCGTGGCACTGTTCCTTGTCACCTTCATCCCTGCCATTGCGCTGTGCGTCCCGTACCTGTGCGGTCTGGTGCCCAGCCTTGGCTGGACGTTCTAAGCCCTGACTGTTCCGGGTAAAGCAACGAAAACGTTGCCCCCATTTCTCTGAAGATATCCTGCATCTGAGGGGGAATGGGGGCATTTTTTATCAAAATCCAACGAGAGGAATAAAAACTATGGAGATCTGCTCCCGTTTTACCGGCATGGAGCGCAAAGACGGCGCTTTCCTGCTGCATACTGATAACGCTGATATCAAGGTCTGCTTTGTGACCGATGAGATCGTCCGCGTCCGCGCAAGCTTTGACCACGAGCTGGCAGAGGAGTCCTACGTTCTGATGACCACCGCATGGGAGGATCGGATGGACGAGCTGTTCAAGGGTGAGCGCACCCGTGTGGAGCCCTTTGCCGCCGAGCTCACCGAGGACGACAGCACCCTCACCTTTGCCACCGGCAAGGTGACGCTGGTGGTGGACAAAGACCCCATCAACTTCAAGCTGCTGGCTGCCGATGGCTCCGAGCTGTACAGCACCCTGCCCGGCAACCCCTTCGTCAAGGACGCCAACAACCGCGTGGTGGCTTACAGCCGGATGAAGGAGGACGACTGCTTCTACGGCTTTGGCGAAAAGACCGGCCTGCTGGATAAGAACAAGACCTTCCAGCGGGAGCGCGCCACCGACGCCATGGGCTACGATGCCGAGAAGATGGATACCCTCTACAAGCACATCCCCTTCTATATCCGTCTGGACCGCGACACCCACAAGGCTGTGGGTGTGTTCTACCACAACTTCTACGAGTCTGTGTTCAACATGGGCTGCGAAAAGAGCAACTACTGGCCCCGCTACACCTATTTTCAGGCAGACGGCGGCGATCTGGACTGCTTCCTGATCGGCGGCGACACCATTGCCCGCATCGTGGACAACTACACCCTGCTGACCGGCCGTCCGGCCCTGCTGCCCAAGCGTGCGCTGGGCTATCAGGGCTCCAGTATGTACTACCCCGAGCTGGAAAAGGACAGCGATGACGCTGTGCTGGGCTTTATCGACACCATCAAGGAAGAGGGCTTCCCCATCGATGGCTTCCACCTGTCCAGCGGCTATACCAGCCAGAACAACAAACGCTGCGTCTTTACATGGAACACCGACCGCTTCAAGGACCCCAGCGCCTATTTCCACGCCATGAACGAAAAGCACGCCCAGAACGTGCCCAACGTCAAGCCGGGTGTCCTGCTGTGCAATCCCCGTTTCGACGAGTTCAACGCAGATGACGTATTCGTGAAGGACAGCAAAAACCCCGAGACCTACGGTGTCGGCAAATGGTGGGGCGGCGACGGCGCATTCTGGGACTTCACCAAGCCCGAAGGCCGTACAGCCTGGAAAAAGTACCTCACCGAGTCCATCATCGCCGTGGGCACCGATTCCGTCTGGAATGACAACTGTGAGTACGACAGCCTGATGGACAAGGACTGCACCTGCGATTTTGACGGCAAGGGCGGCACCATCGGCCAGCTGAAGCCCATCATGAGCACCCTGATGTGCAAGGTGGGTGCCGATGCCGTAGTGGAGCACAACGCCAAGGCACGCCCCTACATGGTCTGCCGCAGCGGCAGCGCCGGTATCCAGCGCTACGCTCAGACCTGGTGCGGCGACAACTACACCAGCTGGAAGAGCCTGAAGTACAATATCCCCATCATCACCGGCATGGGTCTGTCCGGCCAGCCCAACGAGGGCGCGGACATCGGCGGCTTTGCCGGTCCCGCACCCACCGAGGAGCTGTTCGTGCGCTGGGTGCAGAACGGCATCTTCCAGGCTCGCTTCTCCATCCACTCTGCCTCCAACGATAACACCGTCACCGAGCCGTGGATGTTCCGGGAGTCTGCGGACACCATCCGGGACGCCATCCTGCTGCGTTACCGCTTTACTCCCTATCTTTACAGCGCCGAGTACGAGGCCAGCCAGACCGGTGCGCCCATCATGCGTGCGCTGGTCTACGACTTCCAGAACGACCCCAAGGCATGGGAGGAGAGCTTCGAGTTCCTGTTCGGCCGGGATATTCTGGTGGCCAACGTTTTGGAAGAGGGTGCCAAGACCCGCACCGTCTATCTGCCCGCAGGCTGCAAGTGGTACGACTGGAACGATAAGTTCCGCTGCTATGAGGGCGGCCAGACCATCGAGGTGCCTGTCACCATGGCTACCATCCCCATGTTCGTCCGCGAGGGCGCAGTCATTGCCATGGCAGACAACCAGCTGATGACCATGGAGGGCGACCACACCACCGCCCTGCACCTCATCGTGGCACCCAAGGGCACCACCACCACGACCCTGTACGATGACGACGGCATCACCAACGATTTCAAGAGCGGCGTGTACCGCAAGACCACCATCACCACCACCGCAGGCGAGCGGGTGACCATGAACTTTGCCTCCGAGGGCAGCTACAAGGACACCGTGGAGACCATCAAGGTGGAGATGATCGCCAAGGAGAAGAGCCCCTTCTGGGTCACGCTGGATGGCCGCAAGATCGAGCACTTCCTCAACCGCCGCAAGTTCGACGCCGCTGCCGAGGGCTGGTATTACAGCCAGAGCAAAAAGGCTGTCGAGGTCAAGTATGCAAACCCCGCCAAGGATCACGAGTTGACTGTTTCGTTTGAACAGTTCGACCTGATCGGTATGTAACACTGTACGGAGGAACCTCTTATGCTGCTGCGTAGTTTTGAATCCTTTGAAAAGACCGAAAACGGCTACCTCATCCACGGCGATGCCGCTGATGTGAAGCTGGTTTTCATGACAGACGATATCATCCGCATCCGGGTGCACTTCGACAAGGGCACCCCCATGGAGGAGGAGTCCTACACGCTGGTGACCACTGCGTGGGAGGACCGGATGGACACCCTGCTCAAGGACGAGCGCACCCGCATCACCGCGCTGGATGTCCCCTGCGCAGAGGATGATAAGACCCTGACCTTTGAGACCGCACACCTGACTTTGAAGCTGTTCAAAAAGCCCTTCCACTTTGAGCTGTTCGATAAATCCGGCAAGCTGATCTATCAGGATCTGCGGGAGCGCGCCTTTGAGAAAGATCAGATTGGCCGTCTGAGCCACTTCTCCAAGGTGGATCGGGAATACGACCACTTCTACGGCTTTGGCGAAAAGACCGGCCATCTGGACAAAAAGGGACGCCGCCTGCGGATGTCCCCCAAGGATGCCATCGGCCACGACCCCGAGACCGGCGACCCGATGTATAAGCACATCCCCTTCTATATCCGGGTGAATGAACACGACCTGCGCCCTGTCGGTCTGTTCTACCACAACTCCTACGACTGCGTGTTCGACCTTGGCGAGGAGCTGTCCGGCTACTGGGAGCGCTACTGCTACTACCAGACCGACGGCGGCGACATCGACCTGTTCCTGCTGGCCGGTGAGACCCTGCCCGAGATTCTGAACGAGTACACCCTGCTGACCGGCCGCAGCGCCCTGCCCACCAAGCAGTCCCTGGGCTACTGCGCCTCCACCATGTACTACGCCGAGCTGGAAAAGAACTGCGACGAAGAGATCTACAAGGTCATCGACAAGCACGAAAAAGAGGGCATCCTCATCGACAACTTCTGGCTGGCCTCCGGCTATTCCAGCGGCGAAAAGGACAACCTGCGCTATGTGTTCAACTGGAACCACAAGCGCTTCCCGGATCCGGAAAAGTTCTTTGAGAACATGAACGCCCGGGGCATCAACGTCATCCCCAACCTGAAGCCCGGCATCCTGAAGCACCACCCCTACATCGACCTGTTTGAAAAGAACGATGTCTTTATCAAGACCCCGGACGGCAAGGCACCGTACTACGGCCGCTGGTGGGGCGGCGAGGGACGCTTCTTCGACTTCACCGGCCCGCGCGGCCGCAACACCTGGAAGCAGCTGCTGGAGGAGAACATCCTCAAAAAGGGCACCAAGACCGTCTGGAACGACAACTGCGAGATGGACGGCGTGGAGGACCGCGACGCCCAGTGCGACTTTGAGGGCAAAAAGGGCACCATGGCAGAGCTGAAGATCCTGCACTCCAACCTGATGGCCTACACCGCCAAGCAGGCGCTGGCAGATGTGTACCCCGGCGAGCGCCCCTACATCATCAACCGTGCAGGCTACGCAGGTATCCAGCGCTACGCACAGGTGTGGGGCGGCGATAACCTGACCGACTGGCGCACCGTCAAGTTCAACATTGCCACCATTCTGGGCATGGGCTTGTCCGGCTGCTCCAACATGGGCTGCGATATCGGCGGCTTTGCAGGCCCCGCACCCGAAGCAGAACTGCTGCTCCGCTGGCTGCAGAACGGCATCTTCCAGCCCCGTTTCTGCCTGAACTCCGCAAACAACGATAACACCGTCACCCAGCCGTGGATGTACGAGGAGAACCTGCCCTACATCCGTGCAGCCTACCAGCTGCGCTACCGTCTGATGCCCACCCTGTACTCCCTGATGTACGAGTCCAACCAGAACGGTATGCCGGCATGGCGTCCGCTGTTCCTTGAGTTCCCGGACGACCCCAAGTGCTACACCGACAAGAACCTGACCTTTATGTTCGGCAAGAGCATTCTGGTGGCGAATGTGGTGGAAAAGGGTGCCACTACCCGCACCGTCTACCTGCCCGCAGGCTGCACCTGGTACGATATGAACGATAATCTGCGCGCATACGAGGGCGGCCAGACCATCGAGGTCCCGGTCACGCTGGCAAGCATCCCCATGTTCCTGCGCGGCTCTGCCGTTGTGGTGACCACCGAGGACGTCAAGCACATCCTCAAGGACACCATGCGCCAGATCGACCTGCTGGTCGCTGCCGAGACCGACACCAGCTTTGTGCTGTACGATGACGACGGCCACACCGAGGACTACAAAAACGGCGTTTACGCCAAGACCACCATCACCGTCAAGGCCGGCGACCGCACCGACATCCGCTTTGCCACCGAGGGCAGCTACGAATCCCCTGTGGAGCGCATGACCCTGAAGCTGGTCAGCAAGAAAAAGGGTGCACTCTGGGCCAGCGTGGATGGGCAGCAGCTTCCTCAGTACATCGTCCGCGATGGCTGGGAGGCCGCAGAGTCCGGCTGGTACTACAACCTGCCTGACCGCACCATCTGGGTCAAGTTTGCAAAGCCTGCCAAGAAGGACTTTACGGTGACTGTCTCCACCGAAAAGTTTGACCTCATTGGTATGGCAGAGGACTAAAAAGCCATCTCCAATCTTCTTTAATTCTTCTTCAAAAACACGATGACCCGTGGGGAGCTCCCCACGGGCCTTCGTGTTTTTTATAGGTTTCAGGCTTCGGTCTGCGTCTCCCGCCGGAGGATGCGGCAGACCATGAACAGGCAGTAGAACATCGCCAAACCCCATGCAAAGGGATTGGAAAGGCAGATGCCCAGATACCCAAGGCCGGTCTTTACTGCCAGCACGCCGCCAAGGCTGCGGCCAATGAGCTCGCCCACGCCGGAAACGATGGCCAGCACGCTGTAACCAAGCCCCTGCAAGGTGTTGCGGAAGATCATCAGCAGGCCGTGGAAACAGAACAGCATACTCATGACGCTGAGGTACTGGATGGCACCCGCCGTGACGGCAGGGTCGGCATCGCCCAGCACCAGCCCCACCGCGTAGGGCTTGATGAAAAAGATCACGCCCCATGCCACGGCGCAGTAGAGCAGCTGCACCATGCAGCCGTCCTTGATGCCCTGCCGGATGCGGTCGGTGCGGCGGGCGCCGTGGTTCTGTCCCACATAGGTAGCCATGGCCATGCCTACGCTCTCCATGGGCAGGGTGAACATCTGACGGATCTTTTCGCCTGCGGTCTGGGCTGCCACAGCGGTGCTGCCCAGCAGATTGATGGCGTCCTGCATGATGACTGCACCGATGGCAGAGACGGAATACTCAAACCCCATGGGAAGGCCGATGTAGGCCAGCCGCCTGCAGTGCCCTGCCGAAAGCAGGGTGCGCGGCTGCCGGAAGGAAAGCCCCTCCAGCTTTGCCGTGCGGGCAAAGAACCAGTAGGCGCACAGCCCGCCGCTGAGCAGCTGGCTGAGCACGGTGGCAATGGCGGCACCGTCCACCCCCATGCCCAGCGGCACGATGAAGAGATAGTCCAGCAGAATGTTCACCACGCTGGCGACCAGCAGGAAGTAAAAGGGGTGCCGGGAATCCCCCAGTGCTCGCAGCACGCTGGAAGCGTAGTTGTATAGCACCGTAGCCGGAATGCCCAGAAAGATGAGCCGGATGTAGAGCACCGCATCGGTGTACAGCTCCTTGGGCGTATGGATGAGCCGGAGCAGCGGCCCCGCCATCAGGGTGGTAAGCACCGTAAACACCACGCTCAGCACCAGACAGAGCAGTGCGCCGTTCAGCAGGTATTTTTGCAGCCCGTCCTTATCCTTTGCGCCAAAGGTCTCTGCCGCCGGGATGCCAAAGCCCACGCAGGCTCCCTGCACAAAGCCCAGAATGAGAAAGTTGAGAGAGTAGGTGGTGCCTACCGCGCCCAGCGCATCGGTGCCCAGACACCGCCCTACGATGACGGTATCCGCAAAGCTGTACAGCTGCTGGAACAAGGTGCCCAGCACCAGCGGCAAGGCGAACCGCAGGATCTGGAACAGCGGCTTGCCCACCGTAAGGTCGGTGGTACCGGAGCGCTTTTGAGAAGTAGCTGCCATAAAGAAAACTCCTTATTATGGTATTTTCTTCATTCTATCATGGACAGCCGCTTTTTCCAAAGTGGTTTTGTGACAGGAAGCTGTCTTTTTGTGATGGAAGCGCGGAAACCTCCGTTTTTTTACAGTTGCTTCTTCTGCGGCGGAAAGTTCCGGCTGTCCGTTTGCAGATCTATAAATCCACTTTTTGATGCAGCCCTTTACGGATTCTATACCTATCCGCCACATAGCCGTTTCTACTGCCAAAAAGAGAGGGTTGGACGGTGCCAGCCCTCTTGACAAGGAAAAACACAAGGCTCTTTATTATAATAAAGCTATAAGAACATAATAAAGGCAATTATTTGAAATTTTTGAAAAAACAGAAATCATTTTGATGATATGGGACGTTTTAATAGACAGGAAGGGGGTGAACCGTATCCAGACAGAATTATTGCTGCGGAAAGTGCAGAGCGGAGAT
>OLNY01003405.1_pt1 | contig 10179 bp, 6 predicted proteins | sample 1671981 | NCBI WGS metagenome assembly OLNY01 (sample SAMEA3136632, study PRJEB25190) | human gut metagenome | biome: human gut; feature: human-associated habitat; material: faeces | place: Austria | collected 2013 | reverse complement strand
ATCCGGTGTACGGAAGCCGAACGGAGCCGGATTTCCGATATTAAGCTTCAATACATGAGTTCCCATCTCTTCCATTTTGGCAGCCTCATCGACAACCGGACCTCTCACATCATATAATACATTATTTAACTTGGATGATTTCTTGAATTCTCTCACTTTCATACCTCCTGAATTATCTGCGGATGTCTGTATCTTATCAACATCTGACAGTGTGGAATCATTATTATTGTTTAACCAGTCAGGATCAACCTGCAGGGCATCTGCCAGAAAATGTAAGATGTCAGTACGCGGGATTGTCTTCCCACTGACATACTGGCTGACATGACTTTTCCCAAGCTTGATCCCTTTCTGCTGGGCAAGACGAACAAGATCAACCTGCTTCAGGCCTTGCTCGTTCATAGCGGCTTTTAATCTGTCTGCAAAGGTTTCCATAAAGCTCCTTTCTGGGGTTATCCTTCCGTGGATCAGACCCCATTAATAAAGTATTAACAAAATACAAAGTTCAATTTAAAATCTGCTTCAATACGAAAATCTCTAAAAAGTTCAATTTAAAAGTTCAAAACTTTAGTCAGAGTATACCACGATAAATGAAAAAGTTCAATAAAAAAATTACTGTTATAGAAAATCCGCAAAATCACGGTATCATTAAGAAAATATGATATACTAAAAGTGTTTATTACAGCAAAATACAAAGTACACAGAACGAAGGGAAACAGGGAAATGATTCTTGAAAATGAAAAAATAAAACAGGCATTGGAATATATAAAGGAAGAAGATCCGGTAACGACTCAGGACACGCTCAATATGTGTCAGATTCCGGCACCTTCCTATAAGGAAGAGAAAAAAGCGGAGTATATCCGGGAGCGGTTCCGGGAGATCGGGCTTAGGGATGTCAGGATTGACGCTGTTGGAAATGTGCTTGGGATCTGGCCGGGAACCGGTGAAGGACCAAGTGTAATGCTTGCAGCACACACAGACACAGTATTCCCGGAAGGGACAGATCTGACGATAAGGAAAGAAGGAAATCGTTATTATTGTCCTGGCATTAACGATGACACACATGCAGTGGCGGAGATGATCGCAGTGGCGAAAGCAATGATCCATGCAGATCTTCACACAAAAGGGGACTTGATCTTCTGTGCAAATGTGTGTGAAGAAGGACTTGGAGATCTAAGGGGCGTGAAGTATCTGTTCGGATACGACAACAAAGCTTCAGAAGAATGTCCAAAGGTAGATGCATTTGTCTCGATTGATAACCAGTATACGGGCGGGGTGATCTATACGGCAACAGGAAGTCACCGTTATGAAGTGACATTTACCGGAAGAGGTGGTCACAGTTTCCAGAACTTTGGCATTCCTAATCCAATCCATGCAATGGGACGAGCCATCGCACAGATCGCAGAATTCCAGGTCCCGAATGAGCCGAAGACAACATTTAACGTAGGCGTGATCCAGGGAGGAACTTCTGTAAATACAATTTCAGGTTCTGCATCCATGCTGGTAGACCTTCGTTCGGACAGCGAAGAAGAGCTGAACCGATTGGACAAAGAACTTCATAAAGTGATCAAACAGGCAGTGGAAGAAGAAAATGCAAGATGGGATGCTTCAAAGCCGCAGATCAAAGTGCAGATCGAAGGACGCGGTGTGAGACCGGCGGGGGCACAGCCAAAGGACTGTGCGATCGTGAAAGCAGCATTCCGGGCGGCAGAACTGCTGGGGATTGAACCGGAGTATCGGTATGAGAGCAGTACGGATGCGAATATCCCGATCAGTATGGGAATCCCGGCAATCACTGTTGGAAGAGGTGGAGAAGAAGACGGAATCCATACCCTTCGGGAATGGTACGAGCCAAAAGAAGCATGGCTTGGACCACAGAGAGATTTGCTTCTGATGATTCTGCTTGCCGGGGCAGAAGGAGTCTGTGAGCCGGCTATAGAAAAAAGATAAAAAATCTTAAGAAAATATCAATGTCTTTTTAGGCACATTTCCTGTATACTGATGGTATGAGAGAATATTTTGTGCAGATTGTACCGGATGTCCCGGAGATTTTATCTTTTGCACAAAAAGAAGTAAAAATAAAACAAAGCAGGAGGGCAAAAGATGCGGGGAATCAGAAAGCAGTCATCCGACACACAGAGCTCCAGTCAGCCGAAAGAAAAAAGAAGATTGGATACAAAACAGAAAAAAGGAATGTTGATCGGCGGAGGTATCTTCCTTGTGGCAGTGATCGCCCTGATTCTTGTGAAGAATCTGACAGGTGGAGGTGGAGCAGATGGAGAGAATGTTCTTTATGCGGATTCCGTCGGAATGATCACAGGGACAGGACTTGGGACACAGAACCGTTTTACAGGAGTGGTTGAAGCACAGGATACGTTGAAACTGACACTGGCAGACAACCAGAAGGTAAAACAGATCTTTGTTGAAAAAGGGCAGGAAGTAGAGCCTGGAACAAAGTTGTTTGAATACGATACAGAAGAGCTTGCCATGACATTAGATCAGGGAAAACTGGAGCTTGAGAAGATCACGAACAATATCAGCAGCCTGAATTCACAGATCGCGACACTTACAACGGAGAAGAAGAGTGCGCCGGCCAGCGAACAGCTGTCCTATACGACACAGATCCAGGAACTTCAGATGGAGATCAAGCAGGAAGAGTACAATTATAAAGTAAAAGAGCTGGAAGTAAACCGTACACAGAAGAGCCTGGAACAGTCTACAGTAACTTCTACAGTTGCCGGAATTGTACAGGAGATTAACGAACAGCAGGGAACAGACCCTTCTACAGGAGAGTCCCAACCGTTTATGAGTATCCTTTCTACAGGAAAATACAGAATCAAAGGAAAGATAAGCGAGCAGAACATCGGAGATCTGACACCGGGCACACAGGTGACGATCCGCTCCAGAGTGAATGAAGATGAGATCTGGACAGGTACAGTAGATAACGTAGACACAGAGAAGCCGGAGAACAGTTCCCAGGATTCTATGAGTTATGGTTCTGAGAACAGCGATAATCAGGCAACAAAGTATCCATTCTATGTCACATTGGATACAATGGATGGATTGATGCTTGGACAGCATGTCTATATCGAGACAAGTACTTCACTGGAAGCAGACAAGATGTGGCTGATGCGTGACTACATTGTAGACGCAGATTCAGATCATCCATATGTATGGGTAGCAGGAGATAATGACAAGCTGGAGAAGCGTTCTGTTACACTCGGAGAGACGAACGAAGATATGGGAACCTGTGAGATCGTAGACGGACTGAAAGCTTCTGATTACATTGTATGGCCAAGCGAGGAGTGCAAAAAAGGTGCAGCTGTTGTGAAGAACGATTCAGGTACATCAGGCAGTACTTCAGATATGTCAGGAGCCGAGGGCGGTTACGAAGAACCTGTAGAAGAAAATGCAATGCAGGAAGGAGTTCCGGGAACGGAGGAGAGTGTGGATGAATAAAAAGAAAATAATAAAGATCGGCATTCCTGTGGCAGCAGGCTGTATCGTTCTTGCACTTGGAATCGGTTTCGCAGTGAAGAACAGCGAAAAGGCTGTTAAAGTAGCTCCTGTCAGCAGTTTGAATTCCGGCGGCTGGTACGATGATAGTGGGATTGCAAGTTACGGAACCGTCACAACGAACCAGAAGCAGGACATTTACGTGGATGATACTATGCCGATCACACAGGTTTACGTGAAAGCCGGGGATACGGTGAAAGTCGGAGACCGTCTTGTGGCATACGACACGACACTTTCTTCCCTGGAGCTTGAGATGAAAGAAATGCAGATTCAGGGGATTGACCTGAACATTCAGAACCTGCAGAAAGAGATCACCCAGCTCAAGGAGACGAAGACCGCGAAGGCAGATACAGGGGCATCCGTCGTGCAGACAAGTGAAGATGGAGAACAGCAGCCAACTGTACAGAAGATGAGTGCTGTAAAGATAACTGTTCTTAATACATCAAAAGAGGATGAGAATAAAAAACCGGATGGCGATACCTCGAAGGATGATACGACAAAAGACGACAACACAAAAGATGATACTTCAAAAGACGATGCTTCGAAAGATGATAATACAAAAGACGATACATCCAAAGACGATAACAAAAAAGACGATGTACCATCTTCCGCAGTCGAGCGTCCATTCCCTGAAGCATTAAAGGGAAAAGAGGTTTACAGTGAGATTACATTAGATTCTGTTCCTTATAATAAAGAAGACGCAGACGGAACAATGGAAAAACCGTATCGTTATCTTTGTGCACCGGGGGCAGCCGTAAATGCACCGTTTATGCTCAAAGTATTAAAAGAGGGTCAAGTGTGTGCCTTTGATGTAGTAGATAACGCAGAAGCGCCGACCAAATTCATTTCCTGCTGGATCCTCGATGGAAAAACAGGACAGGTAGTCATACCGGATTCACAACCAACTCCAGACCCGGAGCCGACTCCAAATCCAGAGCCAACTCCGGAACCAGAACCAACTCCGGAACCGGATATTTCAGAAGATCCGGTTATCCCAGACACCCCGGACCTCCCGTCAAAGGAAGAAGTGGCGAAGCAAATCAAGGAGAAAGAGCAGAAGATCAAAGATCTGGATCTTTCCAAGAGATCCGCTGAACTGGAACTGAAAAAGCTGAAGAAAAAGGTCGGGGACGGCGTGATCAAAAGTACGGTAGAAGGTGTAGTCAAAGAAGCGACTGACGAAGCGTCTGCAAAGAATGAGAACAAACCGGTTGTCAGCGTTGTCGGAGAAGAAGGTTTCTATGTGACCGGAAGAGTCGGAGAGACAATGCTTGATCAGATCAAAGAAGGAATGACTGCGACTGTAATGTCCTGGCAGTCGGGAGAATCCTACGAAGCGACAGTTACAGGTGTTGGCAACTCACCGGTAAGCGATTATTCCACAGGAGAGAACCAGAATCAGTCCTTCTATCCGTTCACGCTCGTGATCCACGGAGACGCAAATCTCTCGAATGGTGAGTCTGTGAATCTGTCGATGGATGGAATTGCAGCAGGTAGTGATGGATCGATCTATCTTGAAAAAATGTTTGTCCGCGAGGAAGGAAACCGCTATTATGTCTACAAGCGGGGCGATAACGGCAGATTAACAAAACAGTATGTAGAGGTTGGCAAAAATATGTACAATTCACTGGAGATCACCTCCGGCCTCACAATGGACGACCTGATCGCGTTCCCTTACGGCAGAGATGTCAAAGAAGGCGCAAAGACACAGGAAGCAGATACCCTGTACGACTATTATTAAGAAGACTGAACAGTATCAAAATGAAAGAGAGTGAGGTGCCATTATGTTAGAAGACATCAGACTGGCGTTTCAGGGAATCTGGAATCATAAATTAAGATCTGCGCTCACAATGCTCGGAATCATCATAGGAATCGGTTCCATTATAGCAATTGTGTCCACGATCAAAGGAACGAATGAACAGATTAAGAAGAATCTGGTCGGTGCAGGAAATGACGCGGTAAATGTACAGCTCTATCAGGGTGACTGGCCGATCGATCTGCAGTATCAGTCACTCCCGGACGGAGTGCCGGAGATCTCAGACGAGACATTGCAGGAAGTCGTTGAACTCCCGGAAGTGGAGACAGCGTCTTTATATCATACAAGAAATGAATACGACGCAGTTTACCGCGGCGCAAAGTCATTAAGTAACAGCGTGATCCTTGGAATTGACAGAAATTACCTGGATGTTTACGGATATCAGGTAACCAAAGGAAGAGGATTAACAGACAAAGATTATTCCGAAGGACGAAAAGTAGCCTTGATAGACAAGACAACAGCGGCAAGTTTATTCGACAATGCAGATGTGATCGGAAGAACGATCGAGATCAAGGGAGAGCCTTTTGTTGTCGTTGGAATGGTTGCAAAGAAAGCAGAGTCCCAGCCGGTAATCAACTCAATGGAAGATTACTACCGCTACATGTCAGATGACCAGAGTGGAAAGATCATTATTCCGGATAATGTATGGCCGGTCATTTACCAGTATGACGAACCGCAGAACCTTGTCGTGCGTGCAAAAAGTACAGATGATATGACAACGGCAGGAGAGAAAGCCGCAGATATTTTAAATGCTATGCTGACAGTTTCAGATGATACCGTGAAATACAAAGGAGAAGATCTGTTAGAACAGGCAACACAGATCCAGGAGATCAGTAACTCGACAAATCAGCAGCTGATCTGGATCGCCAGCATTTCCCTGTTAGTTGGTGGAATCGGAGTTATGAATATCATGCTCGTGTCGGTTACAGAACGTACCGGCGAGATTGGATTAAAGAAGGCACTCGGAGCGAGAAAGCGCAGAATTCTGACACAGTTCCTGACAGAGGCGGCGGTGCTGACACTGCTTGGAGGAATTATAGGTGTTCTTGGAGGAATCGCACTTGCGTACATTATATCCAAAGTCTCAGCAGTTCCGGTAGCGATCAGCGGAGTTTCGATTGTGATCGCAGTGCTGTTCTCCACACTGATCGGTATTATCTTCGGACTGATCCCGTCCGTGAAAGCGGCGAACATGAATCCAATCGAGGCACTTAGACATGAATAAAAAAACAGTGGAAAAAGAAAATACTTGTTTCAATTTCCTTCCATATCTGTTATAGTATGTGTTAATTAAAAGAGTCAGGAGAATCTGAGTGATCGGATTCTCCGTCTTTCTATGCAAAGAGAAAATAGCAATTATTAAAAGGAAAAGAGAAAAGGGGCATGTAGATTTGAGCAGCAGTACATTAGAGGGAAAGAAAAAGACAGAGAACGGAACAAAGAGGCTGATCTTCACAGCAGTATCTATCTTGCTGGAGATTGTTTTCCTTCTCTTTCTGTTCACAAAGGTAAGTGAATACGCAACTATTATTGACTGGGCAACAAGAATCGTGGCAATCTTTCTTGTGCTTGGACTTTACAGCATGGATAAGACTTCATCAATGAAAATGCCATGGATCATACTGATGCTTGCATTCCCGATTCTTGGTGTGAGTCTGTATCTTCTCGTAGGTCTGAATGGAAGTACGAAGAAGATGCGGGCGAGATATGAAGAGATTGATAAAAAACTGCTCCCATATCTTCCGGATAACAGACAGATTCTTGAATGGATGAAAGAAGAGAGTCCGCAGGCGGGGGCAATCGCTTCTTATCTGACGAATTACTCTTGTTACCCGGTTTATCAGAACACAGATGTTACATATTATGATGAGGCGATCAAAGGGCTGGATGCACAGCTGGAGGATCTTTCAAAGGCAGAAAAGTTCATCTTTATGGAGTATCATGCCATCGAAGACGAAGAGGCATGGCAACGGATCCAGACGGTACTTGAAGACCGTGTGAAAGCAGGCGTAGAAGTCCGTATCTTCTATGATGATATGGGATCGATTTGGTTTGTGAACATGGATTTTGCAACAAAACTGAAATCTTTAGGAATCAAATGCCGTGTATTTAACCCGATTCTGCCGGGACTGAATATGTTCCTGAACAATCGCGATCACCGGAAGATTACTGTAATTGACGGAAAGGTTGCTTACACAGGTGGATACAATCTGGCGAATGAGTATTTCAACATCACACATCCGTATGGAATCTGGAAAGATACCGGGATCCGTATGGAAGGAGATGCAGTCAAGTCTATGACAGTAGCATTTCTGGAAATGTGGAATGCAGCCGGAAATGTAAAGTCAAAAGAACTTGTACCGGAGAAATATGTGATCCACTATGCATACCAGGCACAACAGCGTGGTTATGTCCAGCCATATGCAGACAGTCCGCTCGATGGTGAGCAGGTAGGCGAGGAAGTATATATCAGTATGGCGAATAAAGCAGAGAAATACTGCTGGTTTATCACTCCATACCTGATTATCACAGACGAGATGACACATGCACTCACACTGGCAGCAAAGCGTGGTGTTGATGTGCGTATCATAACACCGGGAATCCCGGACAAGAAGATGGTTTACAGTGTGACCCGTTCCTTCTATCATAATCTGGTTAAGCATGGAGTCCGTATCTATGAGTGGACACCGGGATTCTGTCATGCGAAGATGAGTGTGGCAGATGATAAAATGGCGACCTGTGGAACGATCAATCTCGATTACCGCAGCCTGTACCATCACTTTGAGAATGGATGCTTCCTGGCAGATTGCGACGCAGTGCTGGAGATCCGGGATGATCTGATCCGCACGATGGGAGAAAGCAGAGAAGTGACCGAGCAGTATAAAGAAGGAAGAAGTGCGGGCTTAAGACTCGGACAGCTGATCTTACGTCTGTTTGCGGAGCTGCTCTGATAATATCGTTTGTGGGTTGAATTTGCATTGGATTGATTGTATAATGAACTTGATTGTTGAGAAATTAACAATAGGTTTTTTATGAAATGGATGGTCTGCCGGTCAGAAGATACTGAACCCGACAGCCGGATATGAACTTTATTTTATGAAGGAGGAATCAACGATGATTACCTGGAACAATTTGGATAAGCTTACTTCTTATCAGGAACTTGAGAAGACAGAAAGTGTAGATCTCGCAGCAGTGATGGCCGGAGAGAACGGAGCAGAGCGTGTGAAGAACTACAGCGTTCCGATGGCAGAAGGATTAGCATACAATTATGCAGCGAAGAAAGTGGATGACACAGTTCTCGCAGCTCTTGAGAAACTGGCAGAAGAAGCACAGCTGACAGAGAAGTTCGAAGCACTTTACAACGGAGAAGTTGTGAACACAGGAGAGAAGCGTCTCGTACTTCACCATATGACACGCGGACAGCTCGGAGATGCTGTTGAGGCTGACGGTGTAGACAAGCGTACTTTCTATGTAGAGCAGCAGAAGAAGATTGCTGAGTTCGCGAACAAAGTACATGCTGGTGAGATCACAAACGGTGCCGGAGAGAAGTTTACAACAGTTGTTCAGATCGGTATCGGCGGAAGTGACCTCGGTCCTCGCGCAATGTACCTTGCACTTGAGAACTGGGCAAAGAAGAATGATACATTCAAGATGGAAGCAAAGTTCATCAGCAACGTTGACCCGGATGATGCGGCAGCAGTTCTGAATTCTGTAGATGTTGCTCACTCTATCTTCGTACTTGTATCCAAGTCAGGAACAACACTTGAGACTCTGACAAATGAGTCCTTTGTAAAGGATGCTCTTAAGAACGCAGGACTTGACGCATCCAAGCATATGATCGCAGTAACAAGTGAGACTTCACCACTTGCAAAGAGTGATGATTACCTTGCAGCCTTCTTCATGGATGACTATATCGGAGGACGTTTCTCATCTACATCAGCAGTTGGCGGAGCAGTACTTTCCCTCGCATTCGGACCGGAAGTATTTGCACAGTTCCTTGACGGAGCAGCAGCTGAGGATAAACTGTCCCTCAATAAGAACATCAAAGAGAACCCGGAGATGCTCGATGCATTGATCGGTGTATATGAGAGAAATGTACTCGGATACCCAAGCACAGCAGTACTTCCTTACTCTCAGGCACTGAGCCGTTTCCCTGCACATCTGCAGCAGCTGGATATGGAGTCTAACGGAAAATCCGTAAACCGCTTTGGTGAGCCGGTTGATTATGTAACAGGACCGGTTATCTTCGGAGAGCCTGGAACAAACGGACAGCACTCCTTCTATCAGCTTCTTCACCAGGGAACAGATATTGTGCCGCTTCAGTTCGTAGGATTCAAGAACAGCCAGATCGGTACAGATGTTGTGATCCAGGACAGCACAAGCCAGCAGAAACTCTGCGCGAACGTAGCTGCTCAGATCGTAGCATTTGCATGTGGTAAAGAAGATGAGAACCGCAACAAGAACTTCGAAGGAGGACGTCCTTCAAGCATCATTATCGGAGAGCAGTTAACACCGGCATCTCTCGGAGCACTGCTTGCTCACTTCGAGAACAAGATCATGTTCCAGGGATTCCTGTGGAATGTAAACAGCTTCGATCAGGAAGGTGTTCAGCTCGGTAAAGTCCTTGCAAAACGCGTACTTGCACATGAGACAGACGGAGCCCTGAGAGTATTCAGTGATCTTCTGAACATCTAATCGAATTATATAAGTAAAAAGTATAGGAATCGTGCTGTCGGCGGAGAGCTCTGCTGACAGCACGATCTTTTATATATTAGGAAAGTGCTTTCCTAATATATAAAAAACGCTCCGCTTAGGATGCACACTGCGGCGTATAATGTAAGTGTCGCAAG